>JAABUK010006743.1_pt1 | contig 16952 bp, 16 predicted proteins | sample 5559141 | NCBI WGS metagenome assembly JAABUK01 (sample SAMN10711869, study PRJNA513367) | rock metagenome | isolation source: Antarctica rocks | place: Antarctica: Victoria Land, Pudding Butte nord | collected 2016-01-03
CGGGGGTGGAGGAGAGGGCGAGGAGGTTGTTGACTAAGAGGGGGGGTGAGTAGCTTCTGGGTTTTGGGGAGGCGCTTAGTTGGGGCGTGGACTTACTTTTTGGAGTAGGGGTGAGAGAAGGAGCTCGCGGTTCGCTGGACGTATATGATACGGGTTCTGAGAATTCGACTACGTCGCTTTTGCGCGGTTGATTTTCCATCTCTTATCAGGAGCAGGAGTTCGCTTCTGAGCCTATACGTGTCGATGTCATTGAAGTGGTTCGCCATGAGACGAAGCCCGCTTTCGAAGGCTTTTGGATGTTGAGTGTCGTACTGCTGCTGTGAGTTCGATGAGGTTGGGAGATGATAGCGGCGTTGTTGGAGTGTCAGGTACCGTTGTTGTCTTGGCAATTTATCGCAGAGAGAAGAGCGAGGATCGGAGGGTACATGAGGAGCCCACAGAGGCGAAATGGAGAGGTGGCGTTGGTAGATTGTGGACCCTTACTGCAGTCTCTGCCATACCGAGTCTCCTCACTTTCGACGGCATCACCACCAACATCATCATCACCATCATCACCATCACCACCATCAGCCCAGTCCTTCAGGTACTTCCAATGCGTCTGGAAGGTGACGCACAAGAATGGCACAACGGCCTCTCTACAAGACTGCGTGAGGAAATGAACCATGATTTAGCCATCTGGAAGGACGAACTTCTGCGAGAGTATCGGCCTGATCGCTTCGAATCTTTGAAGAAGGCCGAAAAGATGAAATCTCGACGAGTCTTAGCCAATATTTGACGCGGAAAATTAACTGTTTGCATGACGCTGGTGTCACGGATGAAGATATAGTTTGGCAAGCACCATTACCGCAACTGACGCGCAGCACATACCGCTCCTCCTCCTCCTCCTCTCTCCTTCCCGCCCAACTCGAAACAAAGCGCCGCTCCGCATCGCCATCAAGATTAGCAACGAGCCAGTCGAGGCACTTACCATGAGGAAAAAGATGGGATATAAAAACCTACCTACAGCAGTAATCTGTAGTCGAGAGTAATGGAGATATGATAATGTCATGTAAGCGATAGGAAAGAAAAAGCGAACAGATCAAGAGTCGAAGAGAAGGAGAAGGATAAGATAAGATATAATGGGATGCAAGGAGATGAGATGGGATCAAAATTGGCGAGGGTGGAGGGGAGGTACAGTGAGGAACACAACATAAGTACGAGATGTTAAGAGGGAAGAGAGGAGTGGACTGAGATGTTCTTGAAAGGGTTGGCCGTAATCTCACCTCGATCAAGCGGTGGTGCTGGTTGGTCCCCACACACAGCAGAAGCGTCTTCGCTAGTCTTACCTCTCGTTGATTACAAAAATCAACAGCTACGATATTTAGATGCAATTCAGCCATCATCGCTGTTGGCAATCGTGGCAATCAAACGACATGTCCGAGGCTCATTGACTGGTACTAGCACCGATTACGCTAGCCGTTTTTGGGGTGCCCCTATACAATGACATCATGTTGCATCTCAATTTACAGCTGAGGCTGACAGCCTCGTCGATTTGCGCTTGGTATCGAGCCACTTCCTCGACATGGTAATTAAGAGGTCAAAGTCGTGGATACGCATTCATGAATCCACTTATTCGCAAGTTCGGAGAATTCGAGATCTTTGTGCTGCTAATAAAACCAGTATCTCGCAAGGACAGAGTTTGGAATCCATTTGGTCATTATGGCGACCTGCCCACCAGACTCGTTGGACTGTCTCCTCCGAGCTATTTTGACTGCTCAAAGGTGCTTTCTTCGGGCTTGTTTCCTTCTTCGTGCCTTTGAAAGTCAATGGTCTAACAACGAACACAGTGGATACAACTGGAATCCTCTGACATTCGGTGCTACTGTAGCCATTGGCGTCCTAGCAGTAGCTGTTGCCATGACCACGGTCTTCCAAGGTGCTCTGAGTGCTGGACCTGGGAGGCTCAAGGCCTCCCAGCATGCAATTGGTCCAGTACATTACAAGAAAAGTCGGACGATTTTCAGCTGGATTGAACTACGGTTTCGGACAGTCGCTTGCGTACCATATATCGACTCCATCAGCTGGTTTGATCGGCGAGCATTAGTCCAGCATAAGAAACGTCGTCTCTCCAAAGGACATGTATCATACGGCGCAGGTTGGCTGAACTTGATAAATTCGATCCCTGCAGAATGTCACCATTGGGCGATGACTCGTTGTCAAACGGACTATTTGCCCAGCGACATACAAGCTGCTCCAGCACGTGCAACTGTCCAAGCTGTTGTGGAGCTTGCTGTGCTCACCTTTTGTGACTCCTTAACGCTGATCAAAGATCTCCCCTTGGCAAGAGGACATGGGTCACAATTGTCATTCCGAGACCATCCTTATCTTGGGATAGTGGCTGTGTTCGATCAGTACGTGATCGGCGACCAGAAGTGAGTAATGAGTCCCCAAGGGTCTCCGATGAGACCCGCTGTTTGGGCGATCTGGCACAGATGGCTAAAAGATCCCACTCTCAACATTTAGCCTTGACCCGGACGTCCGAAGATGCCATATATTGTATCTTACCGGTCAATTCAGCTTTCAAGGCTTTTTCATGGAAGCTCGTTTGTTTGACGGTAGAACCTCGTCCAGATTTCGTCTCAACTCGATCAGCGTTATCGAGGCATTGAAGAAGCTCGCGAGTCCACAAGGTGAGCTAGCCCCTCATGAACTCCACTCGGTAGAGATGGGCTTGATCCTGGGTACATTGAAGTCTTTGGGTCTTGGTCTCATGACTTGGGACTCTCTGGATAATTGCAGCGGTCTGCCATATTCAAAGCTCCAATTACGATCCTCACTCATGCGGCTTTGCCGAGTAGATCATCTCTGGAATGGCTGTAATGGAGAAGGTATACTTGGTTCTCTTTATGCTCTGTTGCAACATAGGTCAAATCACATGGCTTACGATAAGTTCGGCGCATCCCGCTCAGGAATCGACGGAGCGCTGCGCCATCCCAGCCTTGGGTGGACTTGGTTGACAAGCGGCCATTCAGGCTATTCGAGCAGCTCTGGCCCTGGGGATTTGCAACACGATGCGCCCCCGGGTCAGGCTACGGGATGCGGCTTTGGATGGAGACATGGCCCACGTGTATTTCAAGGCAAGCTGTGTTGGTTCGATTGGAGACCCGGTGGTCCAAGTGATGTCCCAATGGCAGTGTCGGCAGATGACGGAAATCTAGTGGTGTTGCCAAGGGTCCTTGATCGTTGCCTAGAATGGCTTAGAAATGCGGATGTTTTCGATGAATTGAGTTCGAACGAAAAGTTGAATGCTCGTGCTGCAATTGGACATCAAATTCACGAAGTGTGTTTTCCCATTTATCTGTCTCAAGACTGTGTATACTCATGGCTTTCCAGGTAGACTATTGGTTGTTACACCAGGGCTCCGTCGAGTCCGCCACCCAAGTGTTTGGTATTCTCATGGACTTCGTTGAGATATCGCTGCCTGCTGTAATCAAGCGGTCGCATATCGATAGCACCTCACACATACCTCCGGTTGAAGTCCGAAGTGCATCGCCAAATACACTAAGATCGAAAACGTCCTTCGAGCGAATACGCCCGCCTGCAATGCCTTCAACGGCAAGAGCCGGCGCATCTGCAGATAATCGACAGAAGAGATCCTCAGAAAGTTTTCGCAGGAGCCGATTGACGGTTTCAGACATCGCTCTGGGTTCTACTGATGCCAGCTCTGAAACAGAAATCCGCAAACGAGGTGTTCGTCGGAAGGCACGAAAGCAGAAGAGTCATGCAAAAGGAACTCAGGTTGACAGGAGAAGAGGCGAGCAGGGCCCCCATAAGCAGACCGATTCAATTCCGAAATGGTACCGCGGACGAGTTGGGAATGTTATCTACCCCTACGAACAGCTTGCTCCACGGAAGGATACGGCAGAGGTTTTGGAGCAATCAGGGAAGCTTCTTGATGTCCTGGAGGAATTACCCGATATCGAGGTGTTAGATCAGATGGTCTCCCGCAAAGGTTACCTTTGCACTATCGACCAGTGTGATAAGGCCTTTAACAGTGCATATGATCTAAGGGATCATTGCCGTAAGGAACATCGCTACTTGGAGGCAGATTGGGCGGCGGATAGCCTGCCAGCATTAAAATATGACGAAAATCTTGCAAGCGCATTCGAATGGAGCACCAATACAGAAAGTCAACTTGTTGGGCGTATGACTATGCGCCCAGGAGCAGAGGGCATTGCTCATGAAATTGCATCTAATCTGGAGGAGATTGGACTGGATGAATCAAACCTCCAGGACTTTCTCGAAGAGGTGCAGTGGTCTTGGATGACAGGACTCGAGCAGCAGAAGAGAAAAATCCTCGACACATACCTCCTACCGCCACCTTTACCGAGCAGAAGTTCCATACATTCCAATTACATTACACGTATCTTCGAAGCCCAGAAGTACAGACTCTTCTGGGAGTTTCGCAGGCAATGGCCCACTATACAGGAACGCGTCGACCAAATTTTCCAAGAGATTCCTGGGCGACGGGAAGACGGAAGCACTGCACCACTAGGAGGCACATACTCTCGACCACCACAGACTACAGTTCCTCGAGAAGCACGACGTGACTTGGTTAGATACCACGGTGTCGATGGCGGAGACGAGGAAACCACATCAGTGAGTGCCACAAGCAATAGCAACGATGACGCCATGGTCATCTATCGAGACGTGGTTGAGGAGGAAAGCACCCGTGAGCAACAAAGGTATGAGGTCCCGGACAAAAGTCTTGCCATACACGCAGGACCAAGAGAGCGACGCCGGCGCCGTCAGCGGTCACTTGAGAGATACAGCAAAGACTCTCAGAGCATCAGGGACCAACGCATCGCTGTACGTCGAGACAAGCGAAAGCAACGAAGCAGCCAACGGTCATCCCAAGATGATGCTCATGGTGCTGATCACTCGTTGGCACCGTCAGGGCTGACGCTTCCTGCGCCGGAAGACAGACCTTCCTCCCCTTCCTCCCAGATTATACGTGGACAGACTTCAGCTGCCGATAAAGGTATGAGGACTTTGCTGATCTACCGAGCGGTGCTGTTCACTGCATTATGTGCCCTTGCCGCAGATACTAGCTGTGTAAATGAAACTGAGCTTGGTCGTCGGGTCGTGCAGGTACTGTGACTGCCTGACTTGTCGAAACGCAGTAGCTTCGTCTCGAGGAGGAGAGGAGGATCTGAGATCGGATCAGCTATATATCTAAGCCACTCGTGGAATGAGACCACAGTAGCGGCACCTCACAGTTTGCCAACCATGATCACATTTGTAGTCCTGGAGTGAAGAGGAAAGAAGTTGGCGTCAAGGTCGGGAGCCACCCTTTTGGAGGCACATGCGCTGTGGGACCAATTTCAGCGAATATAACGTCACCAAGCGAAGACAAATTCTCAATCAGCCTATTACCTTGAGGATCAGTCAAGATGGAAGCCAGGACTCTCTCAAATAATAGTATGGGCAACTGCAGCTTGTTGCAATATCACAGCACTGCAACATGCCACACGCTCAAAGCATGATTATAACCCCCCCCTTGGTCTCGTGGTATGTCAGGTTTCCCGGGAGCAGTAATTTGCAATTATCGGTGAAAAATTGCTGAGAAAGACAGACACTCTTGAGCAAGACTAGCTCTCATGCCATGAACGCAGCTGGAGATTACTCCGCGGCGTGCTGCATCTTACGAACTAATACAAAGCGTTCTGGCTATGGCATGATCAGATGCCTCCCTTGTCCCCTCTACAAACAGATTCAATCATTGAGATCCTGATTGGCAGAGACAATGACATCGGCTGCTTAGCGATCAGCTGCTCGGGTCAAGGGCCACTCACTCGGATCTCTAACCAAGGCAAACATTGCGCTACCTAGTATCAGACAGTCACTTACGCTGCATTATTTCGACGGAAGGGTTTATATGCCTCACCTTGGGCGCTGTCGTCAATACAATCTAGGGCCTTTGGGCGAAAGTACTTCGGAAACCCGTCCGGCCATAGCCCAAAGACGGCACCAGCGATATCGGTTATCATGGACCCTTTGGCTGCGTCGGATGGGACCTGAGCATGTATACCTGCAACTGAAGTTGTACGAAAATCTGCTCGTTCTCAGATGATCGATAGGTGATGATTTATCATATTCTTGGAAGTTGTCTGTGGAACGATTGCACGGTTTCCCAGCAAAGAAGGCAAGCCAAGACGTCTTAGGCTCTGTAGATAATACTTCGAAGATACCAGCAGCGTCTACTCACTAATCTTACCCGACTGGGTACTGATACATACAGGCACGTAGGGGGCAGACCCAGTCACCCGTCCAAATGTGTGCTCGAGGACCATGCGCGGTTTGTGCCACTATAAAACATGAACGTGACCGAGTGTGTCCTTCTCCAAAAGCGTTACTCGGAAGCCGATCATCAAACTTCCAATAACCTATATAATTTAACCATGCAGCTTGTACGCAAGCAATAAAGTTGCGTAGCCCATCTCTCTTACTCCCGTGATCAAGGTGTTCTTCTTCTTAGAACCAGAGGCTGAGGTGGCCTATTCTAGATCCATTCCAGCAAGTCTAAACGACGTAATCCAAGGCGAGGAAAGTGCAGATCGCTGGAGATCCCAATATAGTACCAGATATGGTAATCGTCGAAATCTGTACGCAACGGAGGAGCGCCGGCTGCGACGATTTCGTACTCGGATGGCACATTCAATTTCGCTTTATTTGTGAAGACTCCAGTGGCACGTTGGCCGCTGTGGGTGCTGATGGGAGCTATAGTCTAGGCATTATTCCAACCGGATTAAAAGCTTGTAAAAGTCTTTGCTGTTCGCGAAGCCCGAAACCGTCATCATAAATCACATTGCAGCTCAAAGTATTGGATTGAAGAGTGAGGATATAAGCGGACGAAGGGTATTGCCAATCTTTTAGATATAGATGGAGAGGGAGATGGATAGAAGCATTGACGGGGGAAGGCTGAGCTTGAGTACTTCTTGATTGGGAGCATCTACCTTGTGGAGGTTATTTGTCTGCATCGCTCCCTGACTTCATTGCTGCATCGGTGACTCCACGTTGCCGATTGACCCATAGAAATTCTATTCTTGTGTGGTTTGCAGGGAGAGATTGGTCGAGAGACATGGGTATCGTGCGACAAGTTCCTAGACCAATCAGATAGAGAGGTCGCGACAATAACCTCAGAACCTATTAATTTTTGGGTACTGCTGCCATCAGCTCGCATGCCAATTTTAGCAAACATGAATAAATGTAAGATAGGAGGTATTGGCATTTCTGATCGTTGAGCAGCCGCAGAGCGTACCGAGGGATTTGTAGATATTACGATATCGTCAGCCGCCAGCGTCGTAGAGATGCCGCCACATATACAATCACTTCAGATTTCCGATAGTAAATTCCGTTGCGTTCTTTTTCCACATGATAAGCCTGGACGCGTTCTCGGGTTGGGGTTGGACAAGGGGCACTCAGGAGGAACGATAGCTTCTTGGAAGCGTACTCTCATAGAAACCGGGTGTATGAACATTCTTTGATTGTTCGCTATCCATAATAATACCAGGCTCACAATGGCAGCTTCCCGCATGGGCTCAACAGAAGGTTCTGTGATCATAGTACCAACGTTCTCTACCAGCCCTTTCTCCTCATCTCCTTGACCCTTCCCACTGTGGCTTTGAAACTCTCCCTGAATAATCTCCTCCATCGTTCACTCTTCAGCCTCTTCCGCTTCATACCAGGTCTTTCATGGAAGCGTTGCCTCTGTTGATCCGCTCGCACTCTGTTTATGGCACATTGGATGTCCAAAGTCCTCAGAGCGCGCCCAAAGTCGAATCTTCGATCTGCGTCAATCTCGACGGTCCGTCCAACACTGGCTCGCGCTCGAACAGTACGCTTGGAGCGTCTAGCTTCTGAAAGGTCTATCTGTCGCCTAGGCTGATCTTCGTTCATTGCGCTGCTAAGATCACTGGAGGTTTTTGCGCCAGGGACGTCGGGAAAGTTCATGCTGCGAGCCAAAGAGCCCGGAGACCTATTCCCGCGTTCGCGCATGTTGTAGTACTGGGAAGCTTTGAATTGGGTATCCAACATCGAAGCGGAGGACTCAGTAGGTGGTGTGTATGGTTGTCGTTTTTCAGGGTTTGGTACGTTGAAGGTCGAATTTAGCAAGCTATCAATTTTGCTAATATTATCGGTTTTCCGAGCTGACGACGAGTCCTGTGAAGGGCGTGAAGGGGGTTTTTCCGGAATATCGTCGAGGAAGTCGAGGTCCGCCTTAGAGTCAGATGAAGATTGGGAGGGTGTTGAGTGAAAGCCATGACGGAAATGGTTCGATGAGCTGGAAAAGACCACATGCGCTCGCCGAGAAGCTGTAGGCTGTCTCCAAGCTGAGGCGACCGAAGGCGCAAGAAAGGAGAGCAATGGGGGGGCTCGAAACCTCATTAGAGGTTCACCGAGGCATCGGAGTTCCATCTATTGAAAATTGCAGTTAGCGCATAGGAAAGATAGTAAACGAGGGGTGGTCTATACCAGTATGGTCTCCGGCGCACCCTACTACAGTGAATTTGATCCCCTCCGCAGTGGAAGGAGAGCTTCATAAGTACTCCGAGGGTGGACTGAAGTAGATATGATAAATCAACGCCTCGAAAAGGCTTGGCGAGATTCCGGCGCGGTGTTCAGCCCTGCCATGGAACTTCACCAAAACTGTGCTTGATTTGCTCTGCAAGATCATTGCAGCTACCTCTCCCTCGAACGCGTTTCCAACCCGCAAAGTTGTACATGCCCCTACACCACGTCTGACTGTGTATCAGAGAACGGGACTACAAAGCACATAGATGTATAATTATCAGGGTAGGAATTAAACCAACTCCAACCATGAACACTCTTGTTCATTGTACCTCTAAATCGTCGCATGTACTAACGACACATGCTAGGTGCTCCGCCATATGGGCGACCTCCTTCTTTTGGAGGCTTCCCTGGGAGCAATGCACCTCCGGGAATGGGGCCTCCCCCAGGGACTTGTAAGCCATATCGCTACTTTCGCGGTTCGTATGCTGATAACATATAGCTGCACCAGGCGTTGGTCCCCCACCGGGCATGCAATCAAATAACCAGCAGCCAGGCCGTCCCGGCGGCCTCCCCTCGAGTTTCCAGCCACCAGCCAATATGCCCAATATCAACTTCAACGCACCTGTCATTCGTCTTGGAACCACTGGGCCATCGAAACCAACCATGCCATCCGGAGACATTGGCCGACGGGAGGCTGACTCTAGACCTGCACGACCAGGCTTGGGCGCGGGACAAGGAATGGATGCTCAACGGCAAGCTGTACGCGAGAGCATGATGCAACTGGTTCCGCCCACCAAAGACGAGGTCTCAAAGACCATTTTCGTTGGAGGGATCACAGAAGGCTCAGGTGGTGATGAGGGCATTGAGCGGATCCTATATTGTGCTGGAAATTTGAGGCGTTGGATCAGGGCAATGGATGCAGACAACAAGGCATGCCGATTTGGCTTTGCAGAGTACGAAGATCCCGAAAGTCTTGCTACAGCCATAGAGGTACTGAAAGATGTCGAAGTACCTGTCAAGCCACAAGCGGTCAACGGCATCATAAAGGAAGAGGACGAAAAAGAAGGGAACGTGGATAAAAGCAAATTATTAGTACGCAGGCTTTACGCGAGTGTCGGTCATCAATTTGCTAATAGCGGTTTCTAGGTTACCATTGACGATGGAACTTGTAGCTATCTTGAGCGATGGGAGGCCTCTCGAGGCGACCGAGATCCAATACAAGGTCAGCTACGTCTAGATGCCGCCAAAAGTGCACTTGCCATCGTGCTCGCAGATTTAGCTCATCCCTCGGCGCCGATACAAACGAACGATATGTCAACCGTGGACCGCGACGGTGACTACTCGATGCAAAATGGTGATGAAAGGGGGGATGCTGAGGTCGTCACCATTCCTCTTTCGGCAGACGATGAGCTCTCTGACATTCCAGCGGAAATGCGGGAGACTGTTGCAAAAGAGATACAGGCCTTTCGAGATCGTAGCACGCGTCGTGATATGGAACGATTACGGAGAGAGGAGGAGATGGAAGCGATGGAGAGGCGGCGAAACATGGGCCCGCGTCCTAGTCGGATCGCATCTCCACCACTTTCAGCACCAAGCGGTCCAGCTGGTGGTGCTAATGGTATCCCGGTGGGCCCTAGAGAACGAAACATAAGTAATGTACCAACTGGACCGAAAGGCTACACGGAATCGACACAACCGCGAGATTATCAAAAGGGAGTGACTTTTGTGAACGGAAGTGGTATCAATGGGGCTGGGTTTGCCGGTATGATAGACCGAGAATTTGAGGATAGTGATGCCAGTGATGAAGAGATTGAGCGAAGAAAGAAAGACAAGAAAGAAGCGGAGCAGGAGAAGTTATACCAAGATCAGAAACGAAGGTGGCTCAACCGGGAACGAAGTCGAACGGCTGCTGTAGAGAGAGAGAAGGCTCGAGACAAAGATGAGCAGGGGCAAAAGGAGGCCGAAAAGGAGGCTGTTGCAAAACGATTAAGGGAGTGGAACGATGACGTTGAAGCCAGTCGAAAAGCTGAGGAATACTATCTAGACCGCAGTCTATGGATCCGGAATCGAGCAGTGTTCAGGAGTAGAGAGGCAGCCATGGATGACACAGATCGCAATACAGAAGACAAAGAGAGAGCTAGAGAGGCCCAGCAGAAGGAACAAGCCAGAGGCATGGCCGACGACTTCCTTAATCGACAAGCGATGGAATTGGACATCCAAGCACCGCGAGAACCGCAGAGATTCAAATTATCCCTTGGCGCTGCAGCACAGAAAGCACAAGCTGCCGCGACGGGTCGACGAACCGTTGCCGAAGTTGAGGGATTGCTTGAAGATGAAGAAGAAGCAGACAGCTCCGCGAAGAGAACGCTTATCCCGATCAAATTCGACAGCGCTGCTGACGCCATGGGCCTGACTGAGGAGGAGAGGACGCAAGCAGTAAGGCAACTAGCTGCTGATATACCGTCAGACAAAGAAGGATTGTGGAAATGGCCCGTCAAGTGGGACTTTGTTGAGGAGACGGTGCTCAGCGAGCAGCTGAAACCGTTTGTGGAAAAGAAGATTGTTGAGTACCTCGGTGTGCAGGAGCAGATGCTCGTCGAGGTTGCTGAGGACCATATCAGAAAGAGAGGCGCGCCTCAAGCTCTCGTAGAGGAGCTCGAAGGGGTAGGCATCACTTCCTGCAATACACAGGAGCTAACGCTGACACGTACCACAGGCATTGGACGAAGAGGCCGAGGCACTCGTCAAGAAGCTTTGGCGAATGATAATATTCTTTAGCGAGTCGGAAAAGCGAGGCCTCTCAGCATAGAGACCTTTCGGCCCTTGATAAGATTACCATATGCGCGTGCGTACGATAAGTCGGTCTGCCCGTGATTGCATTGCTTTTAATCTTACATATGCTGTGGTACTTTGCGAATCGCTCTTGAAGCAGCGTGACTTATTTCATTCAGCTACCAGTACGAATCAGGCATTTACCTAACAATGGTCTTGTATGGGAACGCTCCTTCTCACTGTGACTGAGATTGTTGCAAGTCCTCGTTGGCAAAAAGCCTTGCAAAGAAATGGCAAGCACGGGGCTTGCGTTCAAAGAAACTCCTTTTGTTCTCAATTTACATCCAAGCTCCCTCCATCCACAATTCGAAAGCATTGTTATTACAAGATTCGTAATCGTATTCACAGCCAACACATATCCACGCCCCTTTACCCTCTATCCTTCACCCTACACTCGCTGAAGATGCGTCTTCCAGCCCTCACCACCGCCTTCCTCGCTCCCCTGTGCGCCCGCGCATTCGTTGATTTCACAAACAACGCATTCACCGGTATCGCCGTCGGCCAGGCTTTCAATCTAACCTGGCAGGGCGACGGCACCGTAGGTTTCCCCTGCCACTTCCTAACCTCTCCCGTTATACACTAATGACAATCCATTGTTTAGCCCGTCACTATCACCCTCATGAACGGACCCACCAGCAGTCTCGCAACAGTCTCGGTCGTGGCTAGTACGTCCGATTTCCCACTATCAATGTTCGCAGACATGTCGTTTGACGCCCATCTAGCATCTGCAATTGGCGCATCGTACGCTTGGACTCCGCCATCGACGCTGGCTTCGGGGACGTATGTGCTTGAGATCAGTCAGTCGGGGTAAGCTAGGTTTTTGTTTTACCCTCTCTCGTTTGCTGTCTGTGATGGTTGATACAAGAGGTTCTAGATCCACAAACTACTCCCCTCAGTTCTCCATCGCTGGCGGCACCGGCGCGTCCGTAAGCTCGTATTCACAAAACGTCGCTGTGCCTTCTACCACGTCCCCGACGCTGTCTTCCTACCCTACTCTATCCTCCCACCCAGCGACAGGAACATGGGCAGAATTCACGGCTCTGGCCGCCATGGTATCGCTACCACCAATTCCAACAGACAACGGCTCCGGTAGCAGCATTTCCCCACCCAGAGTGACTGATTCCACGCTTCATCCGTCGTTTGTCGGTAACGGCACCATTTTGCCATCGCGGGCGGATAGGAGATCGGCGACTGGGTTGGCGGTGGCTGCTATGGCGGCTGCGGTGGGGTTTGCGATTATCGCTTGATGGGTTTGGTGGCGTTGGAGGGGACTGAGGATTGTAATGTTATAGGTGGGTCTGGAGGCGATGTTAGGGTTGGATAGCGGCGAATTGTGTGAAAGGTTGCGTTGATTGCAACTTGGCCTGGTGCCTTTCTTCTGGTATATTATCATCAATCGCATTGCTCTTTAAGCAGATCTCTGTCGTGGCCTTGAAGATTCTTTGTTTTTATGTCTAATTCTTGTTCTTTGGCCGCGAGCCGCATCTCCTCTAGGGTATATCCACCGCCTCGCATCAAATCCAATAAAAGTCTCTCAGATATGCTGTCTCATATCCAGGTTCTTCGCCTCCTTGCCCACACTGCTCCAAAAATCCTCTCTCTCCTTCAAGATGGCCTTGGCCCACTCCTTCACCTCCTTCAGCTGTATCTTCTTTGCCACCCGTGTGAATTCACCCAGGTCCTTTTCCCCTTTCCTCTCCCGCTCATACTCCACCATTTGCAGCAACAGCTCCACCTTATCCACATCGTGTACAAACACACTTTCCAGCGTCTCTCCCTGTTCATACTCGTCGAAGAGCTCCTTGATTCCCTTCGCTGCCGTCCCATCGCCACACGCGCCTATCAAGTTGCCGCACAGGTACTCCATCGTCTCGGCCTCCCTCCTAGCCTTCTCCTCCTTCGGCACGTCGTCCGCAGGCGTGATATCCCCCACCACACTCTCGGCCATATCGTGCACCAGTGCCATCTTCGTACAGTGCGGTATGTTCAGCTGCGCGGTCAAGGCGGGTGGTGCGAGCATGGTCATGATGGACATGCGGTACATGTGGTCTGAGATGCTTTCGCCGGAGTGGATGCAGAAGCGCTCCCAGCCGGCGCGTTTGGTGGTCTTGAGGCGTTCGAGGAGGTGGAAGAAGGGGATTGGGGTTGTTGGGGGGGAGGAAGGAGGGGGGAGGCCGAGTTCGGAAAGAGCTGCGTGGTGTATTGTTAGTAGAGGGTAGAACGTGGAATGGTGGGTGTTTACCTCCTGGAACGGACCAAGGGGTGGTGGAAGAGTTGTCCATAAATTGAGGGCGTATGTCACCGTTGAGGATAGTACTGGAAGGAGTTTGGCAAGCGCTGCTGCTGTTGGAGGATGGCTGTTGTGCGGACATGGCTTGAACTATTTGCAGAGAATGAGGGTGCTGGTTGGAAAGATGAGATTGAGAGTGTAGAGATGGAAAGAATGATGACAAGGCCGGATGCCTTATATACTCATCTGGACATACTGACTATCAGCATGTATCCGATCGACAATGCTCTGATGCAGCATTGGCTGTCAAAAGAACAAATACAAACAGTGGTTGGACGTGAAGCCTATCGGCCTTATCTTAGTGCCTGTTCTGGCGTGGTTCTAGGCTGCTTCTAGCGGCCGTGCCCGCAGCTGGGCCCAACCATGTCAATTTCCAGGGTGCCATTGGCGAGTCCTGGAACCCCACATGGTGTTTTGTTTACCTCCTACTAGTAATAGTCGTCATAGCTTGACAAACCGTACGCTGAACCGGCTTAAGATCGATTGGCCAAATTCACAGCGCGCTGGGTCTCACACATGATGCCGCAAAGTCGCGTCAAGCGCCATGAGCAAACAACAAACAGCTGCAGGGACAACGCCTGCCCCAAGCATCTCCATCTTCCTAAGCAACCTCCATCTTCTGGATCTTGACCGACGCGATGATTGGCCATCAATCAACTCTGAGACTTTCACTCGCAAGAACACCCTACAAAATGAAAAACATCGTATATGCTGCGTTGAATGGGCGCTTTTTCGCTTGTTTGAGATTTGGGATGTCGAACAGACGAAAAATGTCAGAGCTGGTCTTGTAAACCGGACCTCTGCTTTGTGCTAATAAATACTTTCTAGAAGCTAGGACCCTTCTTCCCTGCCTACGTGCCTTTGCAATCTCTCAACTTACGGGCCGCTCTATTCAGATGCCTTAACGAATTGAAGAAGAATGAGACCTTAGGCAAGGAGGTCATGATCAGGAAGACAATGTTCGATGACTGCAAAGGTGATAAGCTTCAGGGGCTGTTAGCCTCATTTTCCACAATCGTCCTACGAAAGGTCCTTGCAGAGGGTCATGGCGGCAAAGCGAGCATTGCTGGACGCCTTGCTATTGCTAAGAGAGTCACGAAGAGAGACTATGAGTCCTTTCTGCCGCTAGCAATTGCGCATCGTTCTTCTTTATCAGCGTTATTAAATAGGAAAAGTGAGCTCAAAGCGAGATGCAAAGACTTTGGAAACATCCTGTATTCGAAGGAACAGGAGCTGGACCAGAGATTCGAAGTTATAGTAAGAACGCAAGAGTTGCTTGATGGGAACCCGATACCTGACCACATCGTGTCGCGGGTGTCGAATCTTGTTGAGGAGCATTGGCAGGGTGACGCTAGACTGGTGGGTGTTATCGCGCAAGGCGAAGAGCAACAGTCAAGGGACTTACTACTAGACGAACCGTTCTCAAAGATTTGGCGAAAGGTCTCGATGGGGACCTTTGATAAACCCACCGGACTGAAAAGTCATGGACTCCTGGAGGATCTGGAGATGCGAGTGGCTAGCCAGGAAGCAAGACTCAATCAATGGAAGGAGTTCAAGGAGGCCATACAGAGAGACATCAAGCCTACGACTAACCTGAAGGTACAATCGCCGACGTCAGTCAGACCTAAGGGCGTCAATCCCGATCTTCAAAAACAGAGAGATCTAGTATTCAGCCCAAGGAAGAGCCCAAGAAAGAGTAATTGGGATATCGAGGAAGAAGAGGAATCACCAACAGCGACTCGAGTGAAGTGTCGCAAAACGGACCTCAAAGAAGCAAGAGATCTTGTTTTCAGCCCAAAAAAGAGTCCCAGGAAGAGTGATTGGGAGGGTGAGGGAGCAGAGAAACAACAGTCGCTGTCATCTCCAACGTCCCTATCTGTCAAAAGCAATGGCGCGACCCCAAGCCCTAGCATGAAGATGTTGAACTATCCCAATAGTAGCGATGCAAGGAATGGGGTTTCTGAGGGCCAAGAGAGATCGCTTTCAAGTATCTCCCACCATGATTCTTCTATTGATGACAGTGATCAGTCCGGATTCTCTGCGATCTCGGGTGGACACCTGCACTATAGAGACAGATCAGACGATGTTGGCGGCGTCAGGGAATCTTCGAACCACAGCCAAGATGGGGACATGGGTTACGAACACAGCCAAAGGGATCTCCCCGAAGCTCATGACCAAAGACTCCATCAACCTGACAAAATTGGTAGCACGAAGAAAAATGAAATTGTTGACGAAGATGAGCTCCTCGCCGAACAAATCATCTCCATGACCCTGAACGCAGCTCCCACACCAGCCAAGCCGAAGTTATCTCTGATGCAACGAACCCGTCAATCCATGAAGGCCTCAGCCAGCCCTGGTGGACTTCAAAGACTGGCAACAGTCGACGATGAGCTACCATCTCCCTTACTCACCGCCATGACAGATCAAAGAGAACTCTCTAGCACACATCCCAACGGTCCATCCACCCTCCTCGAGCGTACGCGGCAGTCCATCTCGCTGGTCCCCTCCAGACCCTCGGCATCGCGCAATTCAATGCACGAACGCCGCGCCTCCAAGGTCTACCCAGCGAACCAATTCGAGACCCCTCGAAAACAGATGCCGAGGATCAAGGAGTTCACTCCGCCAGAAGAGCTCTTCAGCCCTGGAGCCGGGTATGATAGCGTCTTCAAGAGCCGACCGAAGGTAGGGTTCAGCCCGGTTGCTTCGCCTACACCTGACAAGAGTCCAGGTGAGGGCGTAGACGAAGGTATGAATGTAAATGCGTGGGAGGAGTCGCCGTCGGCGAGAGCAAGCGCTAAGGTCTAGTTTTGTTTTTGTTATTATCGTTTGTATTCGCGGCAGAAGGGCGACGTGAGACTCAACGCGAGCAAAGTAGTATAATACAGGTCTACTTTAACCGCTTCAGTCCTTCCCATGAATTTGACAAGTACAATGTCACCGACTGTAATAGACGACATTGGCCCTCCACAACGCACAACTCTCCTACGGATGAGCTATCCTTGCAATTAGCACCGACAAACACTGAATAGACCGAAGTCCAGCTAAACAGTGACTGCAAATCGGAACGACCCCATGTGACATCATGTCCTCTATGTCGGCACATGCTACGTGCCACATTCCGCATGCCACAGAGCTATCACAAGTCATCAAACCAATAAAGACGAATAACGAGCCAATGAACCATCAACCACCCAGCACGCAGACTCCCAAGTAAAACCTCCCTCCGCCCTCCGCCCTCCGCCTCCATCGTCACTATCAAAACCCATCCCCCGCCCCT
>JAABUK010006744.1_pt1 | contig 16950 bp, 22 predicted proteins | sample 5559141 | NCBI WGS metagenome assembly JAABUK01 (sample SAMN10711869, study PRJNA513367) | rock metagenome | isolation source: Antarctica rocks | place: Antarctica: Victoria Land, Pudding Butte nord | collected 2016-01-03
CACGCACACGCTCGACGCCCTGAAGCGCGGGCCCCGTCACCGCGTCGAGCCGCTCGACGCGCCACGGTCCCTCGGCACCACCGACGAAGGCGCTCACGACCGAAGCCACGCAACGACCCTAACGGTCGAGCGACCCAGCACGGGCTCAACGTCATCCCCGGCCGGTGACACCGCCTCCGTGTCATGAGCCGAACGCCTTGCGGGCAGCGTTGGCTGCGGTCCCGTGAGAGCCTCGCGGTAAACAGCCGGCGACCCCGGCTACGCCCGCGACCGACGCTGGCCGGGTGACGTGCGGCGCCGGCCCGATTGTCAGGAGCACCTCATGACAGCCTTGTTGATCGGCTACGCCCGCGTGTCGACCGATGAGCAGGACCTCACCGCCCAGCGCGACGCGCTTGACGCGCTTGGCGTCCACGCGGATCGCGTCTATGTCGACCACGGCCTGACCGGCACCAACCGCGCCCGCCCCGGGCTGCGCGAGGCGCTGGCCGCTTGCCGGGAGGGCGACACCCTCGTCGTGACCAAGCTCGACCGGCTTGCTCGTTCCCTGCCTGACGCGCGGGAGATCCTCGACGACCTCACCCGCCGATCGGTCAAGCTCAGCCTCGGCGGATCGATCCACGACCCCACCGACCCGGTCGGGCGGCTGCTGTTCAACGTGCTCGCGATGGTCGCCGAGTTCGAAGCAGACCTCATACGCCTGCGGACCCGAGAAGGCATGAAGGTCGCCAAGGCCAAGGGGCGCCTGCGCGGTAAGCAGCCCAAGCTCAACTCCCGCCAAGAAGCCCACCTCGTCGCCCTGCACCGCGCCGGCGAGCACTCCACCGCCGAACTCGGAGATCTCTTTGGCGTCGCCCGCTCGACGGTGTACCGCGCCCTCGCCCGCGACCAGCGGCGCCAACGAGACACGGAGACAACGCGCCGATAGCCCGCGCCCGCTGGCGGGCGCTCGCTCAGGCGGCGTGGGAGCCGTAGCGCTGTCGGGCGGCCTCTCCGGACGTTCCGAGCAGCGCTCCGACCATTCGCCAGGAGTAGCCGTTCGCGCGCGCCCGTGCCACCGCTTCCGCGATCGATCGTTCGGCTTGGGCGCGCGACTCCACTGCCCGACGCAGAGCGGAGAACGTCTCCGGATCACGCTCATCATCCGCCGCGGGCTCGTAGTCCTCGAAGCGCTTGGCCAGCTCGTCGCTGTGATCGAGGATGTCCTGGACGGTTCGCGGCATGGCGGTCAGCGCAGGAACTTCTCGCGGGCAGTCATGGCGTGAACGAGCACAGTGCCCTCCATTCCCTGCACAGCGCCGACTTCGAGCAGCGCGCCGGTTATGCCGCCACCGATAAGCATCGTCAACCCCTCGTCGAGCTCGAAGGCGCGAATTGGATGGGCGCAGGCGTGAAGCATGTCTTCGTCACTGATTCCGGGCCGCCGAGCGCTCGAAGCGATGACCGGCTCGGGCATCGGTCTGACAAGTTAGCTTGCTACGCCGACGGGCGCAAGCGTTCGCCATCCGGCAGGGGATCCTCGATCGGGCCGGGCGTCTCGCTACTCATTGGCTTCCGGGAGGTGGGGGCGGCGCGCTCCTGTGCGCAGGGTCCAAGGGGCTGGTCACGGCGATCGCGTTCCCCTCGGGATCGGCGATGACGGCAAAGCGCGCGCCCCAGAAGGCGTCGTAGGGCGCTTGTTGTGGAGTGGCGCCGGCGGCGGTGAGCTCGTCGTAGAGGCGGTCGACCGCGGGTCGGTCGGGGACCTCGAAGCCCAGCACCACGCCGCTGTTTCCGCCCCACCCTTCGTTCCACCACGACGTGAACGCCACGCTGTCGAGCTCGATGTCGGGTGCGTCGTCACCAGAGGCGCTGCGGTGGTGGGCGGCCCATTCAGGATGCCCGACGACCATGGACAGCCCGAGTCGTTCGTAGAAACCAGCCATGGCGTCCATGTCGCGCACAGCGATCCGTCACCGGACATCCCCGCCGGATACTGCGATGTCGTCGTCACTGAGCGCCGTTGGGCGGCGAACCTCAACGCCTCCGACGTACCGGCTCGACGCGCTACCAGGGTGCTGGCTCGGTTGGCGGACGTGCCCGAGGTCCTCATCGTCTAGTGGCGTCCGAGCCAGGGTCGTTGCGGTCCGCTGTGGCCGTAAGCGCATCCCGCAACGACAAGGGTCAAGCAGCCACGGCGATCGCGGGGGCGACCCGGGCCGAGCCGATGCCGCGGTCGGGCTTGCCCAGCCGGAAGCGGACCTTGCCCTTCAGGACGGTGCCCGACTCGGCGACGCCATCGGTGAGCGGCTCGCCGCACAGCACGGTGAACGTCCAGTGCTCGTTGTGCTCGCAGTCGGCAGGTCGGAGCCGGCTTGCAGCGCGCGGGCGCCCCAGAGTTGGCGGGTCATCGCCGTGCGGCTGTCGAGCCCCTGCACGAGGTAGCGCCACGCCGGCGCGTCGGTGACATCGCGGTAGCTGCCCAGCGCCGGCCCGTATGCACCGACGACGGTGGCGACCATCGTCCACGGGCGCCCAGGCGCCACGGTCAAGCGGCCTTCGGGCAGACGCGGATCGAATGCGTCGGCGCTCGCGGCGCCGAGTTGATCGGCCCGCACGGCCGGATCCATCGGGCGGCGGGTGTCAAGCCGGGCGGGGTCGGGGACGAGTAGCAGCCCCCATCGCACCTCGTCGGCGAAGCGGGCGTTGGCGAAGCGCTCGGCCAGGCCGGCGACCGCCGCCTCGGCCCGCGCCCACGCGCGTTCTCCGAAGGCCTCCTCGAGGTACGCACGGGTCACGTCGGGCAGGCCGCAGTGCGCACGCCTGCGACCACAGACGGGCAGGCCGCCCACCCGCTGGCCACGAGCGCGGCGATCTGCCCGGCCCGAAACGACGTCACCCGGGAGGGTTCCTCGCCTACCCGGACGGCTCGCCGGGGAGATCCTCGTAGAGCCCTTCCAGGTCGGTGCGCTCCACGATCTCCGCGAGCCGCTTGAGGGCATCGGGGTGTGTGAGCGCCGTGGTCGCCGCCGCGAACTCCTCGACGGGCACGTCAAGCTCGACGGTGGTCAGCACCTGCCGGTCGTCGGCCACATTGCGGCTGACCTCCACCCTGGCTGAGTGGGCGCTCGGCGCGTCCTGCGCGGCCCAGGCGTCGTGAAACTGCTCGTAGGTGACACTGGGCTTGAGCGTGCGAACGAAGACCGCGCGCAGCACTCCACCACCCTAACCGCCCAGCGAGGCGATCTGCCGCGGCCTCCCGACCGCCGTCCCGGCCAAGGATCGGTCGGCGACACAGCCTGCGAGGATGGCTGCGTGGAACTGAATGTGGCAAGCGCAGTCCTTCCAGTCGATCCGGCGGCGCTCGCAGCGGCGCTGCCCGACATCCCCTGCTGGGTCTACGCACGCAGCCTGCTCAAGTCCGGCGCCGCCCAGGTTCGGCTCGCTGCCGATCGTGACGCGGCGCTGATCCTGGACGCGACGTCCGCGGTCTTGGTCGGTCGTCCGGATCCGCTCTTGCTGCGCGAGGCGCTCGCGGGCGATCCGCCTGGACCGCCGCTACTGGTACAAGACGACGCCGTGCTTGCCGTGCGAACGGTGCTGCCCGGTTGGATCTCCCGCCCTTTCATCGTGCACGCGTTACCGCAGCCGTACCCAGCGAACGCACCACCAGCGGAGGGCGTGGTCGTATCCGCGCCGCTCGACCCGACCGTGCTGGACGGCCTGCCGGACGACGTGCGCGCCGATGCGCTGGACGCGCCAGCCGCCGCCGTGCGGGTCGTCGATGAAGTACCGGTCGCCGTATGCGCCGTGTCCGACCTGACAGAGGCGCTGTGGGACGTCGGCATCGACACCGTGGAGCCGGCGCGCCGGCAGGGGCACGCGACAGTCGCCTTCCGCGCCTTGGCGGCCGCAATGGCGGCGCAGGGCCGGCAGTCAGTTTGGGCTGCCTACGAGGACTACGCACCGTCGCTGGCGCTCGCGGCGCGGCTCGGCTTTCGGCCCGTCGCCCGGATGGTCGAACTGTTTCCGCCTCAGCGTTTGACTGACCAGCGGCCGCAGCCGAGTAGCGACTGAGCCGGTGAGGGCACCGCGGGCCCGTCGCTGGCCGCCTCGCCTCGCACGTCCATCGCGGCAGGGTTGATCAGCTCAACGCTCGCGCGACGACCGCGCGTGCCCCAATAGCCCAACCTCGAACGGGCGTATCGCAGGGGGATCCTTGACCGGGACGGCGGCGGCTCCGTTCGGACTAGGCTGCCGAGCCGACGTCGGCGAGGTCTAGTCGCGGGCGGCGACGCTCGAGCTCGTGCGAAAGCAGGACTACTTCTGGCCGGCGAAGGAGGGCTTCGACGCGTGGGACGTCTAGCGCCTCATCGCCCTCAGCCGGGGTCTGCCGACCAAATGGGTGTCGTTGAGACGATCGGCGAGATCGACACGGTGTATTGGTTCGACGGCCGCGAGGAACTAGCGACGGTCCGCAAGGTCGTCGAGCACGCCCGGCTGATCGAGGAGGTCGACACCTCCTATCCCATCGTCCTGGGACCCGACGGCCGCGTCATGGACGGGATGCACCGAATCGCGCGCGCTCTTCTGGAGGGCCGCGAGGAGATCGTCGCCGTGCGACGCTGAAACGCGCGGCGCATCGTCTCGACCGTCCCGAACCCGCACTCGCGCGCCACCACCTCGACCGGCGCAGCACTGCCCTCGAGGGCTATCCACGCGCGCTCGACGCGAACCGACTCGACGTAGAGGGATGCCCACGCGGCCGACCTCGAGAACGCCTTTACGTTCGGACACTGACCCGGCGGTACGCCTACCGCGGCCGTCTTGCGGTCGTCGGTCGCGCCGGATACAGGTACTGGCCGATGCCGTCCAGCGACTCGCCAGGGTCGCGCGGGGAGAAGCGCCGGAGCTCGCCGTTGACGCTGTAGCGCGGGCCGATCTCGACCTGACCCTCGTGCACGCGCGTGTAGAAGCGGTCGAGCGGCCGCGTGGCGGTCCGCCGATGCGCAGGCCGCGGATGTCGTAGACGCCGCCGTGGCAGGGGCAGATGAAGGCCGCGGCGGCCTGAGTCCAGCGGACCGGGCATCCCACGTGCGCGCAACGGGAGCTGATCGCGATGAACTGGTTCCAGCGGTCGCCGGGCTCCTTGTCGATCTGGGGGTTGCGCCTGCGGACGAAGACGGTGGAGTGACCCGCTCGCCGACGCCCTGAGCGATCGTGATCACCCCGTAGCGGTAGTCGTCGTTGGAGAAGTCGCCCGGCTTCCCGACGCCCTGCCAGCTCGCATGCGCGGACTCGAAGACGGGAGCGAGGGCGAAGCCGAGCGCGGGCAGCGTGAACGCCGAGGCTGCGACGGCGCCATCACGTGGGCACTGCCCGTCATCAGGCGCCGGCGGGTCACAGTCTCCCAGCTTCGGGGGAAACATCGGACTGCTCGAGCTCGCGAGAGCACCGACTGGCGCTCACTGCTCATGATCCAAGGTCCGCTGGGACTATGCCGTCTTGCAGTGACCCGGATCGTGAGCGCGTGAGGCTCGTGTATTCGCCCCCAGCAAGGCTCTTAACGCTGGCTCGACCCGTTTCCAGACCGAGCAGTTAGCCTGCTACCGGACGTCCTGGCGGCTATCCTGGCGGGACTCACACCCGCTGGCGACGACGAGCTTATGTTGGATCAGCTACTCGATAAGCGCGCCTCCAGCTTGGGGCGCCCGCAGGTAGCGGAAGTAGTCTGATCATGGGCCAAGGCGGCGCCCTGCTGGCTGACGACCGGGTTTGGGGTTCACGATGGCAGGCGGAGGCACAGCCACCATCGGCGCGGATGGCGACGCCGGTGACAGCGTGTGACCGGGTGAGCAGGACGCTCAAGGCGAGGTTTCGGAGGCACTGGCCTCCGGCTGCTCTGATGGGTCTGTCGAATATTCCGCCTGGGCCTCGGCGTAGAGGTCACGAGCTTGCTCTCCGAGCTCCGCCGCGACCTCGCGCGCGCGTAGAAAGCCCTTCACCAGCCGCTTCGAGCCGGTGCGCCCGCCGCCGCCCAGGACGGTGCCGGCGCCGACGATCGTTCCCATCCCGAGCGCCCATCCCGCTCCACGGCGCGCGCCCTTCCAGACCTCCGAGTTGCGTTCGCGCAGCTCAGCCATCAGTCACCTCTTCCTCGTCTGCCGCTCGCGGCGGGATCTTCAGGACTGTGGGACGTGCCGGGTTGCGCTGCGGCTCGCCATCCAGGAGTGGGCGCAGGCCGTTGAGGGCGGCGACAACCGTTGATCCGTTGTGGATGACGGCTGCCGCGACGGGACCGAGGCCCACCGTCGTCGCGACGCTCATCGCGCTGACGTTTACGCTGGCGACGATTCCGATGTTCTGGTGGATGAGGCGCAGTGCCTGGCGAGCGATGCCGAACGCTATGGGCAGACCACGCAGATCGTCGTCCATGAGCACGACGTCGGCCGTTTCGCGCGCGACGTCGGTCGCACCCCCGAAGGACACTGAGACGTCGGCGTAGGCCAGCGCCGGCAAGTCGTTGATGCCGTCGCCGACGAAGGCGACGCACCGGCCGCGATCGCGCAGAGCGCGCACGACCGCCGCCTTTTGCTCGGGGAACAGCCGAGCATGGACGTTGTCGCTCGGGATGCCGAGCTGCTCGGCGACCGCCGCTGCCGTCTGCGGGCGGTCGCCCGTGAGCAGATGGGTTTCCATGCCGTGGGCGTCGCGCAGCGCGCGGAGCACGTCGTGGCTCTCGCCGCGCATCGGATCCGCGTAGGCCATCCCGCCCATCAGCTCGCCCTCGCGGGCTACATAGATCAAGGATTCGGCATTGGCACCGCTTCGGGCGCCCAACGCCTGGGTGTCGACGCCTTCGCGGTCCATCAGGCGGTCGCTGCCCACTAGGACCGTGCGCCCGTCGATCTTCGCGCGGACGCCGAGGCCGATGTCGTAGTGCCAGCCGCTGCGCCGGCCCGGCTTCACCTTATGCTGACGTGCGTAGCGCACGACGGCCTCGGCGACGGGATGGTTGAGCCGCTGCTCGGCGGTGAGCGCCAGCGCGAGTACTTCGAGAGGGTCGACGCCCTCGTGGGCGGTTTGGACGCCCGTGATGCTCGGCTCGCCGCGGGTGATCGTCCCCGTCTTGTCGAAGACCACGGCATCGACGGCGGCGAGTTGCTCGAGCGCGTGGCCGCTGCGGATGAGCACACCACGCTGGGCGGCGCGAGTCATCGCTGCCAGGACCGTAGTTGGCACCGAAACGCGGATGCCGGTCGCGAAGTCGGTGATGAGGATGGATGCCGCACGGTTGGGACTGCGGGTGGCGAGAAGAACACCCCCGGACAGCAGCAGCGCCGGAAGGACGATGCGGTCGGCGAGCTTGGCGGCGTAGTTCTCGATTCGCGTGTCGTGGACCGGCGCCTCGCGCATCAGGGCCACGATCCGTCCGGCCCGCGTCTCGGCGCCGATCTGCTCCACCCCGATGTGCAGGTGGCCCTCGCGCACGAGCGTCGACGCGTAGACCAGCTCACCCTCCGCACGCAGTGCCGGCATCGCCTCGCCCGTGAGCTGGTGCTCGTCGATGAGTCCGCGGCCAGCCACGATGCGGCCGTCCACCGGGATGCGGTCGCCGGGGTAGAGGACCACCACCTCTCCTCGCCGGATCTCGTCGGTGGGGACTTGGCGGCGTTCGCCGTGGCGCTCGACCCACACCACCTGCGCGATGGAGTCGAGCAGGTCGAGCAGTTCGCGTTGCGATGCGCGGGCCGTGCGCTCGCGGATCGCCTCGCCGATCTCGACGAGGCCGATCATGAAGGCGGGCGCCATGAGCGAACCGCGCAGAGTGGTCAACGTGATCGCGGTCATGTCGAGCACATCGATGTTCAGCCGACGCTCGACCCGCAGGACGCGGGTGGCACGACGTGCGATCGGCAGTGAGGCGGCGAGGATCGCGATGGCGCCAACCGGAGTCGGCAGCGCCATGCCCGCGATCCGCCCCAGTCCGGCGATGGCCGCCATTGCAGCCGGCAAGACCAGCCGTGGCCACCGGCCCTGGAGCGCCGATCTCGGTGCGGCCGGCGGCGGATCGACCGGCTCATGATCTGCGAGCTCGAGCAGCTCGTCCACGCGGGCGCGAGCCTCCGCGAGCGATGCCTCCGGCGGGTGTCGGAGCACGAGTGAGGCTGCTGCAGGGCTGACGCGCAGAGCGCTTTCTCGCCGACCGAGCGCCGTGAGTCGCCCGGCGTACGCAGAGTCGCTGCGCAGACGATCGACACGGCAGCGCACGCGGCCAGGAACCGCGTGCACGACGTCAAACGCGACGGCGGGCGCGACGTTGGCGGCCGGCGTCCGGCGAGCGGTTTCGTTCACGCGGACACGGACGCGCCGGGCGCGGTCTCGCCGCGCGGCTCGACGTCTGCGCTGGCCCCGGCAGGCGAGGCCGCGCTGCGCTCCTCCTTGGCCTCCGCGTAGAGCTGCTCCAGCTCGCGCCGTGCGCCCGCCGTCGCCTCACCTGCGGCCACGACGCCGCGCATCGCGAGCTTGACCGCCGAGCGCAGCCCGCGACCGCGCAGTGCGACGGCGGCCGCCGCCCCGATCAAGACTGCCCTCTCCTCCATTGCTACCCCTTTGCTCGCTCATCCGGCTGCGTCAGCCGGGCATCGCCCGTCGCTGCTCGCGCTGCCTGTCGTCCCGGAAGCCGAAACTTCCAGAAACTGTCGAGCGCGTACCAGCCGACGACGTACCACGGCGCATCATCGAGCCGGCCTCGGCCGCGCACCGCCTGACGGAGCGCGAGAAGGCCGAGCCCCAGCGGCACGAGGGCGCGCAGATCCTGCCCATCGGTCGCGCGCATGACGCGCGCGTTCAGGCCGCTGCCGGCATCTTCAAGCGTCGCGAGCACCGACGGCTGCGGTGCGGTTGCCGGGGCGGTGCGCTCGAGTGGCGCGGCGCTGACGCCGACTTCTCGGAGCACGGCCGCCACCGTCGTCCGATCGGTCGTCCGCGGGTCATAGCGGACGATGAGACTCGCGCTGGCGGACCTGACAACGACGTCCACGATCTCGGGGCGGCCCGCGAGCTCTTGAGCGACGTCCAGCAGGACATCGGGGGCACGGCGGGCAGAAGGTGCGTGCAGACGGATCCGACCGGGGATCGCGCTCAAGACCCGCAGGTTCAAGAGAACACCTTGCTCAGGCTGCCGCGGCATCTGATGGCTCAGGCGTCCCGGGAGTCGTCGGGGAGCACTCGCATTCGCATCGCGCGGGCCAGGGTGGCGCCCAGCACGTGGTGGTGTTCGCCGGCACGGAGGAAGAGCGGCCCATCGAACGGCTGCTTGTCCTCGATCACCAGCTCCGTTCCCGGTAGGAGGTGCTGCTCGGCGAGATAGCTGAGCAGCGTGGCGTCGCTGTCAGAGACGCGTGTGAAGAGCGCGCTCTGGCCGGGCTCGAGGTCCGAGAGGGCAACCGTGGATTCGCTTCGAAGGGTGAGATCCTCGTTGGGGATGGGGTCGCCATGCGGATCGCGGGTGGGGTCATTCAGCGTGCTGGCGATGCGCTTCTCCAGCTCTTCGGAGATGTGGTGCTCGAGGGTCTCGGCTTCGTCGTGCACGCGGTCCCACGGCATCCCCAGCGCCTGGCTGAGGTAGGTCTCCAGCAGCCGGTGGTGGCGTAGTACCTCCAGAGCGATTCGCTCGCCTTCGCCGGTGAGGCGCACGCCCCGGTAGGGCACGTGCGCGACCAGGCCGAGATCGGCGAGCTTCTTGATCATGCTCGAGGCCGAGCCGGGCGTCACCCCGAGGCGGTGGGCGATGGCGTTGGTCTTGACCGCGTCGGTGTTCTGGCGCGAGTGCAACGCGTAGATCGCCTTGGCGTAGTCCTCCACCGCCTCGCTCACCCCGCGGCGCGTGGTGCTGGCCGCGCCGTTGCGCGGCGCGGCGGGCGCGTCGCCGCAGGCCTCCATCTACTTGCTGACCAGCAGGCCGGTGAGGTAGAGGATCGCCATGCCGGCGCCGATCCCGGTGACGCTGGCCGGGTAGAGCGCCCGTCCGACGCGATCGCGGATCGTGGGCACGAGTTGCTGGATGACCTGCAGGATCGCGCCGACTCCGGCGCCGAGCAGCAGCGCGGCGACGCTGCCGTTGTAGGCCGAGCCGCCGATCCAGGCGCCGGCGATCGCCGGTGCACCCGCGATCGCGCCCAGCGCGGCCAGGCGACCCGGTGACGCCGTGCGCTGGGCGAACGGGACGACGATGGCCAGGCCCTCGGTGGTGTTCTGGATCACGAAGCCGATGACCAAAAATGCACCGAGGGCGAGCGCGCCGAGGGCGTAGGCCGAGCCGATGGCCAGGCCCTCGCCGAGGTTGTGCAACCCGATGCCCACCGAGATCAGCAGCGCCAGGCGAGCGCTGCTGGCGCCTTCGCCCTCTGCCGCTTCACGGCGGCCGCGCATCCACGTATCGATGCCGCTCAGCGCCAGGTAGGCCAGGACGGCGCCGAGGAACACCAGCGCGGGCCCACCGAACGCCTGCGATCCCTTCCCGGCTTGCTTGATGCCTTCGAGCGTCGCGTCGATCGCCAGCCAGACCAGCAGGCCGATGGTCACCGCCATCAGCACGCGGATCCAGCGCTCACCGACGCGCCGCAGCCAGGGCAGAAAGAGCATGCCCAGGAGCACGGGCAGGATGCCGACGTAGAGCCCGAGCAGCGCCATTACGCCGAAGAAGCCCAGGCCCGTCGTCGGGGTCTTGACCGCGACGGGGATGTTGGCGTCGATCGTGCCGCCGGTCGTGGTGTGCAACTGGACCGCGTAGGCCTGCGCGGCAATCCAGTCATACGGGATACTCAGCTTCTCGGCGGCGAGGTGCCCTACCGTCGCGTCGGACGAACTTGAGCTGAACGGGACGTAGCCGTCGTTGACCGAGACTTGGGCGATCCGGACGGCGTCGGGTCCGTCGTTGCGCACGGTCAGCTCGATCCGGCCGGGGCGCAAGACGGTCCGCTCGACCGAGAGCTCCTCGGCCGGCGGCCCCGCGCGCTTGGGCACCCCTGGGGCGTTCAGCGCGGCGAACGCGACGAGGCCGCCGGCGATCAGCGCCAGCGGCACCACGGCGAGCAGCCAGGCCGGAACTCGTCCGTACCACGCCCCGGCTCGGGGCTGAGCGGCGGTGTTCGCCTCCATCAGTCCTCCACCTCGAAGAGGCCCAGCCAGCCCAGTTCGGCGAACTCGGTCTTGTGCGCGTGGAAGAGGAACTGCCCGGCGTGCGGGAAGCGCAGCTCGAGAATGCCCCGCTGCCCCTGCATCTGGGCGATCGTGTCCGTGTACTCGGAGGGCTGTAGCGACGTGCCGGTCGGGTAGTAGTGAAAGAAGTTGGCGTGGATGTGAAACGAGTTGATCGGGTCGAACTCGAGCAGGTTGGCCAGGTAGATCCGCACCAGCTCGCCGCGCTTGACCCTGATCGGCGCCTGCTCATAGGCGAAGCCGACCGTGTTGACCGCGTAGACCTGGTTGCCCTGACCGTCGAAGTTGGTGTTGAAGCCGTTCATGACCATGATCAGCTCGTCAGCCTGCGGGCGCCCCTGCTTGGGGTCGACGATGAAGGCGCCGTAGAGCCCCTTGGCGATGTGCATCGCCAACGGGTGCACGTGGCAGTGATAGAGGTGCATCCCAAACGGCGTGGCTTCGAAGTCATAGACGAACCGCTGGCCGGCCTTGATGTCAGGGATGCCCGCGACCCCGGGGCTGCCGTCCATGCCGGCCGGGTGGATGCCGTGGAAATGCATCGTGTGCGGGTGCGCGGAGCCGTTGGCGAACTTGATGCGCAGCAGCTCGCCCTCGTGGCAGCGCAGCGTCGGACCGGGAATGCGGCCGTTGTAGGTCCACGCCGGGAAGGTGATCCCGGGCGCGATCTCGACATCCTTGTCGGAGGCGACGATCTCCCATTCGCGCAGCACCCGCCCGCTGGCCAACCGGCGTGTCTTGCCCCAGTCGAAGTCCCGCACCACCTCCGACGGGTCAAACCCATTGGCGCGGTGATCGACGCTGCCGCCCCTGAACCCCAGCCCATGCCCACCCATGGGCTGGGCATTGGCCCCCGCGCCCGCCGCTGGATGAGCGCTCCCCATGCCTGGCATCGCAGCGGCGCTCGCCGGCGAAGCTGAGAGTCCGAGGGACGGGCCACCGAACAAGCGACCTGCGGCGCCCGCTCCAACCAAGGGCACAACAGCGGCCAGCGCGCGCCGGCGCGAGAGCCCACCAGCAGACGGGATCGGCACCGAACGCGGCGGGTCAGGGAGATGTGACGTCGGGGCAGCCGGCTGTCGCGACGCTGCGCGTAGCGGTCTGCGCCGTTCCCCCCACTCAAGCCACGCCAGGGTGAGGAACCCGAGCTCGAGCAGCAGCGCGATGTCCTCCAGCGCTCTCCACTCGCTCTCGTGTACGCCCGGCATTCCGAAAACGCCAGGAAGACCAACCGATCGGCTGGCGAGCAGGCCGACCGCCATCGCACCCGCCGTCAGTCCACCAAGTCCCCAACCCCACTTGTGAGGTGCCCGCCACAGCGCCACCCCCGCGATCAGGCTGCCGACACCGCCAAACACGAACAGCGCCCCGAGGTAGGAGGCGTGCAGGTGCTCGGGCACCAAAGCGAGGTGGAGCACGCCCGTGCCGGCCGCACACGTAGCAGCGAGACGCGCGACGAGCGACGGCGAGGGTCGAGCGCTCGGTCCACCGGCGCTGCTCGGGCGTCGATGGCTCATGGCAGTAGCGCCGTCGGAGCAGACGGCCAGCTTGTCAGTTCTACTAGGTTCACAATCTGAGTTTGGCTCAAGGTGTCAGGCAGTCTGAGGTACTCCACCAAAATTGTCAAGCCCTGAGCGAAGTATATATTGAGGCATGCCGAAATTGCCCCGCGGCCAGTGCCTCCTGCACCGCGGCGGCCGCGCAGCCCAGCGACCGACCGCCACGCGGTTACGCGCCGCGGACATCACCATCTTCTGCGCGCCCGCGACCCAAGACGATCAAGCATCCCCACAGCGTGCGAGCCCCCGGTCCGCCCAGGCGTCGGGGCAGCGGACTTCGCCGCAGCGTGACGCTCCTCTGTGGCGCTGCGGCAAGGGGCTGCTAGTAGCCCCCGCCGCCACCGGACGACGAACCCGAGCCCTTCTCTTCGACCTTGGCGCCGGCGGGCGAAAGGACGTACCACTCGGCCCCGAACTGCTTGAGACCCTCGCCCTTGGTGCTGCCCGGCTGCTGGGCGTCGGGAGCGTGGTAGTAGAGGGGGTGGCCGTGGTAGACGGCTTGGGTCTTGCCGTCCTTGCGCTGCGTGGTCGCGAGCTGGGAGCCCGAGGCGCCACCGCCCGCCTTCGGCTTGCCGGACGTCGTAAAGGGCGGCCAAACGCCGGCGCACGCCTGATAGCACGTCGAGGTGGGCCCGCTGTCCTTCTCGAACAGATACAGGGTGCGCCCCTGGCTGTCGACGAGGATCTTGCCGAGCGTGCCCTCGCTCTTGACGGCGACCGCGGCCGCCGCGCCGCCCGAACTCGACGCCCCGCTTGATGACGACGCGCCGCTGCCCGACGAGCTCGGAGAGCTCGAGGAACCGCCGCCGCTGGAGCCGCAGCCGGCGGCGGCGAGCGCCAGCGCCGCGGCCCCGGCGGCCAACGCGGGCAGCGCCGGGCGTCGCGGTGGGGCGGGACTAAGCGCCCTGTGGTCGTCGGGGCGAGCGGTGCGCACGGTCGGGATCATCAGGGTCAAACCTCCATGGAGTTGTGGGCCGATGTCATGCTGCGCCGCCCTATCGGGGTGAGGCCGCGCCGCGGCGGCGGTCTTTCGGGATCTGCGGGGAGGATGTCTGTGCCTTGGGAGGCGAAGCTGATGCGGAGCATTTCTTTCCTACACGGACTCCGGCGACGGTCGGTTCAACCGGGCCGCGAATCTGTCGGTCGCCGACCGCCCGGGCGGGCCGTGGGTGAACCGCGGCGGCTCGCCAGTCGTGTATAGGGGTGTGGATCAGGCGCCGGCAGCCGGTGCGGTCGTGAGCGACGAGACATTCGTGCGCGCGCTCTACGCCGAGCATGCCGGGGCGCTGCTGGGCTACGTCACCCGCCTGACCGCCGACCGCCAGCGCGCGGAGGACATCGTGCAGGAGACGCTGCTGCGCGCGTGGCGACACGCCGAGGAACTCGTCGGCGAGCCGCGGTCGCTGCGCTCCTGGCTGTTCACAGTGGCGCGCAACCTGGCGATGGACGAGCGTCGCGCGCGCCAGGCCCGCGGCACGCAACTCGACACTGAGGCGTTGGCCGATCTGCCGGCGGCCGAGCAGCTCGACCGGGCGCTCGAGGCGTGGCAGGTCGCCGAGGCGCTCTGCTCGCTGAGCGCCGAGCACCGCGCCGTGCTGGTCGAGACCTACTATCGCGGCCGGTCGGTCGCCGAGGCCGCCGCGGTGCTGGGCGTGCCGCCGGGGACGGTCAAGTCGCGCAGCTACTACGCGCTGCGCGCGCTGCGGCTCCTGCTCGAGGAACGAGGCTGGGGCGGATGACCGCCGGCTGCCACGCCCACCAGCGCCAGGCCCTGGGCGCGTACGTCCTGGGGGCGCTGGACCCGACCGAGCGCGCCGAAGTCGAAGCGCACCTGGCCCAGTGCGCGGCCTGCCGGGAGGAGCTCGCGGAACTGGCCGGCCTGCCCGGCCTGTTGGGCCGGCTGAGCGCTGAGGAGGCGAGCGCCACAGCACCCGCTCCATCCGCCGCGCTGCTCGACCAATTGCTCGTTCGGATGCGCGCGGCGCGGCGCCGGCAGCGTCGGCGGCGGCGGGTGCTCGCGCTGACCGCGACAGCGGTCGTCGCCGGCGCCGGCGCCGGGATCGGGCTGGCCACCCACCCGGCGACGCCCCCGGCCGCCACCCTCGTGGGACGCAACCCCGCCTCCGGTGCCACCGCCGCGATCGGGCTACGCTCGAGGCCGTGGGGCACCGCGATGACCGTACAGCTGCGCGGTGTGCCCCGCGGCGAGCACTGCACCCTCCTCGCCGTCGCCCGGGACGGCCACCGGGAGATCGCCGCTACCTGGACCGTCGCCTACGCCGAGCATGAGCCGATCCCCGCCACCACCGCCATCGCCCGCCGCGACCTGCGCGCGCTGACCATCCTCGGCACCCACGGCCACCCGCTCCTCACCGTCCGCACCCGTTGACCAGCCACGCTCAGCCCAAGTTGACACCAGCGTTGGGGCAGCCAAAAAGACGAAGCTGACGCGAACGACCGGCCCAACTCGGGCGGCCCGCGCGCCGCCCCGTCATCGAGATCAGCGAGAAGAGGTCCCCTCGGCCTACGCCATGCTTGGCCTCAGATCCCCGCACGTGCGCGACACGTACGCCCCGGGTATCCCCAGGCTGCGTGATGCCACTGCCTCGGGCTGCGGCGGATCTACTCCTCACCCTGCGCGGGAGGAGGAGCCGCATGACGGCGAGGTGGACCATTTGGAGGATTGGACGGTCTCGCAGCCGCCGCCTGGGATTGGGCTACCACACGACGTCCCACTCAGAGCCGATCCTCCGTCGAACGCCGAGGACTCGGAGAACCTCCTACACGAGCTTGGGGATCGCCCGAGCCGTGAGCAGCAGGCCAAGACCGATTATGAGCGCAGTCGAGAGGGCGGGGAGAGCCGTGACGAGAGGGCCGGTGAACGAGAGCCGAGTGGTCGCGCGGTGCGCCCAGACGACAGCGAGGCCGAGCGCGGTCAGGGTCGCCGCGAGGCCCAGAGAGAAGGAGAGGATCAGGATCAGGCCGAGCGCCACCTGGTGCTGGGCGATCGCCCCGAGCAGGACGACGAGAGCCGACGGACAGGGGATGAGTCCGGCGGATGCCCCCATGCCGGCGAGAGCACGCCACGTGATGCGCTCGGGTGGGTGGTGGTGGTGATCGCCGTGCTCGTGCGAGTGGCCATGATCGTGGTGGTGATCGCCGGACGCGTGCGTGTGGGGAACACCAGCCGGGGAGCACGTACTGCGCGAGCACGAGCGTGACGCCCCCGAGGGCGAAGACGCCGATGGTGTGAGTCCGAGTTGTCTCCACACCGCTGAGTGCGCCGTGGGCTGGTTGCCGGCAAGGACGCGCGAGCGTTCGCCGCCGGAAACTTCACGGGCGGCTCAACGGGGGCGGGGCGATCGCACTCGCCTCCCGAATGGTCCCGGCAGCCGTGGGCTCGGACACGCTCGGCAGCCTGCGCATCCCCGCCAGCCTCTGCGGGCTGACCGCGCTGAAGCCAACCCGTGGGCTCGTAAGCCTCGTCGGCGTGATCCCGCTCGCCTCATCTTTTCGAGCGATCACGCGGGACCGATCGCTCGCAGCGCGGCCGATACAGCGTTGCTGCTCTCCCACATGGTCCCAGCTTCTCGCCAACGAAACGTAGGACGCCAGCACTCCTGCCTAGAAGGCACCTACCTTCGGCGCCCGGCAAGAGGACACAGGCCTCTCAGCGGAGTCAGGATCGGGATTCCCGACCAAGTGTTTGGAGGTCTAGAACCGACTGCAGCAATCGCCGCGCTCGTTGAAAGATTCGGCGCGGAGCTCGAGCGGCTTGGGGCTCAACGCGTGCCATTTCGCGCTCCCAGATCACCGGCAGACAACCTCTCGACCCCGGCCGGTTTCGAGTTCTTCAGCACCGTTCCGGGCGCCGAGATTGACAGCTACCACCGACGGTACTTCCCGCAACGAAGCGCCGAGTACACACCCGACGTCGCCCAGCTGCTCACCTTCCTCCGCGCCGCTAACACCCCAGCTCAAGACCCCGGTCCCGGTCAAGCCGTTGTGACGAACCTAAGCCGAATGTGGAAAGAGACGTTCACCCACAAGCGGCTGCATGCAGTTCTTCAGCCAGCAGCCCTCATCGAAACTCCGAGCCGTCAAGAGGCGAGCGCCAGAACACAAGCGATCGGAGATCCCATGGTCGTCTGGGACTACATCGGCTTCCCAGTGCTCTGCCTACCGGCCG
>JAABUK010006745.1_pt1 | contig 16945 bp, 24 predicted proteins | sample 5559141 | NCBI WGS metagenome assembly JAABUK01 (sample SAMN10711869, study PRJNA513367) | rock metagenome | isolation source: Antarctica rocks | place: Antarctica: Victoria Land, Pudding Butte nord | collected 2016-01-03
GGATGGCCTTTTAACAATAGCAGAAGAGGTGCCGCCTCATCGCACTTAGTTCTGGTGCTCATGTACCGGGCTTCGTTTGATGCAAAGCCAAATAACACGTTCGAACATGCGATTCGGTTTTTGCTCAGGTCAAAAGACACGCGAACAGTTCTTTGAAACCACAGCTGTGCCTGATCGTCTCACGAGTGGGCAACACGCGCTGTGGTTAAACGTCAACAAGCGTGAAACTGGATGAAAGCTCACAGAACAGTTATGGTCCGCCCACGTCGGCGCACCACGACAACAGGGCTGCCGCATACCTGCATATGTTTTCGGATATATGAGTCACCCGTATCTTCTTAGTCACAACACAGTAAAGCGACTATCAGCAACTTCAGTCAGATCGCGACGCCACAAAATCCCACACGTTCGTGTAGTTGGCACTATCGTCAACAGGCAAATATCAGCATGGTGGCTGAGAATGGCTCCGCGCACCCGACTTCCAGCACGGAAGAGCTGACCAAGACTGCATCCCGGCTAGCTGCCAAGGGAAGAGGTTTGTTGGCATCAGACGAGAGCATTGGGACTATCGGAAAGCGCATCGAAAAAGCTGGTCTGGCAAATACCGAAGTAAGACATAAGACATTGTCTTGTCACGAGCCTTTGGGAAATTAGCTTGAACATCTCACGCTCTGCAGGAAAATAGACGCAGCTATCGAGAGAACTTTTATACTGCTGACATCGGAGAGAGCATTTCTGGGGTGATCTTGTTCAAGGAGGCACTGTGTCAAAAGGCTAGTGACGGATCCAGCTTTGTGGAATGCCTTAACAAGCAGGGCGTCTTGGCAGGCATAAAAGTAGACGAAGTGTGTATCCAGATGCTCAGCAGTGTCTTTGTCCAGCCAGGCTTGGCCTTTTAGCTGCATAAGTATTGCATAAGCATTGCAACCCCACATTCCTCAATCTGTACCAAAGGTCCTTTATGTAATGTCATAAATTTGCAGCATTTGTTCTTTGTTGCTGGACAATGCAGCTTTCTGCAGCATGATTATGGGTTGACGGGCGCCTTCAGCAGAAACATGTCAAAATATTTGCGGCAATATCTGAGCTGTATGTTGAGAAGCTGTATGTTGTCACAAGATGCAGCTTTTTCTCAAGCACATACTATGCTTGTCTCACACTGTGTTTCTCTATTCAGTCAAAAAGCTTGCAGTGCACTGCAAATCTTCCTGCAAATGGCTTTGTGACCTCAGACCTTTTTGCCTTTCAGGGTTTAGTGCCTTTTGAAGGTCATGAAGGGGAAACTGTCACCAGAGGACTGGAGCATCTTGAGGCAAATTGTCAGCAGTACTACAGGTACCCCTGTTCACACCACTTTGTTGTCGCTCTTCTCCCCTAGGGCGGATGACTCATTGCTTTGTGCATCTTGTCATGCAAGGCTACCCAGATCTGCCTTCTGGCGAGCAGACAGTTTCTCCTGTGTTGAGCAGCCTTATTGAACCATCTGTGTTGTTTTGCGCAGAACATGTACACAGAGCACACCTTGCAAGTGGCATGACCAATTGACATGTCAATGCTGAGCCTGCAGGCAGGGTGCAAGATTTGCCAAGTGGCGCGCTGCGTTGAAAGTGTCAGACAAGCTGCCATCCAAAGATGCCATTGAGCAAAATGCGCAGCAGCTGGCAGAGTATGCTGTGATCTGTCAGGTAATTTTGATTTTTGACTTCTGTACATACTTGTGAAAGGGCAGTGTGATGTTTGCACCTGATGACATTGGCAGCATGCAAGGCAACTCCTGCAATGCATTTGGTATACATTGGTTTGTGTTGCTGGCCAGCAACTGTTCTTTTGAAGCTGCTGAGTGGTTGTCTGGAACTGCAGTCATGTGGTCTTGTCCCCATCGTGGAGCCAGAATTGTTGATAGACGGGGATCACACCATTGAGAGGTTTGCAGCTGCATCAGAGGAGGTCATCACATGCTGTGTGCAGCACCTCAAAAGGCGGCATGTCTGCCTGGAAGCCTGTCTCCTGAAGCTACAGATGGTCATCCCCGGCACAGACTGCATACAACCCAAGCCCACCCCACAACAGATAGCTCAACAAACCTTTGATGTCATGCAAAGGTCAGCTGGAGTTGCTCCCCAATTTCCAGCTCTTGCCATGTACACACGATGTATACAGTGCACACGGAGCAGAACAACATCAATTGTATGTGGGTCATGCAAGTCACAACTCTGCAACTCTGGCTATTCCAGATTGTTTTGCAGTTGATGCACAGCATGTCATTGACATAAGCCAATGCGGACTGCAGGACAGTGCCAGTGCAATGCCCAGGCATTGTGTTCTTGAGTGGGGGACAGACAGAAGAGGAAGCAACAGTAAACCTAAATGCAATCAACCTGCACGCCCAGCAACAAAAGCATGACGGCTGGTCGCTTACATTCTCATTTGGGCGAGGTTTGCAGGTATGAGCATACACAGATGTCCATTGAATTGGATGCATGAGCTTACTTGACTCAAGACAAGTTTGATGGTATCTTGAGGCATATGTTACTGAACCTATTCCTGCCTGAGTGAGTGATGACGGATGATTATGCTGCGTGATAATGTCACCGTACGAAACAAAAGTCATACAACTACTGATGATTTGATGCAGGCTAGCGTGATGTCAATATGGAGCAAAGATCAAAGTAACAAGGCTGAAGCAAAGTCAATGGCAGCAGCGCTTGCCGCAGCAAATGCAAATGCCTGTCAGGGCAAGTATGCTCCGCCTCACCCTTCCATTTTGAAAGAAAGTCTCCATGAAAAGTTCAGGGGGTGGAACGCAAATGTCAAATCCGCATGAGGCAGGCAGCAGCAGCTGTATCAGCCTATGAAAGCTGATGAAATCCAACCAACTGCACCAGCTCACAACAGGCTGTGTTCTGAGGCTGGTTCTCCTTGAGCAGTTTTGCAAAGACTGCTGGCACAGTCTTGCTGTCTCTGCATGGATGTGAATCTACCCAGACAAATGCTGCATTAAGCCTTAATTCCCCTGGTGTAATAAGCGCAAGTTTTGCATGTCAGCTGGAGGCATCCATTGTGTCCTGATTGTTCATGACATTCCCCTTACCAGGAGAAGCCTCATCATCACCGACAGTTTGATTCTCCAGGCTGCAGGCAAACACAGATTTTGCCTTGACACACAAGCCAAAAGAATCACAACGCCGTTGTGACTTGAAATCAGCAGCAATTTCACATTGTGGATACTGCGGCACAAGCCGCAGTGCCGTCAAAAGCAAGGATAAATCACAAAGTCAGCACAATGGCTACAAATGACTTACTTGTCATGACTGGAGGCATCACTTTGTCCTGTCTCTTCTTGCAGTTCACTGACTTCTGACTCAAGCTCCTGACAGGCCATGTTGATTTCCATATTCTTGGCAACAAGAGCTTTGTACTGCTGCTCCATTTGTTGCAGAGCTCTGCCATCTGACTCTTGACTCAGTTTGCGCTGCCTGTTGATGCTGTCCTTTTGCTGCTGCAAGTGTTCAATCTCCTTTTCCAGCCTGTACGTAGATATCTGACAATTGATGTAGAAGTTGAGACTCCTTCATTCAGTTTTGTGTGTTGGAGATGCTCTGCCTCTACTGAGGCATGCTAATTAGCAGATGCATAGGCACTGTTTGCTCGCCTGATAGTGCTGTGTCACAAGAACCTGTACATGCAGCGCACACAGGACAGCACCTGTGAACGTGGCCTTCCAACGACTTGTTGTGTACACGTCGTGCATTTGGTCCAAACCGCAGCAACAGCTCCAGATTCAAGAGCCTGCAGACAATTGAACAGGTACTATTGTGAATAGGAACTGCTGGGCAGAATCGGAAGGACTCATGTGTGCTGGAATGCACACTGCCCACCTGTTGTACTGGTGTTCAAGTTGGCTATGAGCATTGTCTGTGGCGGCCCGCCATGCACTGAAGTCATTTTGCTTGCTGGCTGGCGGAGGGGTAAGGTGGAAGCGGCTGGTATCCATAACTTCCATTTGCTTTCCAGCTTTCACTCTGGCATATTCATGTTGCAAAATTGGGTGACCCTACAAATTCGAATCTTGTATGCAGCATGTGTACAAGTTGAGATTTTCAGCACTGCGACGCCTTTACCTCAAATCTGCTGGCTGGAAGTGGTGGAAAGCTGGCCAAGTAGTCGGAGGGCTTCTTGTTGCTCTTTCTCAGCTGAAAGCCAAGCACCAGTCAAAATCCCAGTGGTTCCAGTGTCAGCAACAGAGGTCGACAGCAAGACTGACCTCCTCTTTGATGAGTTCCTCAGCCTGATGGCGGTCATCATTGGTCATGCCATCTATGTATGGCAGAGCATCTATAACACCAGCATCCTGAACCGCGCCTGACTCCAACGTCAGGGCCTGCTTCGAAGCCATGCTAAATCACAAAGCGTCCAGCATAAGCCCAAAAGGCTCACGTCACTGCTACCAAAGTATATGACTACTGGAGCAGCTCTTGGTAGCAAGCTCCACGAAACTTTCACAGCGACAATCTCGACGCTGTGACCATCTGAGCAAAGACTGAATACGGATCACGCCATTCCTACGCGTACCGTGGTACGGATGGGCTATCCAAGTTATAAGCTGACGTGGAAGAATTATCCACAGCATTATCTGCTGTCATACGTAAGCACAACACCATGGGTCCCGGAATTTGAGCGGGTGCACCGGCTTCCTGCACCGACGCAGCTAGCCTTACAGCAAAGTCTCACCATCCTGTGGGCACAATACATACTCTGCAGGGGTGCATGTTATGACAGTGGCCACGACAGTAGAGTTGCACATGCAATGCACACCCCTGACCCTTCAGGACCAGGCACCATTCGCACCATTTTGATTTGATGCCTGTTGTGCAATACTTTTGAAAAATGCGATGTATCCTTTGGCTTCTTGCGCTATATATGCGCTATGTAAAGCGCTTCAGAATTTATTTTAAATCTAATATAAGGGCTCCCCCAGCATTGGGCCGCCAGCGTTTGACAAAATTTGTCTTACTTTGTAAAGGCCTTTTCGGATTTCAAGTAGCAGATAATCCTTAGTCAGAGTCCCCCTTGTTACTACTATGCTCGTGCTCTGCTTTTGGCAGCTTGGTGCAGCTGTTTTCGATACAAGTTTCGCAGCCCATGCAAGCTGCGTCGGCTACGGCTCTTCGTCCACAGCGAACAAGAACACTCAGCTGCCCGTTCATCTACGCCAGCCTTGCCCTGTAAGTTCGCCGCTCAAAATTTTTGATCAGACCTTCCACGCTAGCAGACCGGCTTTCCCGTCCTGTCGCGGGCCAGACTGCAGTCCACCTCGTGCTGCTGTGATGTACAGTACCACTGCGTCAAATGCTGAGTGTCTGCAGGCGCTTAGACGCCAACACAGTTGTGACAGACAAGCTCTTTCAAGACATAGTCTCCGAGGCGTTGCGTCAACTGTACGGGTACATCGGCGGATCTATACACACCAACTTTTTGTCTATCACACAGTCGTCAGCAACGCTCAGAGTCGATAAGAGGTCAGGCTACGTCACGTTGCGTCATCCTGTGTCTATGGGGGAACCTGCACCAGTATTGCGTCAATCAACTCACGTCTGCTTCGCACAGAGACTGGAATAAGCTTTGGTCTGCGTTGACGTTGCTGACCTCCTATAATGGCGTCAAGTGCACAATCGAGGTGACCTCTCCTGCTTATTTGGCGTCACCCTGGTGTGTAGTCCAAGTTGGAGGCGATAGGCAGTTGTGTGAGGTGCAGGTGCTAGCTCACAGCCCCTTTCTACAGTCGCTTGCAGCTGCCAGCTAACATCAGACCAGGAATTCTGCCACAGCACTGGCTGAGTCATACATAACAGCTACCTACAACAACTCTGCTGTGGCTCCTGTGCCAGCAACCCTGTGCCTTGCTTTCAAGCCCGATCCAACTCTGGCAATGGCAAGAGACGCGCATGACACAGACGTCACATCTCTACAGGATAAAGGGAGGACATCACCTGAGGAACAGCTCCCTCGCAGCTCAGCCAGAACTTTGTCAGAGAATAGCCATGTCAGTCAGTGCTTTGCAGTCAGATCTGTTTCACTGGAAACAGATCCTTTGCTTTCATTACTGCCTGAAAGCAGCTCTCCGCCCAAATCACGGTACAGAGCAAATTTTATGACAGCATTGGTGGTGTTTGCCTGGTTCTGTAGCAACATTGGGCTCCTTCTGATGAACAAGTTTCTGCTGTCAAACTATGGCTTTAAACAGCCAGTGTTTCTGACGCTGTGTCACATGTTAGCTTGCGTCATTCTCAGCACAGCCTTCAGCACTACACAATACGTGCCCAAGAAGAGCATACAGTCCAGCAAACAGCTGATCAAGGTTTCCCTGCTGGCTGCTGTCTTTGCCATGTCTGTCGTGTTGGGGAACGTGTCACTGAGGTTCATTCCAGTCTCCTTCTCACAGGTGTGCTCATGCATTGTCCAGCTTAATGCATGCAGAATGATATGCAGAAGTGGCTTTGCATCTTCTGGTTGAGCGTGTTGCGAAACACAAGCATAGTCAGGTTTCATGCAAACATGCAGACATGCTATTACAACTGTATGCACTACAATGTATGGATCATGCGCACCAAGACATGATGTGGAAAAGTGTGCTTGATCTTTGCAGGCTATAGGTGCAACCACGCCGGCCTTCACTGCAGCACTGAGCCTGCTTCTGCTCAGCAACCGCGAGACAGCTCGCACCTATGCAGCTCTATTACCTGTCATCATCGGCATTGTCATAGCCACAGGAGCGGAGCCGTCATTCAATATGGCTGGCTTCTCAGCCTCTGTCATTGCCACAGCTGCTCGAGCCCTCAAGTCTGTTTTGCAGGTGGGCACCCCTGCTCACATGTGTACATCAGGTGTACATTCATACTGTGTCTGAATTGTCCCGAACATTGCATATATACATTTCAAGAGTTATGCGTCTCCAACATATGTTGATTTGCGAATTAAGGTGCTTTGGTACTGGTGCAGGGCATTCTGCTGACAGATCCTAATGAAAAGATGGATTCGATGAACTTGTTGCGCTACATGGCGCCCATTTCATTTGGTTTCCTCATCCCAGCCACGTTTTACTTGGAGCCAGGGGTCTTTGCACAAGTATCGGCAAGCCGCACAGACGTCTTCTTTGTGGTTTGTCTTGCTCTCAATGCCTCATTGGCGTACTTTGTGAACCTGCTCAACTTCCTGGTCACCAAACACACAAGCGCTTTGACCCTTCAAGTGCTTGGCAATGGCAAGGGTGTGGCAGCTGTTGTGGTGTCAGTTATGGTCTTCAGAAACCCTGTCACATTTGCCAGTGTAGTAGGTTATCTGATCACTGTGTCAGGGGTCATGTCGTATATGGTGGCAAAGCGAAGTGCTGCAGCTGAAAAGAATGTCTTGCCACAGAAAGGAGTTGGGGCAGTCTAAGTCTTGACAGGGGGAATGTTGTAGGGTAAAATCTTGCATTGCGCATTAGATGCCCCTAAGTTTGTTGTACCCTGTTACAGGGGAGGCATTTTGGTGCCCACTGCTGTGTATTTCTATGTATAAGTTTTGATGAGATAGATGGGTAGATTCGAGGATTAGCTTTCAGTTTGGCAAGGTCCCTTGCACTTCGCTGTCAAACATGACGCTGAGGGGACGATGGAGCTCTAGCAGCAGATTAGGCACGCGGTCGGTCACTTATTATTTATGTACGGTTGTTCCACGATTGACAGCAGTTGCTCAGCAAAGTCTATTGTCTTGTCTGAATAGCAGTACCTGCTTTTCATGTCAAAATGGACCTAACGATTTCCTTTCTAGGATGGTAACATCTGTGCCTGAGCGTGTAACAGATGCCGGCAGATGCATGATGGTGCAATGAACCACACGAGCATGCCTCAATGGCGCCACACAGATCCGTGAGCACGTTGATGTTGCTGAAGCAAAATAAGCTTTACATGAACGTGGTATAGCCTGTTCAGGAAGACAGATCAGTTTGAGATGTATCATTCGTTTGTGCGGGAAGCAAAACCAAACAGGTTGAAAAGGGCAAAAGCATGTGCCTAAGCGTAGTCATCACCACGCTCCAGAACTGAAAAGTCGGATTTGGTAGAGAAGCCTAGCAATTGATTTCCCACTTTCTGGCCTTTGCTGGCTTTGCCCTTCTTGCCTTTGTTAGCCTTGGGCACTTTCTGGAATTTGGATGGATCGCTGACAGCAGCAGCTGGAATGGGCGCTGCAGCGCTGGAGCTGCCAAGAGGAACTGCAGCTGAAACAGCTTTGGCCTTGCCCTTGTGACCGGCCAATTCTGCTGCCTTGCGCCTGCATACAGAACAAGGAGTGAGCAAAAAAGAAATCTGTCAGTGCTGCACAGCAGGCCAGAGCACGATGCCCATCTGTGTCTCTGATCCATACAGCACATCCACAGATGTTGTGCTGCCTGCCACATCCATGTTGTGGCACAATAACTTGTCATTTCAGAAGGTGACACAGCTGTGACTTTGCATAGCTATCAGGTAGCAGTAAGGCAGCAAGCAATTTGATTTGGCCTGATGTTATGGGTGGAGATACCTGATGAACTCAGTGGCAAAGGCAGAGACATCCCCATTGCGCTCTATGTTGACCAGGCAGCCTTCCACCACCTCGCCATTGCTGGGTGTGTCCATCAGGACATCTAGCAGAATACTGGGGTCATCAATGCGACCCTTTGACAGGCTACGGATCTTCTGAGAAGCCCATGTCTGGAAAACACACATTCGGTCACTTGGTAGCTCTTTGGCACATTGCAACAAGACTGAAATGCAGGCAGATGTTCCAAACACCAGCAGAAAAGGGCATTCACACCAATCCAGGGACTGAATTTGAGACCATCTAATGCGCCAACTTGTGACTCGACTTTAAAATCAGAGGCCAGCGACTCATGGCTGCTTGCCAAACACTTCACACAGTATAACATGCATGCAACACCATGACATGCCAAGCCAACAGGCTTTGCCGATGCAACAGAGGGGCTTTGGTGCAAGGCTGCACCTTGAACTCTGAGCTCATCTTGATGGTCTCTGGGGTGGCAGGGATGTCCTGGGGCATTGGCTTGTTTGGAGGGGGCCCAGGGGAGGTCTGAGGGGACTGCCACTGCTGACTGGCAGGAGGCCGCCCATTAGCTTGGCCTGCTGGCTTGGCCGCAGCAGGCGCAGGAATACTACCATTGCCTGTGCCACACAACCTCTCAGATGTGCTGAAAGAAAGTGCCTGAATCTGTACTAAGCTGGTCGAATTTCGTGCACTGGAAACTGGACAATTGCCAGAGCAGGTATTGAATGTTGTACACACTTGCAACCATCTGATCCAACAGAAGATACAACACTGATGCTCTTTTGAGAATGGCAATGGCATTCACACCACCTGCACATAACGCATATCATCTCATGATCTCGTTGCAGCTCTGCAAATGGGGTACAGAGTTGGGGCCCAGCTGTCAGCAGAACTTGTTGGGTGGCAAGCCAGGTGACAACAAGGGGAGCTTTATGCTGAAAAGGAAGATTTGCAGAGGAGTGTCATACCACGCTGGCCTGCAGCAGGTCCATAGTCCCAGAACATGCCATCATCATCATTGCTGAGGGCGCGCTGCAAGGAGGCAGCGGTGCGCAGGGCCATGGAGGGGGCAGGCCCTGCCGCAGCCTGCTTGGGCTTCTTGTCCTCCTTGATCTCCTGGCGGGCTGCTGCCGCTGCTCGCCGCTGCTCCTCCATCTGCTCACGCTTCACCTCCTGAGCACAGCCCCACATAAACATGTATGCACTGAAAGAGATTGTACATGTTGAAAGCGTTGTGGGCCACAGAGTGAAAGAAGCAACATCAGCATGCACCCCCACATGAATGTCATACGCTTTGAGAGAGATTGTGAACATTGCAGCCACAGATGTTGACAGACACTCTGGCACTAGGTCAGCTGCTGTGATGTACCCCCACACAATAAATTGGACGCTGTGAAAGAGACTGTGCATGTTGCAAGCATTGTGGGCCACGGAGTGTCACAATAGCAGCAGCCACAGGTTCTGACAGAGACTATGGCAAAAGGACAGCCGTGGTGATGCAGCCAGAGGACGATGAGTGTGGTGCCGTTGAGATTGCTCAGGAAAATCAGGCTTATGATGTCTCAAGGTGGTTGCAATGGTATATAAGCGCAGAAGAGAAGCTCATGCCACTCAAGTATACAGCACAAACAGAGCAAATTCAGCAGGAATGCATCTGATCGACATCCTTCTGCTCCTCAGTAACTTTGAGCAGCAAGCTGATGTCACTGTCATCTTTGTGCATTCCTTCAACACAAGCATCCACTAGTGTGATTGCTGGACTGTACACACCTGAGCGGTCTTCTTCCTCTCTTCCTTGGCAGGCGCTGGCTTTCTGGGGGGTGGGGGAGGGGGCTGTGTGAAGTGCTCCTGATGGTAGCCAGAGTCTCCACCCTCCAGGTCTGAGGCAGACTCCTCCTGGTGCCTGCCTGCAGCAGCCGCCCAGGGGGCCATCTTGGGGGCCACCAATGCCTGGGCCTCCCCCACAAAACTGTCCCTGCATGCAAGCCATGACAGATATGACTACAAACATTTACACTTGAGAAACCTCCTGAAACACCTTCAAGCATTGGCCAGCGCAGGAGCAAGCCTTCACTGAACAGGTGTCTAGCAAACAGCATGCCTACCAGGAGCAACGGTGCAGGATGCTGGTGCATTCGACATATGGTAGGGCTGAAACGCATGTGCATATGCTGTCAAGTGAGTAGCAACCAGGCTCAGGCACATGAGCCCTTGAAAGTGGTCTTACATAACCAGACAGATCTGCTTCAGCTCAGTGCAAGTGAGAAGTTGCAGGCCATGCAAATCTGTGACATACCTGAGAGAGAAGCCTCCCTGAGCCTGATCAGGCTGCTGCTGCTGCTGAGTTTGCTGCTGTCTGGCCTCACTCCTGCGTGCGCGCTCTTCCTCTTCCTGGATCTCCTTCAAAGTTTGCACATGACCTGGAAGCAGAAAGTCAAACTGTGTGAAGCAACCTGTGCCATGGACAACGCATGCACAGGCACACAACAACCCTCTTTACATGTGCAGTTGCAGAAATCGTGTATTTACACAGAACATTGCAGACTGGCGCCTTTGGCAATCATGCAGTGCAAACCTGTAAGCTTCTGCATGAACGCTGAGGCAGACCACATTGCCAACAAGCCCATGTTGAAACTTTTAGGCTCACAAAAATAAATCCCTAAACAGCAGTGATCAGGTACTATATTTTGAGTGCAAAGCAAGTAAGATTGCCCACCTGAACCCTAGACAAGAATTTCTTTAGATCACAAACACCGAAACCTATTGCATATTTAGTCTAAAGTGTATGTGGGTGTATGGGAATGTCAGGACTGACAAAGCCAAGACATGAAATGTCAGTAATCATGGTGAATACAAAGAAAACAATGTAAGTGTGTATTATTATTAGCACACTCCTAGTTGTGTATCCAACATACTTACTATGTTGCACTTGACTCCTAAAAAATCCTTGCATGCTTTGGACAAATTGCATATGTGCTATGATATACTGCAAAAGGACACATGACATAGATTGTAAGCTAGGTTGAGATTGGAAGCAAAGCAAACAGGTCCTGTGATGTATGTACCTCTGGAAGCTGTTGGGGATGCTGCAACACGTGCCCATCCACTAGCACGGTTGGCACCAGGAGCAGCAGTCTTGACATCAGTGCTGACAGGCTGTGCAGCCCGAACAGCTGCAGCCTTAGCCTCCTCCTCCCTCAAGATGTCATGCAGGTTGCCTCCAGCTGCACACCACACACTCACATCACCTCATTATCACAAAGGCAAGTGGGTTCTTCCTAATCATGAGATTCATTACACACATGGCACACTGCCAAGTTGCACACTCACACTCACAATCACTCTGTTCTTGTTCAGTGTCGCGATCCGAGGTGCGAGGTGCATAATCTCAGACCAGGTTGCCGTAAAATGCAAGCACCAGACAAGCAGTCCTAGATGTTTGAGCAGGGCCAAAATGCAGCAGTTGTGGCAAGACATGGCCCCACCTGGCACAGGCGGCTTTGCTGCACCCCATGGAGCCTTTGTCTCAGCCTTCTTGGGGCTAGCAGGGGCCTCAGATGGCAGACCCCAGTCAGGCAGCTGCTGCTGCTCCTGCTGCCGCTGCTGCTGCTGCAGCTGCTGCTGGTGCTGCTGCTCAAGCTGCACCCCTGCCAGAGATGGAGGAGCCTGCTCAGGCATTGCCCATGCAGGGGTGGGGGCAGCAGCTGGCTGGGGGGTTGGGCCAGGGGCTGCCTTCTTTGGGGCAGCTGCCTTGCGCTTGGGGGGCGCAGCTACTGGCTCAGGTTCCTGTTGGACAGGCTGTAACACAGCAGGAGGGTGGGGTGGGGCACCAGGTGACTCTGGAGCCTTGCTGGTGGGGTGTGAGACCTGGAGGGGGCTGGGCGGTGGCTGATGTTGCTGCTGTGGCAAAGCCTGCTGGAGCAGCCTCTGGAAATCTGACAGGGCACCTGGCTGAGGCTGCTGAGGCTGCTGCTGCTGCTCAGGCCTCTTCAGGCCACCAAAGAGCTGTGCAGTGCTCTGTGCATGCTGCTGCCCACCCTGATACAGAACACAAAGTACATCAATTGCACTGTGTAATGCAGGGAACTAGGTCATTGTGCCATCATGGTGACACGTCAGTGCAACAAGCTGCTTGTGGGTGCCGTGCTGTTGTCAAGCATAGGTTGCAAATATCAGCAACAACATCTGCAGAAAGTCTTGCTCGTGCACAAAGTGTTTTCTACAGCAGGTGTGTGAACTGCATGCACTTGTGAAACAAGATAACTCACCCAGAGAGAGGATTGCTGGTGCTGCTGTTGCTGCTGCTGAGGCTGCATGCCCAGCCCAGCTGCGCCAAGGTTGAGGTGGTCCAGACTCGCTTGTGGGTGGGAAGCAAATGGCTGTGAGAACATGCCTCTATCCTGGAGAACAGAGTGTGACCGGTCTGCAGCGTGATTAGAGGCAGAAGTCAGGAAAGCAGGCAATGCATGCTGCTGAGGTGGGTCTTGCCGCATGGGCTGGTTGAATGGCCTGCTGGCAAAAGGGTCGTGAGGCGCTAAGCCAGAGCCAACAGGTCCCAGGATTGGGTTGCTGTTGTCAAAGGGCCCTGAGGCTGCACTGCCAGTCTGAGCCTGGTGACCCCAGGGGGCTGCAGCAGACAGCCCCTGCTGCAGGCCTGTGAACTGAGCAAGTGAGTCTGGCCGTGGGGTTGGCAAGGCTGACTGGGAAGTGCTTGCACCAGAATGTCCCCTGGTCAGCATGTGAATGAGGTCCATGCCTATGGGCTCTGCAGCAGGGCGAGCAGGCTCCGGTACTGAAGTTCTGTTGGAGCCAGTCTCTAGTTCATCCAGCCTTGCACTGCTCTCACTGTTGGGACCCATGTATGGAGCGGAGTTTGAGCCTGCTGTGGTAAGTGTGTAGGCTCTGTTGATATCTGCCTGAGACTGTGGCTGCTGCTGTTGCTGCTGCTGATGGCCAGAGGCAGCGCTCATCAGGGGCTGCGGCTCAACAGGAGGCTGCTGTGCAGGTGTGGCTGGCTGAGTGGAAGCAGGCATGCTGGGCTGAGGCTCCTGCTTGGCAAAGCCAGGTGGTGCAGCTGCAGCCCATACCTTGATCTGAGCCGCCAGGGGCTTGAAGTCTGCTTGGGGGTTGCTGGCATGCCTGATGGGTAAGGTAGCGGGAAAAAATCCTCCCTCAAACCAGTCCAGGATGTCTGCCTTGCTGAATGGACCCTGGACCTGCCAGTTGGGATCCCTGTACACCCAAGCGTCCTGGACATGCTCACTTGATATGGGCGGTTCAGGGGCAGCACTTGCACTGCTACCTGCTGCTGCTGCTGTCGCAAATGGGGATGCTGTTGACTGCTGCGAGTCTGCTGCTCCCTGTGCAATTGAAGTAGAGGGTGTGGGGCTTGCAGCACTGGACTGCTGCTGATGAGCTGACTGGGGACGTGAATGTGTTTCAGCAGAGGCAGTGTTTGCTGCCTTCTGAGCAGGTGGCAGCTTGGAATCAGCAGAAGGAGTTTGAGCCTGCTGAGCTGGTGTGTCAGGTGCAGAGAGTCTATCTCCTTCAGGAAGTTTGTTGTGGTTGCCATGCAGAACCTCCATCACTGTTGGCTGACCGCTGACAGCAAACAGCGAGGGTTCGTCCCTGTTGACTCCTGCTGGCAGTGCTAGTGCATGCTTGGCCTCAAGCTGGCTGAAAACAGCAAGCATCTTGCTGCTGGGATACTTAGCCTTGCTGCCCAGGGATCGAGATGGATCATGCTTGGAAGGCTGCCTGCCTACTGCATATGAGTCGTCACTAAATGCAGGTGGGTGTGAATGGTGAGCACCCCATCTGTTGTCAGCACCAGGAGCATGAGCAGGCCCTGTAACATGACAACACACCCTATAGCCATGGGCTGCATTTCCTTTTATAGCAGCCTCAGGAATGCTGGATACCACCTTTTTCTGTGACTTCCATGCATGGCAGCAGACTGGTGCAATTGCATACAGTATATGCTGTTGATGTCAAAGCATTTGTGATAATACAAAGCCGGGAAGCAGACCGAGGCCCTGAGATGTGCTACCTGAAATGGATCGCCCACGCCCAATGGCAAAGCCTCTGCCACGGCCAGCTGGCACAGGGTCCCCCCTGGGTTCCATAAAGGCATGCCCACCAGCAGGGCCAAAGCTAGGGACATCACGTGGCCCAGCGCCAGGACTGTGACCAAAGCCAGCTGCATAAACAGGATGGATAGCGAGCAAGTCAGCAACCTCTATGCAGAGTTCAGCTGTCACGGCAAACAACAAGGCACAAATTGCACTGCATGGCATGTCCTGTCACATCAGAGCTAAAGCCAAGGCAGACTGAAGGTCTGTCAGCTGGTTTGACACAGTGCTTGATAATGTGGCACTCACCATGTGGAGGACGCCATTTGTCATCATGAGGCATGTGTGGCTCCTTTGGACCCCCTGCAAAAGCACGTCAGATGCTTGTAAGACACACCCACGTTGGGCTAATAGAACACACCCACATTGGGCCAGAGGATATTGCAGAGACAAAGCACATCCCAAGCGAACATGCCCCTATGCAACTTGAGCCATGCGCGTAAAGCCAGCAATTGTCAAAGCACAGTCACTGTTAGCATCAAGGAGCTTGCCTTCAAAGCCTCCCCATTTCTCCCACTTGTCCCTGGCCTCACGTGGCCTGGTCTCTGGAGCAATGGGACCACCCCACCTATCAGGGTGTTGATGACGCTCTGGGCCAGGAGCCCCCCAGCGGGGAGGGGTGGGACCAGGGGGACCCCGTCCTCTACCTCTGCCAGCGTCGCCTCCCCATCTTTCCACAGGACTTCCAGCTGCAAACATGTCATCCTTTGAGGGTTGTACATGCTGCAATGCCTGCCATTCAGGTGAACACCAACCAATGCAGAATATCAGCATTGGGGTGTCAAAGTGCTCCTGCCACTTTGGTGCTTTTGTACAGCAAACAAATCAACTGGGTGAGACTGCAACATACAGTGTCACAGCCCTGAACACTGCTGAGCATGCACTGCGGCTTACTGCTCAGCCTGGTGTGCGAGTTATGAGCATCGATGTCAGCCGAGCAGTGTTCCATACCTAGTGCTGGAACGTCTGCTAGAGGGCGTTGAGGACCGTTTTCAGCCCGACGTACACCATCGTGCTCAGCTACACCCCACCTGTAACCACAATTATGCAGTCAGCTTTCCACACTCAAGCCTGCACAGGGGCAATAGCACCTCCCAGGAAAACTCACCTGGCATCAGGTCGACGAGGTCCATTTTGTCGCTCATCTTCTCTCCATCGAGGTCGCACAGCAGCATCTATTGGGGCCCTCAATCCTTGCAGACCTCCACCGCCGCCCGTCCAGCTATCCCCACCTTTGTCATCCTGACCACGCCAGGGTCTGTCCTCAGCCGGTCGAGATTTTGCTTGTGGAGCACGGCCTCCTTCCTGCGGTTACACACACAAGCAAGTCAACATGCGTCCGGAACCAAAAAAGAAGGACGGCAACAAAGTAGAATGCACACTGGCAGGGCTTACCAGCAATGCAGCTCCTTTGCCATCATGACTCCACTGCGGAGCAAGAGTGGGACCAAATAGATCTTCAGGTAGGTCTTCAGCGAGACGAGAGCCACCTGCAGCAGCAGCAAGGTTAAGCTTCAAAAGCCATGTATGTCACAGATCACTGGAGTAGAACGGCAGCCTCACCTGGAGGGGTTGTCATGCTGCAGAATCAGTGCTATACAAACGCAGAAGTCGAGTGAGTGCGAAGGCTGACAGGAAGGTTGTCAGCGTTTCAGGTCTTGGCTTCAGGAAATCCAGCTCTGCACTATTGCGGCAGTTTCAGGCTTGTGTTAGATTCCCACATTGCACATTGTGACTTCACCACTTTGTGTTAATTTCCTGCGAGCATCTCGGGTTATTTATCTGCAACAATACCCACAACGTGATCTGAAGGTGTGTCATACAACATGGAGTTTTGCGGTTGACGCGGGCTGTTCTTTCCGAGTGTTTGCACATAAGAGCTACTGGCACCATGATCAGTCAAGCAGACATACAGTCCTTGAAGGACTATGTCAAAGGTCCCAGCAGCCAAAACCAGGCTGACAGTACGATTCGGCTGCAAGTTACACATAGCAACTTGAAAGCGCATTTTATGGAGATCAGGCTGGATCTTCACGTGAGCACTCACCAACCTTCAGCTCTCTAGCTGGCATATCATTGGATGACATTGACAGACATATGCAGATGAGCGTGGGGTCTGTTAAGCAGAAGCTCATGAGTCATACAGGCAGCAGCCCAGGCAGCATGCAGTTGCAGCTTAAAGACGAGACTGGCAGACTGCTGAGTCAGTTGTCAGAGGACAGTCGCCTGTT
>JAABUK010006746.1_pt1 | contig 16945 bp, 13 predicted proteins | sample 5559141 | NCBI WGS metagenome assembly JAABUK01 (sample SAMN10711869, study PRJNA513367) | rock metagenome | isolation source: Antarctica rocks | place: Antarctica: Victoria Land, Pudding Butte nord | collected 2016-01-03
CCCCGGTTGGGGCAAGAGGCTAAACGCCAAGATATATACCATGCCATACACCCAAAATACAGTTGCGGAGAAGACTCTATCTCAAGACGGTGGACACCTTGTTTTGCGTTCTGAGCCGGCCGATTCCTCTGAGTGGGAGTGAAGGCCTGACTGCTGGCGGTGGCCACCCCATAAATGGGACTTAACTGCATGGAGTTTACCTCCCTCACATGCTCACCACCACTCACACGGCACACCACCGCTGGCAGATGACCGCGGTCTTGCAAGGCCATGTCCACATTAGCTGTGCAGGCTTCATTGGTGCTTGCAACCTCTGAAGTACTGCTGCTGTCCACAGCTGTGCTGGAGTGAACCCCAGCTGTGGGGACTGCCTTGCCAGCTGTGGGGACCGCCTCGCCAGCTGTGGGGACCGCCTCGCCAGCTGTGGGGACCGCCTCGCCAGCTGTGGGGACCGCCTCGCCAGCTGTGGGGACTGCCTCATCAGCTATGGACGTACTGGCTACTTCATCATCATCAAGGTACATACCAGTGACATCAGTTGCTGCTGTCTGAGCTGTGGCAGGCACATGCGCATCTCCAGTTTTGTCTGATGATGCATCTGAGTCTGTGCTGTTTGACTGACTGACATGGTCTTCAAGCACCTGTGCTTCTGTAGCAGGCTCAGCAGTCCCTACAGCATCTGTGGCTGGGCCTGTGTGACTGTTGGATGGGATCACACTGCACTCCTGCTGTTCAATGCTGTCACTGCCACTGCCACTTGCTGGCTGGTTGTTCTGCCTTGAACTGCTGTCCTCTTGCTCCTGCACGACACCAGAGGCCGGATCACCCTAAGCTTGGCAGATCACGTTGGGCAACACATCAGGCTAGTCCAGCACAACACAACCACAATATGACCTAACGCTGAAGCGTCACGCCCGCTTGATGATGCTGCACCACACCATGGTCCTCAAGCAGCTACCACTGACCGGCATTGCAGCAAGCATGGCTGTTCATGTGACAAAGTGATGTCTCTGGCTTCTGCACACACACACACACACACACACTCTCTTACACACACACACACACACACACTCTCTCTTAGACATGCACACACACACACACACACACACACTCTCTCTTAGACATGCACACACACACACACACACACACACACACACACACACACACACACACACACACCCTCTTTCAGACGCTACCATATGCTATTGGATGTGTACAGGGGTGTGCAGACCGGCAAATGCAGCAACTTTGTGCCTGAGTTGACAGACTCACCTGTTCATCTTGCAGCACAGGTGATGGCTGGGGCTTCACAGCCTGCTGGTTTGCGGCCAGGGCTTGGCGGGCCGCGGCAGCACTCTGCTTGGCTTCTTGCACAGCAGCGGCCAGCTCAGCTTCCCTCTCCTCAGACACTGCCAGCTGCTCATGAGTAGTGAACACCCTGCATACCAAGGACAAGTCAGCGGCTTGCTGCAACAGGCTCAATGAGCACAAATGAGGTCTTGGCTGGTCCTGTGAAATCAATCCTGAAATTTGCCAAGAATCCTGGTCAGCTGTGCAAGCTGTGGCAAGCCTGCTTACAGCAGCTTTCCAGAACAACAAAAAATGGCTAGGGCTTGAAGTTCTGGATGATGGCTGAGTGTGCAGGTGTGCCAACCTGAGCTCAAGCACCTCTGTGTCAAGCTGCATCTTGGAGCGCTGCTCATCAGCCTTGCGGCAAGCATCCTTCAGTCCCACCTGCTCTGCCTGCAACACCAACTCTGCAAAGTGAGGCAGATCCATGAGTTGCCATTTGTGCATGAGGGAGCCTGTGCACTGCCAATCTTATTGCAATGTACAACGCCTACAGCTGTGCAAGCCAATGTTTGAGAGCAGCTAGGCATTGCTGTGCCTGTCCATGAGACACTGCATGTACTAATCATATGGACATGTTCATGCTGTCAAACACGCAGTGAAGGGGGGGGGGGGAAGGCAACACCTGCAGGGTTGCCACTTGGTCCTCCAAAGTTGCCTTCTCTGCCTGCGCAACATGAGGTGTGGTAGTGTCCAGCTGGCATCTTTGGAAGTCACACACACTGTTCAAGGGCACTCTCTTGGTGCAAGTGAGAGCAGACCTATCAGATGCTCAGCAGATACAGCATGAGCACTATGGCGTCAGGTCTGTAGCTTGCGGCAGCCATGCTCAGATTGGTAGTGTAGAATGAATGAGTTAAGCTCAGTACCACAGAACGGCTGGACAAAGTCATGGACGGTGATAGCAACATGATTTACTCACCTCCATGTGCTTGAGCCGGTCTAGCAAGGCTTCCTTCTCAGGCTGCTCTGGCGATGTTGCCTTGCCTTCCTGCTGTGCTGCAGCCTGATTACAAAACACAGCATCTTGTGCACGCATACATATGGGCTGCATACATATGGGCTGATCTGATCTACGAAACGGCATGAGCCACAGTGAAAGCATCCGACTTACAAATGTGTTGGTGTGAACATAAACACCAAGCAGGTTGCGGCTTTGGTATGCCAAGTGTTGTTCATCCAGGGACTTGTTCAAGACAAGCATCATCATCAACACGCACAAAATGACCGCAACTGTGCTGATGACTATTCAGCTGCATCCCTTGTGCAGTCAGCTCTCGCTGTCAGAGGCTTCCAACACTCTGTTGGATGGAAAAAGCAATGCTATCAGGGCTGCTGCAAGCTGCTGCACTTGTGCCTGCTTCCATGCTTGCATGCCTTGTGTCTGCTACAACCCTTTGCATACTATACATCCATAAAGTCACACCACAAAGAGGGCATTGCCAACCTGAGAACGAGCAGTCTTTGCAGGCCTGCCAGAGTTCTCCTTGTCCTTGTTGTGCTTGACAGGGGGGGCGGCCAGAGGGGACATGGGGAACAGGGGCAGCTTCATCTTGGCTACTGCATGGCTGTCCAGCAGGCACTCTGCCCGGGCAAGGTCTGCCTGCAGGCCAGCTGCCTTCTGCTGACTGCCCCTCAGACGAGTCTCCACTGCAGCCTACATCAAACACAACACCGCACAAAACTGAGAAACTGTAAACAGAATGCTCATGTGCAAGGTTGCATGCTAGCGAGTTGATGCATCATAGATGGGATTGACCAGGTGTGGTTTTGATTGATTGATTGATTGATTTTCACCTGTGCCAGCCTTTGCTCTCGCAACAGCCAGGTAGGTATCAGGTATGCCCAGGTGTGGTATTATAGAAAAGCAATTCTGAAAATGGCTCATGGTCAGCTGTTCATAGTCCTATTTGCAATACAACAGCTTGCAAGACAGATTGCCATACCAACAGCACAATAGAAGCATCGCAAAGCTATGACTTGTCAACAGAGTCTGCAGATGTAGGGACATGGAACTTTAACACCTGCACTCAAACAGTGCCAAGCATCAGAAGGCCTCAGTTCACATGAGTACACGCATTGGATGAGCACCTTGCTGGAGGAGAGAGTCATGATGGTCTGCTCAGCCTGTGTCAGCTCCTGTTGCTGCCTCTCAGTCTGCCGCTTCAGCTTGTCTAGGTGCTGTTGCATGTCTTCCACCTGCCAGCAATCCACACATCATGTTCAGCAATACGCATGACAGCACTCATGCTCCCAATAATGCATCATCATGATGCACAGTGGGCAGAGAGTTCTGCCTCGCAATTGCGTCTATGGCACTCGCCCTGTCAGCGCACAGCCCTTGGGTGCAATTACTGTCTCATGTTAGTGCATGTTGGCTCACAGGACTAAGGTTTAGGCACACCTAGTAAGTACCTGGCAAGAACAATTAGCTGGAATGCCTGTAAATTATTGTTATCACTATGAAGCACAGGAAATCCTGGGGTAGGTGCAAGCCACGTATAACAGCTTTAGAAATACAAGACCTCTGAAAGACCCTGAATGGGACACCTGACACATGATGGGACACCAGACCATATCTACTTCACATTCATTTTGAGTTCCAAATCAGCAAGGCTGCTCACAGCCTTTTCACTTTTCAGCTGTCATTAAGCAACTACATTGCTGTGGCAGTACAAGGATGCACTGCAGTTCATGCTTTATGTTAACACAACAGAAGTGTTCAGTCAACAACATGTTTTCAAGGGTACATTCTACACACTGAGTGTCTTCACCTACCTGCTCAGCAAAGTCGTGCTGGCTGGCTGCCTGCATTGAGCACCTGGTACACCCCCTGGTCATGGCCCAGATTGCACCAGATATACATGCCAGAGACAGAATTAACACAGCAGCAGCAGCAGCAGCCTTGCTCTGATTCAGCTGGACTGTGGGTGCCTGTCCATCCTGTGGAAGCTGTACAGTCTGTCCAATAGCAGCTAGCTGACGGGCTGCTGACAGCAGATGTGCTGAGAGCTGCTGATTCTCATCATGCAGAACAGCTACATCAGACTCAAGCTCAGCTGTTCTGAGTAGACTGTTCTCAAGGGCCCAGTCAACAGGCCTGGCGATTGCCTTTGGCAGCTGCTCAGCATTCCTGAAGAGGGACCAGCTGCTGCTCTGTTGAAGCGGTGTCTGGTGTTCACGTGCGGTGAGACTGCCTGACTGTTCCTGGACGTTGTGCTTGATCTCTGGAAACAGGGCATCGCTAGCAGGCACAAGCTTCTCAGCACTGTTAAGGAGGGACAAAGTAAGACCACTGTCAGCAGGCTGCTGTAAGTTTTCTGAGATGTCAGCTTGTGATAGCGCGTGGATGTTATGCTTGATCTCAGGGAACAACTTGCTGCTGGCTGGCACAAGCTGTTCTGCGTCTTTCAGCAGAGATGCGCTGACACCCTGGTCAGCAGTCTCTGGAGCTGCACCTGCCTGTGCCTCTACATTGTGCTTGATCTCTGGGAAAAGACTTGAGCTGACAGAGGCAGCCGCTTTTGGCTGTGTGACTGAGTAGAAAGCAGGCAGGCGATTTGACAGCGCTGAAAGCTGTGTGTGAGGGAAGTGTGTGCGCCAGGCGTTGCTGACTGATGTCTGGAAGGAAGTGCCTGTGCTGAATTGGCTGGCCCCAGTACCAAACAAGAGTGCTGCTAGAGTCAAGACTATAAGCAGAGTCCAGAGAAAACCCTTCCAAGCTCTATTTGGTGCTGTAGAGCTACTTTGGGCTTGCTGGACCATCTTTGCTTTCCAGAGCCTGTAGCTCTTGGGATCTGGCATCCTGCACGCAGCAGCTCTCCTTTACCGTCCGTCTGCAAGCCCCTACGTGGCATATACTGCCAGCAGCACTGCAGTTTGACTCCATAGGGTGGTGATTGATCAGTGACAGCCAGCGTCCAGGTCAGCGTGTGGCAGTGTGTGCTTACTCGTCTTCAGCACACCGAGTGCAAGCATGCTGACGGTCTTGGACCTGCGCCTGCGTCAGAGAACTACCACAGACAGCGCCTGGTGCAAAGGCCACTTCCACCATTGTTTCCGCACTCTGTCTCTGCGCGGAATTGGTTGTTGAGCCAGGAAGGACTATCGGCTGGTCATCAAAAGCCAGCCGTGCTTCTTGCCGGTTAAGGTAGGAATATTTGGCAACCTGAGCCTTGCTCAGCACTCTGTGCTCAGTCAAGCTGGAAGCTGTTGCCTCAGACTGCTTGTCAAAAGTCTTGACCAAGAAGCGTACTTTTGTATTGAGACGCTGTTTATGACACGGGAGTGACAAGTTCAGACATTAACGTCCGGCAAGCTCATGATCCTCCGAAACGTTCACAACACTAACATCGGTGCGCTGTAGATCTAATTTCGATCCAGATTTTCAAATTTTAGCCCCCAACGGTTCTTGGCTTCGGAGCGATGGCAAGGTCAATTCGGTCAACCCTCAGCTTCAGCGCTGACTACAGCACAAACGAAGTTGCTAGTGCTCTGCAGCCGCAGCAAGCTAGTTGTTTGAAACCTGATGATCTTGAAGATGCAGGGCATTGTGCACAACCGAAGCTACACATAGCTTAGCTACTGTAACAACAACACAGAAGGGCATGATCCAGGCATTTTACCAAGCTCTGCGAATTAGTGTATCCATGGGAAAATGGATCTGAAACGCAACCTACCAAGGGAACACAGAATGACAACAACGCACAACAAGTCGAAATGTACACCCATTCATGCTCAACTTGCAAGTTGTGCAAAAAATACTTCTCGTCAATCAAAACTGCTGTCCAGAGGTACAAATGCACGCATCAGGTGACATTCGAGCACAGGTAAGGGCAGAGCTGCCAAAAGGATTCAGGTGGCTCAGTACACTTTCAGGCTGAAAGCTTCAGCAACACTGGTGCTCCTGATGGTAAACACACCTTCCAGCAACCTGCCTGCCTAGAGTCTTGTAAGTGTTCTACTGGCAACAAACTAAGGACTTTCTGAGGATAAACTGACAATGTCACACACCAGGTCATTAGCGTCTCTGTAGCCTCACAACGCAAAACCCAGTCACCTGCTTGCAACACATTTGCTGGCTACGTTACTGTCAAGCTGTCATAGGGGATGGTGCTGTCAATTGCACCCAGCCACAGCAAAACGCTGCTATGCCCTTAGTTTGGGCTGGTTGCTCAGCTTGCGCCTGTGTCCACAATGAGTCACAGCACCTACTTTCTGTGCCACATCAAGTATTTCGGGAGGAGTTTGCTTTTCAGAGAGTCTATTGCTTAGATCAGGCATTGTTGGTGAGCGTAAGAGCTTGGGCTCAGGTGCCCTCATTTAGGTGTGCTTCCTGACATGCAAGGGTCTATACTGACCAGCTCCAGCTCGAACATGAGTATCTGACCTGCCATCATGTTGTTGGCATCAAGCTGCACAACATCATCTGCACATGCAGCAGGCAGTGAGTATTGTCAACAATGAAGACCAATCCACTCATGCATGGCTCAAGCAATAAACGAAAGACAGAGAGGGGGTCAGGTGCCACATGTGAGCATGACATCATGGGCAACAAATACAGCAAAATGGTAGGTGTCATGCAAGGTATGTAGCAGTAATGCAGGTCAATCACAGGCAAGCAATACCTTTCACATCAAGTATCATTGCATTGCTGCCGTTGGTCAATTCCACAACCAACCCCTCTTTTAGTCCACCGACGCTACACAGCATGCACAGTCAGCCTTTGATTATGAATGTACATCAAGAGAGAGGTCAAGACCAAAGCGAGAGATGCCAAAAGGTGAGTGAAACAACAACCATGGAAAGCAGCAGCAGCTAAACTGAGGAGCTATCTTAATTATGACTTGAAAGAAAAGCACTCATTGCTTGCCACCAAACAAAGCTGCATGGGCAATATGGAGGGCAAAGCAGCCTACTTCTTGTATCTGCCTTCTAATCGCTGCACCTCCTCATGCTGGCGTGGGACATTGAAGAGCAGATCTTTGTTCCATTCCCCTCCACTTGCCTGGCAAACATCAGATCCTTCAGCATTTGATAACATTAATGCCATTTGAAGCACCAGCGTTGGCAACAAGCTTGCTGTGTCAAAAGACAGACATCTGCAAGCTCAGGGAAGGCCAACATAAGCAGTACTAAATGCAGCACACAGCATCAGTACCTCCAGGTAAGTCTTTTCTCCTATATGCAAACCCCTCACACCTGCATCAAATGCCTATTGACACATCAAATCCAGTGATCAAGGCACACCTTGAGCTGCTTGGATGAAGCGAGGCTGCAGAGCACTCTCTACCTGAAACATCTTGTTGCCGAATACCTCACCAGCACCAACCTCAAACGTGAGAGGCTCATTGCTGTCAGAGGTTTCTACAATCTGTAGGGGCATAGCAGGCCGGATTGTCATCTTGCAAGGTGGACATACTGCACGCACGCGATGGCTCATTTTCCTCTTACCTCTCCTTTGGGATTCATGCATTTGTAGTGAACAGTGACAGTGTCTCCTTCCACAGCCACACGTGCTTCTGCCTCTGCTGTTGTTCCTGAACCGTAAAATCAAGCGTGCGACGGCGTGCTAAAACGACCCCATGCAACTGGCAGGTGGTACTACTGCAACGCACCCAGCGAACCAGACGAGCTGGGAGCCGCAGCATCAGATTGGGTGCAATAACATGTGCATTGCCGACGCAGATTGATCGCATGCTCAGCAGCAATTGTACGGCGACGAGAGTTTATCTGGCATGCAAGGCGCACGCAGCAGGCTGGTCGTGGCCGCTGCCAAGCAGTCGCCGGCACTGAATGCAGCTGGCTCGCAAATCCGATTGACATGGTACTTCAATGTTCTCCAAGCTTGGGGGGAGAGAGAGAGAGAGAGAGCTTACAATGCTTTGGCAAACACGACTGTGATCAAGATGAACTTCACCGGTTCGTCTCCTCATGTGCAAGGACCTGCTTGTGACCTGCTACAGTCAGTAGTCTCTTTTTATGGTGCTATGCTACAGCGTCATCACCGAGGTGCACTGCCGATGCCTGGAAGCATTGCTTGGTGATCATCTTTTGCAGGGTTGAGCGTCGCTAACCCTTCCTGCAAACTGGTCATCCAGTTCACAAACGCATGCAGGTTAAGATCAAGCGCGAACGCTTGCAGGTGGGGACCAGTGTTAGGCAGTGCGTTATGATCTTGGAAAGACCACCTACTGTTTTATTGCGAACAGAGTCCCTTGAGGTTACATCAAGTCGGCATGCGCACGATACCAAGTTTCGTTGCAGGCTGATCTCCTTGCCTTGAAGCAGCAGTATGGTTCCAACCTCCACTTAAAGAAAGCTCCGGCTGACGTCACCACCACACCTTTTCCAATCCTGGTGTCTTTGAGTTTAGATGCACCAGCATCTGCTGAGGTTTATGACATAAGCTCACTGAAGGTGATGCGCACGGCATGACGCATGCATGCGCATTGTGTCAAAGCAGCATTCGAAGCACGCTGCATATGATTTGATTGCATGTGTGCAGGTCATTGTGACAATCAGAGCAGATGTAAATGACATGGATGTCAGCAAAGAGCAAGGTGATTTACCATTCACGTGCAACTTATCCTCTGTGCTTTTCTCGTCACTGACTTGTTTCTATGAGACGCCCAGACTTGCACTTGGGTTGGCCCAGCATCAGCAAACCACTGTTTGAGGCAGGCTGCAACTGCTGTGTGAACTCAGTAATGTTGTCTTTCCCCAGCACTCAGGATCTGAGACATGCTGTGCTGATGCAGTTGCTGTAGACGTGGTAAGCTCAGAGCTGCCAACGTTGCTGCAGAGCAGTATTGCACATCAGCTGCATGCTGCTTGGAAGCAACACAGCCTCAGTGAAGGTCAGGCTGAACCACTATCTGATGCGTAGTCATGTGTTACTGTGCATGCATTCTCTGCTGCTGACATGCATTGGGTGTCGCTTCAAGCAGTGAACCAACCTGGGCATGTCTGCAAGTAGGACTGAAAAATGTTAGTAACCTCAGAGATGCAGCATGTATGACTTTTGTATGCATGTTGGCCTGAAATGCACGCCTTGATGCAGGCAGTGCATCTTCTCTACAGCTCGACTTCATCTTCAAGCACGTCCAGCAGAATTTTGTGGCTCTAATCACCTCCATGCCAGAGTTTCTGGAGCCCTATCAAAGTGTCAATACTGATGGAGCAACAGTACGGCGGTATGCCCTTGTTAACCCTGACAATCAGGTCCAAATTGACTCCCAGACAATGCAAGCATCACCAAGGGCTTCTGCAAAGGTCAAACAGAAACAGCAGCAGCTCCAGACTGCTGCTCAAGCTTCAGAATGTCGGCCAGCCTCTGGCATCACCCAAGCTGCTGCATCACAGGACAGCATAGCTACAGCAGCTAGCAGGAAGCCCACAAGCAATGCATCAGCAGGCATACAGACTGCACAGACACCTGCATGTTCAGAGGCTGCTGCCAGTGCAAGCAGCGTATCAACTGATGATTTCCCTGCTGGCATCAAGTCTGCTGTGACATACATGCAGCGGCGCTACAGCAGTGGCCTTACTATGATCCCCTCACCAACAAGTTCCATATCTGCTGATGCTCGTGCCACTTCTGAGCTGCCTGAAACAGCAGCAAAGGCTATGTGCCTCTTTGAATTGACCATGCAGCCCACAGATCCAGCCTGGGATGCGAAAGAGCTGCAGAGCCTGAAGCTACAGGGATGCATGGACGCTGAGTATCCAAAGGTTGGCTCTTTCAGGTTGCAACTGCATCCTGAGCAGCAGTTCATCACAGAGAGCGCATGCAGCATCATGGATCAGCTCATAGCAGGAGAAGGCAGACAGCATGCTGGCAGGCCAGGCGCTATGCAACAGCTGGTTCGTTTTGTGGACAACAGGGCAGGCATGCTATTTCACGAGGCTGAAGACATTGTGCTTGAAGCCAGCCGCAGGCGCAGGCAGCAACACACACAGCCTCAGACAGCCACCAGGAGTCATGCACCCCCGCCCCCTGCTGCACCCAAGTCGCGTCATGTTCAAGAAGCCTCTGCCACAGACAGTCAGGCGTCACGTGAGGCAGCTTCACCTGAAGCGTCCCATGCCCAAACTGCAGCAGCACAGCAGCAGCCAAAAGCAGTGGCAAGCATTTCCAATGCTCTCCATGATAAGGAGCATGGTATGACAGCTAAGCTGGCGGATGACCTTGCTGCTGACTTTGGCAATGCTAGTCTCAACCCAGCTCCAAACACAGCAGGCAACAGTGCAGAGCTGTCAGGGCATGACACAGAGGAGACTTGGTCTGACTCACAGTGGGACAGCTCAGCAAGCTACACTGCTCACGAGCAGCAGACCTCAGAGAGTGATTACCAGCATGACTCATCTGATGCAGATGATGCGTCTCATCCAGGTGACTTCCAAATTGAGTTGAGAGATGTATGTATACTGAATTGACAACTACACTTTGCTGTGGCTGCTTCAGTCCTTTTTGATAGAAGTGCGCACAGCGCCAGACATGCAACTGCATAATAGTCAAACACCCATGGGTCTTACTGTCCTGCTGGAGTGCGTACTCAAAAAGTGTCTGTCCTTGCTGCAATACACTTTACTACCTGTGCCTACCCATGAAGCACGCTGTCATATGTGCTGCTTCCAACAATAGGTTGTCACTGGTACTGTCAAACTTTGGAAAGTCAGGCTCTACACAGGGCTCTGCAGTACAAAGTGTACAAGTTGAGCACACTTGTATAGCCTTGACCATGCAACTCAATAGTACTGTTGCGTCTCTTCCAGCGGGAGTGGAAGGTTTGATGTCACTGCCTGTGCAGGAGGCGCAGCTGCCACAAATGCTGATGCTCCTGACAGGAATGCGCTGCAGCTCCAGCTGCAGGAGCTGAGCCTTGACAACGTGGATGCTCTGGAGGCCCTCAAGCTGAACATCCAGGTCAGCCCTGCCTTGTTCCAGACATCTCTTGCCCTGTGCATTAAGCCTGAAAGTGATGAACATGTGGGTAAGCACCTGACTTCAGGACACCTGCAACAAGCAGGCTAACGCACGCATTGATGAAACCCCTCCATTGTCCTGTCACCATCCTGTCACCTGAGTGCGCTCAGTTAGCTGCCAATGAAGTGTGAGCTTCTGTGCACCAACATGGTCAGTAGGAGGCAGTACTGTGTGTTTTGTTGCTTGTTGCAATATAGTCAAATGGCTTATGCTCACACGCCTTCTGACTTGTAGCCATGCATAACAGCCAAGCCTGTAGGCCTGAATTGCTCTTCATGGCTGCTGCAGATGGTGTGCAGCAGATGTCCTGCCACCTCAGACATGGCCTTTGCTTCAGACGCAGTGTCATCTGGCAACCAGCAGGGCCGGGGGGGCAGCATTCAGGTGTCAGCACAGTGCTCTAACTGCCACCAAGACTGGTCTGCCTGCCTCACTCCCCGCCTGGTGCATGCCCACAGCAATGTGCTGGCCAGCCTCAGGGTACTGGGCTGCAGCCCATTGGATCTGCTGCCTAGCTTGATGGCTGCTCAGTGCAGCAACTGCAGTGCTGCTGCCAGTCTCAGGTGAGGCCTGTCACAAAAATTTGCCAGATTAGCCAAAGAGCTGAAGTGCTTGCATGCCTGCTTCCTGTTCCTTTCTGTAGGGCAAGGTGTCAATCAGCCCATGCTTGCGCGATCGCAATGTTGCAACTTGGCTGCTGGCCCACTACAGCATTGCAGCTCATCTCAGGCTTGGCACGAGATAAGTATCTGAGCTCATGCCACATGGACCTTATGTTGTCAGTTTGGTTGCCATTGTTGGATTGGCTCACACATACATCACCGTCACGCTCAGTATCAGACCATACAGTTCCATCAAGACTTGCTGGCTCATTTGTTTAATTCATTTGTTCATTCAATCATTTGCTCGCTCACTCAATCACTCACCCACACACTCACACACCCACTCACTCACCCACCCACTCATTCACTCACTCACTCGCTCGCTCACTCACTCACTCACTCACTCACTCACTCACTCACTCACTCACTCACTCACTCACTCACTCACTCACTCACTCAACACATGTCTTCCCCTAGGGTCAAATACATATAGCCCTGTCCTGTGTTTGCTGCTAATGAAACTCCTGATTGGTTTTGCATGTTTGCATGTTGTGTGCAAATTAACCTCAGGGTGAATAAACATGGCACAGCATATGTTTGGTGCATGCTGCAGGAATGCGCAAGTGGGAGTCCCTTGCAGCCGCGCCTGCAGCGCATGCCATACCACCATGACCATTCGCTTCCAGACAGCTGCCTTTGTTGCATCTGCTCCATCATCTGCCAGCCTGGGCAAAGCCAGGGCACACCGGCACAGACAGAACACTGGTGCTGAGGCAAAGTCAGGGCCTGACCCTGCCCTTATTGTGGGCCAGCCGCTGCCTTATATGGGTACTTGCAAGCATTATCACCATTCCCATAGGTCAGTCACCCTTACAATCGCCTGCTCTTCACAATCGCCTGCACGCTGGTTTTTGCAGTGCCAAGGTACAAGAAGATGGTCACTCTTGCTGTCTGCCTGTATTGCAGTTGTGAGCTGGGGAGATCAGCGCATCAAGTGCATGGCTCACTGAGGCTCAAAGTTTGAGTGCAAATCTGTGGCAGGTTGCCACCTGTTTGTCGTGCGGCATTTCCATTGATGATGCATCGAGTGGTGTCATAGCATTGGGCTGTTGATCATGAAGCACTGACTCGCTCAGCAAGTTTACAGCACATTGCCTAAGGGCATGGTGCACATCTGCCATCTGCACCTTGCCTCTTTATGGTATGTCGCTGCCAGACCAGGCTCTCTTGCAGACACGAGTACGCATTGCTCTCGCCATGTCGTATGTACATGAGCACATGCATCGAGCAACATGAGTGAAACCTGTGTTACAATAAGCGCCTAGCATATGTTGTTTTCCCAGCTATTGTCTGTTGACTCCCCTGATGAGTCCTAAAGACCAGAAATATAAATTGATTGATTGATGGACTGATTGATTGATTGAATGATTGATTGATTGAATGATTGATTGATTGATTGATCGATCGATTGACTGATTGGTTGATTGTATTGACAGGTGGCTGCGCTTCCCATGCTGTGGGCGCCGCTTTGCATGTGATCTGTGTCATGAGGAACAGACAGATGGGCACGAGATGAAGTGGGCGCAGCGCATGGTATGTGGCTACTGCTCCACCGAGCAGGCCCTAGGAGAGCAATGCAAGCACTGTGGCAAGCGCATTGCGCGCAGTGCCAAAGGCGCCCTTGGTGCAGTCACTACCCACTGGCAGGTGTGCTTCCTGCATTCACCTACTCTAGAGACAACCATAATACCCCTATGATCCAGGCAAAGTGCACGCTCTGCAAATCAGTGCACCCTTGGGAACATGTATCTGAGATCCAATCTATCAAGGTACTCTAGACACAAAAGCATGGACCGTTTGTACTCTGACGGGTAGGGCTTCAGCTGTTTGGCAGTTGCACAAGTTGAGCTGAGCATCAGAAGGTGACTGAGCCCATTGATATAGCAAGCAGTCCCGTAGTGGGTTATGCAGGGTGGGGAGGGTTGTAGGGACAAGAGGACAATGGACAGACTAGATGCAGCCAAGTACAGGAACTCCAAGCACAAGTCTGTGAGCAAGAAAGCGACCAGGGTCGGCAAAGAAGGGGCCACCAGAAGGCAGCGGGGGCAGAAAGCTGACAAATGAGTGCAAATGAGTGCATTTGTATCATTCAGGCTTCTGACAATGTTTCACAAACCAAGTAAAAGCTGTGTCTGCTGCTGACATTGTTTGCCTATTGGGAGTTTCATGGTGACAAGTTATGTTGTCATTGTAGATAAGGCTCGTACTTGTATATGCAGTACAACCTATTTTTACATGGAGCTGATTGCAGAGTAGCAGCATGCAAAAATGTGCTCGTGAACACACACTGAGCATTGATCAGTGCAACTGCATATGCTCAGAACTACGGTACAGCAGCCCAAACAAGCAGTCATGGTTTCAGCTTTGCCAGATGTGTCAGTGCCAAATAGGTCCTCATATGAGTGCTTGCAGTAGCTGAAACGCAGAACAGGTTGCAGCACAGCGCATAGTATTGTATGTGGTGGCTTGCTCACTAATTTACAAGAGGAGGGGAAGCCTCTGAGTTCACAAGTGCCGTTATACTAAACGGTGACGCTCTCAGCTTGGCTCCAAAGACGACTACCTCTACTGAACTGCTGCTCTATCTAATTCAGACTACTGACAGCAAAGCGTTTGTGCGTAATTGTGTTCAGATAGACCAAGCTGAACCTACCGGTGTGAACGCTGTACCATATCTACTAAGGAGTAATGTGTCAAAGCTTGCAAGTCCATACACTAAGACTGTGTTCCTGCTAACCCGCCTCAAACAAGTCACATGTATGCTGTCAGATTGATGCAGTACAATATATGCAGCTCCAAACATCTATCTTGCATCTAGGTGCATTCACAGCATTCAGGAACCTGCTACCTAGCAACACAGCATACATCACCTAACATGACAGGTGCTCCCAACACATTTGAATAGTCTAAAGCACTGACAAAAGTCAACGAAATTTGCTGAGAGATGCTCTCAGGAACAAAAATGATTGTGTGATGCAGCTGCTGTGAAGTAGCAGCATGCTGGCACAAGATGTCATCAATACTTTTGCTGCTAATGCATGTCTACAATGAGGGCCTACAGGCTTTGAAAGCTGTCTGAACGACGCAAACAGGGCAGAAGCTCATACTTCCACATACAATGAAGTTCTTGGGAACATGAGGACACCATCTACACCTCTGATACTTCAGGGCGCTGTTTGCCATAGCTGCTGACAAACATCTTATCCTGCAAGCTGAGCAGGTCTAGCTGATCATTCAAAAGCTGACTGGCTTCAGGGGTTTTGGGGCTGGTCACTGTCCCAGACGACTGCGCTGAACCAGCAAAAGGGGACTGCAGGGCTTGAGGGGAGGAAGCGTAAGGCGGCATCATGGCACCAGGAGGAGGAGTGGTGCTGCCCAGTACTGAGAAAGGCGCATCATGGGAGCTGCCCAGGTGCTGATGGGAAGCGGAGTCAGGCTGACTGGCACTGTGTCCACTGCTCTGGGGGGAACTATGGGGTGAGGCTGTCTCAAAGGGGTGGGTGAAGGTGGTATCATTGCTCATGCCGCCCATGGTTGCTGCCATGCGCCGATCCAGATCCAGGGCGCCAAAACTGGACGCACTGTGCTCTGTGGTCAGGTTGTTGAACAAGCCACTGGTCCTGCTGCCAAAATCACTTCCCAGGCCTAGGCTCGCCAAGGCAGCAGCAGTGCTTTGAGGCATGAGCTGTGAGGGTGGCGCTGGCGCTAGGGGGGTCACCTGCTGACTAGGATACTGCGGCGGCTGAGGTGGCATCTGGTAAGGGATCTGACCAAAGTGTTGAGGCACATGGGGAGAGTCTGGCAGGCCAGACTGGTTGGGTAAGCTGCCTGGCATGCTGCCTGGTATCTGGTGCTGATGCTGATGGATGTGCTGGAAGCTGTTTGGCAGACTATGAGGCAGTTGGGGAGATCCACTAACATCTTGTTGCTGTTGCTGGTTCAAAAGGCCTGACAAGTGCCCTAGACTGCTCAGTCCCAGAGGTGTCTGATTCAAGCTGGAGCTGAGATCTCCATAGCCAGGGACTGCTTGCTGTGTGGCATATGCATCATAGGGGGGGCGCAAACCCCCATAGACCTGGCTCAGAAGCGGCTGCCCTTGAAGACCAAAAGCCATGCCTCTGCCTGAAGGGATGCCTCTGCTGGCCTCTGACCAGCTCCTTGCAGGGCGAGGGCCTGCCGGCGTTGGTGTTCCAAGAGGCATTTGATCCCTTGGGACAGCCCGTTTGATTTCAATTGGCTTGTCATGTAGTGTCTTCCAGACCCCACTGGCAAGGACCAGGTCTACTGCCTCTTCGCTGTAGAAGCTGATGAAGCCAAAACCGCGAGGCCTCTTGTTATCGTGATCATACATGACAACTGCGTCCTCCACAGAGCCGTACTGCTCGAAGTACCTGCGCAAGATGCAAACAGGCTGAGACAGCTGCGGATGTTGCCATCGCCTCCGCCTCTCTGCTAACGCAACGCCGGTGCTACACGTCGTGTAGGTGATGCCGGCAGCTAAAGCACTTGGCATCCTCTCATCACAAGTGTGAAACTTACTTCCGAAAGGCCAGTTCGTCCACGGAAGGTGCCAGACCCCCCACAAAAATTTTACGTGTCCGTTGCGTCTGCTGCACGCCTCCGTAGCGCGTTGTGGGCTGGTCATCTTTGGGCACAGCCTTCTTTGCTTCGACCTGAAAGAGTTCAAGGGTTAGAGCTGAAGCTGACAGCTGCTGCTTCAAAAGTGCCGAGAGTCCACAGTGTCACCTCACGACGGTCTATAGTGTGCTGTATGGAGACCACTTTGTCCGCAACAAGTGGGTCCTCAAACACCACAAAGCCGAAGCCTCGAGGCCTGCCAGTGTGTCTGTCATAGCTGACAAACGCCTCTTGTACTGAGCCAAAGTTTTCGAAGTAAGATCGTAACTTCTCCTCGCTAGTAGACCAGTTCAGCCCTCCTACAAAA
>JAABUK010006747.1_pt1 | contig 16942 bp, 15 predicted proteins | sample 5559141 | NCBI WGS metagenome assembly JAABUK01 (sample SAMN10711869, study PRJNA513367) | rock metagenome | isolation source: Antarctica rocks | place: Antarctica: Victoria Land, Pudding Butte nord | collected 2016-01-03
GTCATTTAACTAGAAGATAAATGCTAAGAAAGAAAGATAGCTACAGAAAAGAAGCTGACTACATATGTGTGTTTCTCAGCCGACGCTAGGCTCAATAGAGACTAGTCAAGATGACGAAGCGAGAATAAATCTGACAAGACTAGAAGACTGAGTCTGACAAGACTAGAATCGTGACAGAAATAATCTGCATTGATTTCTTCAAGTGCTTCTGCTAGTAGTTCTTCAACTCTCTATTGACTTTGATCTAACAACTTATGTTCATGCAGCAGCACTCATCTTTCTTCACTCATGCATTGATCAGCGAGTATAAACAAACGATTGAAATCATTCAACTAGATCAAAGATCAGCGAATTAATCATTCATTCAGATTCGCAAGAAATTCTTCAAATTTATTGAATAATCAAATGAGATCAGTCTATGACTGCATGAAGTCTCATCTCAAAGAGCAATCAAAAAAATCAGTCAAGAACTGCGTGAAGTCTCTATCTTGATGAGCAAATCTCAACAGTGAGTCTGCTTCAATGACACTCATCATCAATGCAATGATTCATCTACTCTCATCGTTCTACTCATCAGTGAATCGATTCGTCTACTCATTCATGTGCAATTAGTGAGTCTGCTACAATGATACAATAATGTCTTCAACAACAAGCAAATCTTTGAGCTTGTTTCTATATTGAAATTTCAGTGAGTCTGCTTCAACAACACTCTCAATGCAATGATTTACTCACTTTCATCACTCTATTTATCAGTGAATCTGACTCGTCATTGAGTTCACATGCAACTAGTGAGTCTGCTTCAATGACATTTTTCGTCAATGCAATGACTCAGCTACTCACATTACTCTATCAATCAGTGAATCAATCTGTCGACTCGTTCGTGTGTAAATAGTGAGTCTGCTACAAAGATGTCTTTTGTCAACGTGATGATCTATCTACTCACATCGTTCTACTCATCAGTGAATCTGATCATACGTTCATGTGCAACTAGTGAGTCTGCTACAATGACATCATTCTATCTTGCATAGTGAGTCTGCTACAATAGACATTTCTGTTACAATTCTAGTCTTCGTTTAGTCTTCGTCTGATTTCATTCTAATCGAGTCTAGCAAGAATCTGACTTAGAGATGATGTCATTGAAACTCTGCATCATATGTGTAAAGCGTCAACTCAATCGAGTCTAGCACAGAGCTGAGAAACACACATATAAGAATCGAGTTTCTTTCTGTAGATACTTTTCTTTCTTAGCATTTATCTATTAGTTAAATGACATTTATATGACTCGTTCTATGCTGACTTCTAACAGTAGATAAATGCTAATCAACTACTCTGCTATTGACGTGTAGACAATACAAAATAATCTACTTCGTTCATTCAGAAAATTCGCAAGAAATTCTTTGAATTACTTTCATCAAAATACATCTTCAAATTTACTCAAATTTACTCAAATTTACCTATCTTTACCTTCAATTTCTCACAATGACACGCGACTCTGAATCAGTCGAGTCACAAACAGCTCGTCTGCTTAGAAGCATTGCTAGTAAATGAGTTTCTCTTATTTCTTTCAATGCTTCAGCGAAATCTCAGAATGTCGCTATCTCATGAAACATCAACATGAGTCAACAACTTTGTCAATGAGCTATTGATCAGTCAGATGAGATCATCAAGATGCTGATCGAGTTAAAAGATCAACGAAACATGACTTTGAAACTCAATGAGCAGTGAATCATTGTTCAAGTCGAACATGACAAGAGATTGAATCAACTAAAGATCAAACAGATGATCATAAACATTCTAAAAGAGACAAATAAACGCTATTAAGAGAAGATGTTGAATCTCAAGAATAAACTCAAAGAAGTATTGCATTCAGCAAATCAATCTTGATCTCGTCAATCTATGAAATCTCTATCTCGTTAATCTATCAAGAATCATACTCGACGTGAGTCGTTCACTTTATTTGATAATGATCATCACAAGTCTTTCAAGTTTTTGAACTCATCTGTATTCATTGACGAAGATGAATCAACATGAAATAGCTGAAGAATCAAGATGAATGATCAGCTTCAGACAAATGTTAATCACTTCAATAATGAGAATATCTGTATTATCTATGTGATATCTAGACTAGAAGATGATGCTGCTGAGCACATCTTCGCTCGATGTCGACATGATGCTTTGCATTCATACACTTTGATCAATGAGCTATTTGAGCATCTGAAAGAAATATATGATGAACTGAATAAAAATCGAAAGTGTCGTTGCAAGTACAACGCTCTGAAACAAGCAGACAAGTCTTTCAATGTTTTTTACTTCAACTTTATGAAGCTATTCAACTATCTCAATTATGATGATTGCACTCTGATGAACGATCTTCAGAATAAAATTAATAATCGCTTGCAAAACACTTTATCAGTCTGTTCAGAGAATTTTACTTCGCTCACTCACTTAAGAATCTTTCTTCAAGATATGAATAATAAACAGCGAGTCAACTATCAGCTACGCAGTCAGCTTTGCACTGTCATCGTCAAAGTCACTGTTGTATCTGATAAATGTGCTGCTATCTCATTGTCAATGACGACTTTGATAATTAATTATGTTAAGTCTACTCTCTCTTTTATCTCTGAGTCAGCAAGATCATCTATCATCTGCTATATCTGCAAGACTCTCGATCATTTGTTCAAGAATTGTTCTCAGAACAAGATCAACACTTCTGCATTTTGTGCATTCATTTCTTATTTACATGAGATTGTCATTTTGAAGAATAAGAAGAATGAGAAAATGTCTTCTTTCAAGAATAATGAGGCAAAAAACTAGAGACTTTCATCAAAGATGCAATGAAAGACGTGTTAATTTCTTCAACGATAAGCATGTCAAATAATTCTTTTGCTTTTGAATCTTTGACTATTGAATGTGTATTATCTAGCAATGAAATTAGTTACTCATTGAAGTCATTGATTGACATCAAAGCTGCTGACTATTCATTCATTGATGAAGTGATTACGCAGATTGTTTGTGATCAGTTGCAAATTGAATCTCTGACTTTGATCAAGGCAAAGTCAATACGAGAATTCGATGATCATTATGCAAAAAAGCTCATTATTCATGTCATCTATTTGAATCTGACTGTTCAGAATCATATGATTGAAATCGCTTTTATGTTAATCACTTGATTAGATCAACATCAAATGATTCTTAAAAAAACATGAATGAACAAGATCAATTTAGTAATAGATATGCAAATCAATTTTCTTTGATTTTCGAATTTCAATTCTTTTATTTCGAAATTGATTGTTCAACTCTTAAGTCATAAAACAATCTCAAAATAAAAAAGCTTGACTTCTACTCATATTTTGAAGAGATCTACTATCTTCATTACACTTTCTTTCAGTCAGTTCAAAGAGAAGTCAGTTGAATAGTCAAAATCATTTGACGCAGTTTTGCCTAGCATCAATTCTAAATCAACGTTTAGTCTGAAATCAGCTTTTAGTTCAATGAACATATCAATGATAGAAACAGCAGTCTATAGAATGTTAGTCAAATGATCAGATGTCAAGATCTTTGCTGTTATCATCTTGAAAATTGATCGACTCATAACTACAGCTGAGAAAAAGCTCAAAGAAGTGAATCTACATGAGCTTTTACACGTCAAGACTCTCGAGCAAGTCAAGATCAAGCTTTTCTCTGAATATTATGATTATCTAGACGTGTTCGATCGAACAATGATTGATCAGCTATCATCTCATTGTTTTTATGATTACAAGATTGAGTTGATCAACAAGAAAACGTTTTCTCGAAGCAGACTGTATCAGATGTTCAATCACAAGCTTCAGAAGATAAAGAAGTATCTGATTGAACATCTGAACAAAGAGTTCATTTTCTCTAGCTTTGCTTCATACATTTCGCTCATCTTGTTCATCAAAAAGAAAGACGATAGTCTGCGTTTCTGCATTAATTATAGAAAGCTCAATGCTTTGATCAAACGAGATTGCTACTTTTTGTCATTGATCGACAAGACTCTTGCTTAAATACAAGAAAGCAAGTATCTGACTTGATTGAACATCATTGTCACGTTCAATAAACTGTGAATGCACTCAGATAACGAAGATTTGACTATCTTTATTACTTTCTTTGATTCATACAAATATCATGTAATGCTCTTTGAATTAATCAATGAATCAACGTTCTATCAACATTATATGAACGACGTGCTGTTTGAATATCTTCATCAGTTTTGTCAAATCTATCTAAATGACATTATCATTTACAGCAAGATCTTGAAGAAACACAAGTGACATGTACAATTGATCTTGAATAAACTACGAGAAGCTGATTTACAGATAAACATAAACAAATGCAAGTTTCATGTTCAAGAGATCATCTTTCTAGAACTATTAATATTCATCGAAGAACTGAAGATGAATTCACGAAAGATACAAGCAGTAGTGAAATGATCTACTCTCAATAATCTCACTCAGATTCAGTCATTCATTGACTTTTGCAACTTCTATCGACGCTTTATCAAGAACTTTTCAAAGATTGTTCATTCAATGATTCAACTCACTCAAAAAAAGATCATATTTGAATGAAATGAGACTTGTCAGACTGCATTCAATCACATGAAGAGACATATGACTGAAACTTCTATACTTCGTCACTTTGATCAGACTCGTAAGACTATTCTGAAAACTGACTCATTCAACTACGTAAACGACGAAGTTTTCTCTCAATATGATGACGAAGAAGTACTACATTTGATTGCTTTTTATAGCAAGAACATGTCTTCTGCTGAGTGCAACTACAAGATATATAATAAGAAACTGCTGATCATAATTTGAGCTTTTGAACATTGATGACTTGAACTGAAGTTGATCAACATTTCTATCAAGATGTTCATTGATCATCAAGCACTCATCTCATTGATGAAAGACAAAGAGCTGAGCAGATGTCAGATGCGCTGAGTTCAGAAGTTAGTTGACTTCAACTTCAAGATAATGTATTGATCTGATAAACAGAACATTAAGATCGATGCATTAACTCGTCAAGCTGACTTCATGCTCAGAGATTTCAATGATGAATGTGTTTGCTATCAATGAATCACTATTCTGACGTTGAATTGAATGAAGATTGCTGATCTAAAGAAGAATGTCAGCGAGTCAATTTATAAACAAGTTCTTGACGTGAATGAAATCGACGAGAATTGTACTCTACTTCGTGAAGCAAAGGTCAGAAACGAAGCACAATGTGAAGACATCAAGCTGAAGAATTGTCGAGTTCAGAATGAAATCTTATACAAAGACAGTCAGCTATGAGTCTCATTCAATGAACTTCTGCAAATGAATCTGATTCATGAGATGCACGATCAATTCTCAATAAATCACTTCAATATTCTTAGAACGATGAAAATCATCAAACGAAACTACTATTGATCATTCATGCAAAAGACAGTAGATTGATATATTCAAAACTGCTATGTTTGTCAACGATCAAAGACATCTAGAAATAAATCAAATGACTTGCTTCAATCTCTATTGATATCTGAACAGCAATGATAGAACATAGTCATGAACTTCATTATTGATTTATCTGATTTGTATGATTACAACGCTATTCTGACTGTCATCTGCAGATTGTTAAAAAAAAGACATTATATTTCTTGCATCATTGATGATGAAGATATCACAGTTGAAAAAACAGCTGAAATGTTGCTTCAATGAGTATATTGAACTCATGATCTATTAAGCTTCATTGTATTCAATCGAGATTCTCAGTTCATCTTCATTCTTTGAAAGTTTCTTTGCAAATGACTGAGCATTTCTCTTTGATTGTTCATCATCTATCATCTTCAGATTAATGATCAAAGCGAACGAGTCAATTAGAATGTTGAGCGATATCTTCATTTCTTCTGTTTGTACATGCAGAACAACTGATTCAAGTGACTATTCATGATTGAGTTTATCAACAATAATGTTTTGTCTTCAGTCATCTCATTGATCTTCTTCTTTATGAACAAGAACTTTCACTCTCGTATGAGCTTCAACTCTAACATCAACGAGTATGAAAGCACTTGCGAACGTCTGCAGATCGCTCAAGTCGAAGATATATTCAATCACATGAATAAGACACTGATCTTCGCTCGCGAAGCTCTGATCAAAACATGAGAGCAAATGATGAATCAGATTAACAAGCATAAAAAGAAGATCAATTATGAAATTGAATCAAAGATGTTTTTGAATGAACAGAACATCATTACAGCGAGATCTTTCAAAAAATTGAATGACAAAATGCTCAACTCATTTCAGATCACTGACTCTGTTGACTCATTCTATAAGTTGAAACTATCAGAGACTATGCATATACATGACGTATTTCATTCAGAGCTTCTTCATTCTGTCATCAATGACTCTCTGTTTGATCAAAAGAATGAATCTTTGAGATCAATAGTAATAAACAACGAAGACGAATGAAAGATCAACGATATATTGAACTTTCAATGATATCAAAGATGACTTCAATATCAAGTCAAATGAAAGAGCTATGACAATGATCTCAACTGATATAACGCTGACGACGACGAATTTATGAATGCTCAAAAGATGATTGATGACTTTCATATTAAATATTCAAGAAAAGTGCACTAAGAAATAACATTCATGCAAACATGAATAGTCAAGAAAGAAAAGTAATGTTACGATTCTAGTCTTCGTTTAGTCTTCGCCTGATTTCATTCTAATCGAGTCTAGCGAGAATCTGATCTAAAGATGATGTCATTGAAACTCTGCATCATATGTGTAAAGCATCAACTCAATCAAGTCTAGCACAGAGCTGAGAAACACACATATAAGAATCGAGTTTCTTTCTGTAGATACTTTTCTTTCTTAGCATTTATTTATTAGTTAAATGACATTCATATGACTCACTCTATGCTGATCTCTAACAGTAGTGACTCATTGACTGCACTGATACACTGAAACATTTTCACTCACATTGATGTTGTCACGATTCTAGTCTTGTCAGACTCAATCTTCTAGCTTTGTCAAATCTATTCTCGCTTTGTCATCTTGACTAGTCTTTATTAAGTTTAGCGTCGACTGAGAAACATACATATGTAATCAACTTCTTTTCTGTAGCTATCTTTCTTTCTTAGCATTTATCTTCTAGTTAAATGACATCTTTATCTGACTCGCTCTAGACAGATCTCTAACATTAGATAAATGCTCATCATTTACTTTGCTATCAACGAATAAATGATACAAAACAATTTATTCAGTAAGAAAAATTTGCAAGAAATTCTTCAAATTTGCATCATCATTTTAGATTGCAAGAAATTCTTCGATTCTACACTCATTTTCATCATTCTATTCACAAGAGATTCTTTGAATAAAGCACTTAATTATTATTTGAAATTCACAAGAAATTCTTTGAATTTTCACTCATCAAAAAACATCAATTCAAAACATCAATCTTTCATTTACTTTTATCTCAACAACTTCTATCTTCTCTCATCATGACATGCAACGTCAAGTCAGTTGAGTTTTGAACAACTCGTCTGCTTAAAAGTACTGTCAATAGAAGAGTTTCACTTCTACTCATTGATGCTTCAGTTGAAGCTGAGAAAGCTGTCATCTCATGAAACATAAACATCAAAGAACAACTATTTCATTGAGTCAGCAATCAACTTGATGAAGTCATTAATATGCTGAATGAGCTTTGAAGTCAGCGAAACTTAACTTTACAACTCAATGAACATTGACTTCTTGTACAAGATGATCACAAAAAAAGAGCGAAACAACTAGAAGTTGCTTTTGATAAAAACGATGAGCTAGAGAAAAAGATCAATCAGCTGCAAGATGAGTGATTGAACTTCAGAGTGAAACAACGTCAAGCTGATCAATCTATGTCTCATTAAGATACTCAGTCAGCTGAGCAACAAGTTAATCAGAAAGAAGTTCGCTTTCAATGAGAATCTTCTACTCTATCTGATAATGAAAATGATCATCACAAGTTCATCAAGCTTTCAAATTCACTCATCTTTATTGAAACAGATGATTCTATCTGAGAGACATGAAACATCAAAATAACTGACAAGCTCAATGTCAATGCAAATTATTATTCTACTGAAAAGATTCATATTGTTTATGTGATTTTCAGACTAGAAAACGATGCTGATCAGCAAATTTATGCAAAGCATCATGTTGATGCTTTCTCATTCTATCAGTCACTATCAGAGTTACTGAAACATCTAAAAGAAATTTATAAAGATCAGAATTTGATTCAAAAGTGTCATTGCAAATATATTACTCTGAAGCAGCTCAACAAGCTCTTCAGCTCTTTCTATTCAGAATTCACTAAAATATTCAGCTTTCTGAACTACGATGATATCACTCTGATGAACAACATTTAGAATAAAATCAACAATTGTCTTCAGAACGCGTTGTCAGTTTGTCTCATAAAGTTTAGCTCATTTGATAAGCTCAAGATCTTTCTTCAAGATGTGAATAATAAACAACAAGTTAATTATCAGCTACATGATGAGCAATGAACAGTCAAATTGATAGCAGCTTTGAAAAAACGTTTTGTTTCTTTGTTGACATCAGCTTCAGTCTTGACTACTAGCTATGTTCAATTTGCTACTTTTTTCATTCTTAAATCTGAATGATCAAGAATGTCAATCATCTGCTTCAACTGCAAAGCATCGAGTCATCTTTCAAAGAATTATTCTCAGCTGAAGACTAGTACTTTGACATCTTGTGCATTCATTTCTTGTCTCAATGAGATCATTATGTCAAAAGAAGAGAAGAAATTATTTACAGAGAAATTGAAGAATGAGACAAAAAACTAGTGACTTTCATCAAAGATGTGATGAAAGATGTGTTAATTTCTTCAACAATGAGCAGCTCAGATGATCTCTTTACTTCAAAATCTTTGACTATTGAATGTGTATTATTTAGCAATGAAATTAGTTACTTATTGAAGTCATTGATTGACATCAAAGCTGCTGACTATTCGTTCATTGATGAAGTGATTGCGCAGATTGTTTATGATCAGTTGCAAATTGAGCTTCTGACTTTGATCAAAGCAAAGTCAATTCAAGAATTCAATGATCATTATGCTAAGAAATTTATTACTCATATCATCTATTCAAATGTGAATGTTCAAGATCATATGATTGACACAGCTTCTATGTTGATCACTCAATTAAATCAACATCAAATGATTCTTGAAAAAATATAAATGAACAAAATCAATCTAGTAATTGATATGCAAATCGATTTTCTTCAATTTTCGAATTTCATTTTCAGTCAGAAATCAATTGTTTCACTCTCAAGCAATAAAACAATCACGAAACAGAAGAGTTTGACTTTTACTCATATACTGAAGAGATCTTTCACTTTCGTTACATCTCAACTCAGTTAGAAATCACTCTCTTTCAGTCAGCTCAATGAACAGTCAGTTAAACTAATTGAACAGTTAAAATCGCGTGACGCGACTTTAACTAACGTCAAAATTTCTAAATTAACGTCAGATTTAATGAACATAGCAATGATAAAGACAGCGACATATAAAATGTTAGTCAAACAATCAAATATCAAGATCTTTGCTGTTATCATCTTGAAAATCGATCGACTCATAACTACAGTTGAAAACAAGTCTGAAGAAGTGAATCTGCATGAGCTTTTTCACACTGAAGTTCTCAAGCAAGTCAAGATTAAGCTTCTCTCTGAATATCATGACTATCTAGACGTGTTTGATCAAGCAATGACTGATCAACTACTCTCTCATTGTCTCTATGATCATAAAATTGAGTTGATCGATGAGAAAACATCTTCTCAAAGTCATCTCTATCATATGTTTGACTACAAGCTTCAAAAGATGAAGAATTATCTGATTGAGCATTTAAATAAAGACTTTATATCTTCTAGCTCAGTTTCATATGCTTTGCTCATACTATTCATCGAAAAGAAAGACAATAGCTTGCGTTTCTGTATAAACTACAGAAAGCTCAATGCTTTGATCAAACAAGATCACTATTTCTTATCACTAATAGATGAAACTTTCGCTCATATTCAAGATAGCAAATATCTGACTCAATTGAACATCATTGTCATCTTCAACAAACTGCATATGCATTCAAGCAGCGAAGATTTGACTATCTTTATCATCTCTTTTGATTTCTACAAATATCATGTTATGTCTTTCAAATTAATCAACAACTCGACTTTCTATCAACATTATATGAACGACGTGCTATTTGACTATCTTCATCAGTTTTGTCAGATTTATCTAGATGACATTATCATTTACAGCAAAACACTGAAGAAACATAAACAACATGTATGATTGATCTTGAATAAACTACGAGAAGCTGATCTACAGATAAACATCAACAAGTGCAAGTTTCATGTTCAGAAAACTATCTTTCTAGAACTCTTGATATCAATCAAAGAATTGAAGATGAACTTGCAAAAGATGCAAGCAGTCGTTGATTAATTTATTCTTAATAATCTCACTCAGATGCAATTCTTCATTGACTTTTGCAATTTCTATTGATGCTTCATCAAGAACTTTTCAAAGATTGTTCATTCAATGATTCAACTTACTCAAAAAAAAATCATATTTGAATGAAATGAAGTCTGTCAGATCATCTTCAATCATATGAAGAAACATATGATCGAGACTTCTATACTACGTCACTTTGATCAAACTCATGAGACTATTCTTGAAATTAACTCATTTAACTACGTCAATGATGAAGTTCTCTTTCAATATGATGATGAAGAAGTACTACATTTAATTGTCTTCTATAGCAAGAACATGTCTTTTGCTGAATGCAATTACAAGATATATGATAAAGAACTTCTGATCATCATTTGAGCATTTGAACACTGATGACTTGAACTGAAGTTAACTGACATTTCTATCAAGATGTTCATCAATCATCAAGCGCTCATCTCATTGATGAAAGATAAAGAGCTGAGCAGATGTCAGATGCGCTGAGTTTAGAAGCTCGCTGACTTCAACTTCAGAATAATGTATCACTTTAATAAACAAAACATCAAGATCAATGCATTAACTTGTTGAGCTGATGTCATGCTCAAAGATTCAGAAGATGAGTGCATTTGCTATTAATGAATCACTATTTTAACTTCAAATTGAATGAAAATTGCTGATCTAAAGAAGAACATCAGTGAATTAATCTATAAACAAATTCTTGAGACTAATGAAATCAACGAGAATTGTATGCTACTTCGCGAAGCAATAGCAAGAGACAAGACACAATATGAAGATATCAAATTGAAGAATTGTTGAACTCAGAATGAAATCTTGTATCATGATAGTCAGCTATGAATTTCGTTCAACGAGCTTCTACAAATAAATCTGATTCATGAGATGCATGATCAATCATCAGTTGATCATTCTGATATTCTTAGAACTGTGAAAGTCATAAAGCGAAACTACTATTGATCATTCATGCGAAAAACGATAAATCAATATATTCAAAACTGCTATATTTGTCAACGTTCAAAGACATTTAAAGATAAATCAAATGACTTGCTTCAATCTCTATCAATATCTGAACAGCAATGACAAGACATAGTAATAAATTTCATTACTGATCTATTTGATTTAAGCGAGTACATGTTGAGATCATGTTTAGAATCTAATCACACTGCAGTGAGATAGTGTGTAGCTGAATAGAATGTTTGATCAATAAAAATAGCTTTAACTAGAAAACTAAGAATACAGAAGAAAGAAGACGATTTCGAGCTGTATTTATAGTAGAGCGAACAAAGAGACGAAGTAGTCAATTTGTCAGAACTCAAATAAATGAAATGTTTCAGCATATTTTGATTCAAAACATCATTGTTTCTTGTTCACATATCGAAATTTCTAGAGTCTATTGACTAGACTCTATTTCATCTTAACACGCTTCGTAACATTACTTTCTTCTCTTTAAAAGTCATGTCTCTATGACTTGTAATGTAGTTCATAGCATTGACGTAGAGCTCGATGCTCATTTTTCTATCAATCTTTCTATTGATCTTTCAAATCATCGAAATGTTTATTGTAGCAAACTCACTATGAGAAGAGAAGAGTGATCATTGTAGCAGACTCACTATTTGACGTAGAAACATGAAATAGGTTGATTCACTGATAGATAAAGCAATGTGAGTAAATAAATCATTGCATTAACAGTGTCTTTGTAGCAGACTCACTAGAAGAGAATCGACTAGCTCATCAAAGAGATTGATTCTGATCATGTCATTGAAGCAGACTCATCAGTTGACACAGAAACACAAGATAGGTCGATTCACTGATAAATAAAATGATGTGAGTAAATAAATCATTGCATTGACAGCGTCTTTGTAGCAGACTCACTAGAAGAAAATCGACTAACTCATCAAAGAGATCGACTATTGACTTGTCTTTGTAGCAGACTCACTAAATTGACCTGAATTTGAATCGAGTCAAATTGAATTTGATGACACAGATTATTTTGACTCGACTGATTCACAAGCTTTTTGAAAGAAAAAAGAGAGATTTGTGATTCTTTAGCAATCAACGATCATATGTTCTCGTTGATTCTATTGATTGAGTGAATCGATGCTACTGAATGAGCGATAGATTCTCTAGCAATTCAACAGTCTTGTCGTTGATTCTATTAATTCTCTGATGTTGTTCTGTCTTTCAAAGTTGTTGATCATCAGATAAACAAATTTCTTTAAACTCATTTTGTTGTTCATTGAGTGTCTTGAATGAATATTGATACTCATATTGTAGAGTTAACGAATTCTTAGTTTAATGTTGAAATCATGTCTAAAATTTAATCACATTGCAGCGAGATAGTGCGTAGCTGAATAGAATGTTTGATCAATAAAGATAGCTTTAACTAGAAAACTAAGAATACAGAAGAAAGAAGACGATTTCGAGCTGTATCTATAGTAAAGCGAACAAAGAGACGAAGTAGTCGATTTGTCAGAGTTCAAATAAATGAAATGTTTCAGCATATTTTAATTTGAAACATCATTGTTTCTTGTTCACATATCGAAATCTCTAGAGTCTATTGACTAGACTTTATTTCATTTCGACATGCTTCGTAACAGTACAACGCTATTTTGATAATCATCTGCAGATTGTCAAAGAAAAGACATTATATCTTTTGCATCACTGATGATGAAGATATCACTGTTGAAAAGACAGCTGAAATGCTGATTCAATGAATATATTGAACTCATGATTTATTAAGCTTCATAGTATCTGATCAAGGTTTGCAATTCATCTTTATACTATGAAAGTTTCTTTGCAAACGACTGAGCATTTCTCTTCAATTGTTCATCATTTATCATTCTCAGATCGATGATCAAAGCGAACAAGTTAATCAGAATGTCAAGCGATATCTTCAATTCTTCTGTTCATATATGCAGAACGACTGATTTAAGTGACTATTCATGATCAAGTTTATCAACAATAACATCTTGTCATCAGTCATCTTCTTGATTCTCTTCTTCATGAACAAGAACTTTCATTCTCATATGAGCTTTGACTCTGACATCATCGAGTATGAAAGCACTCATGAACGCTTGCAAGTTGATCGAGTCAAGAATATATCTGAACAAATGAACAAGACATTGATCTTTGCTTGTGAAGCTCTGATCAAAACATGAGAACAAATGATGAATCAAGCTAACAAGCATAGAAAGAAAATCAATTACAAGATCAAATCAAAAATGTTTCTGAATGAAAGAAACATCATTATCGCAAGATCTTTCAAGAAGCTAAATGACAAAATGCTCGATTCTTTCATCAATTTAGATTTCATTGACTCTTCATATAAACTGAAATTATCAGAGTCTATGCATGTTCATGATGTATTTTATTCTGATCTGCTTCGCTCTGTTATCAACGATCTCTTGTCTGATTAAAAGAATGAACTCTCAGATTCAATAGTGATAAACGATGAAGATGAGTGAAAAATCAATGATATATTGAATTCTCGTCAATATCAAAGATAACTTCAGTATAAAGTCAAATGAAATGACTATGATAATGATTTCAATTGATACAACGCTGATGACGACGAATTTATGAATGCTTAGAAGATCATTGATGATTTTCATATTCAATACTTGAACAAATCGCGCTAATCAACAATTCAATCAATCACGATTTAACAGATCTGAGTCTGTAAAATCATGATTGAGCAATCAATTGAGTCAAGCAGAAAATACATTCATGCAAACATGAATTGTTGAAGAGAAAAGATAATGTCACGATTCTAGTTTTGTCAGACTCAATCTTCTAGCTTTGTCAGATTTATTCTCACTTCATCATCATAACTAGTTTTTATTGAGTCTAGCGTTGACTGAGAAACATACATATGTAATCAGCTTCTTTTCTGTAACTATCTTTCTTTCTTAGCATTTATCTTCTAGTTAAATGACACTTCTATCTGACTCACTCTAAACAGATCTCTAACAGATGTCATGAACAATAAGATGATGAAAAGATATTGAATAAAATAGTTGATTTAAATGTTGAGTCTTGAGTTCATGATTACATGTGATCGAAGAAGTAGTGACTCGTTGACTGCGTTGATATACTAAAGAGACTTGATGAGCTCAACTTCTGTACTTATAGCGACAAGTCATGCATCTATCTACATGAATAATCAAAAGTGCAGAAGAATGATCAGAATGCATTCTCTACTATCAATCAGAGCTAAGCATTAAACGACTGCAATCACACATTTATATCACGAACTATCAACGTTTACATGACACAAGACAAGAGCAGAATAAAGTTATTTGATACAATCACACTTTATCTTCTCATTGTATACATCTTTCTTTCACGCATATTTTCTTACTCGATGAATGACAATCATCAAGCAAAGAACACAGTTTCAACATTATAATCATGAGCATCACAAGTGCAAAGAATTATGATCTTCATGATCAAAGATTGAAATATTGTTGTATAAAATATCATCAATGAAGAGCAGAGCAAGAACGATGCATTGCAAAGAAACAGCACAGACATGCAGTAAGAGTTTACTTGAGCGTCACGCGCTGAATAAAAGCTATAGATTCATTACTGAGTACATAGTTTCAGTGTTATTGTTTCAATGACGTGTAGTTACTGTGTAGTTGATGAGTGATTTTCTTCTTCAGAGAGTTTTGTTCATTCAATACACATAGCATAGTGTCTCTCATGAGTTGATTCAATATTGATGTCACAAGAGTGTAAGAAATAAATCAAATCAAATCAAGAAAGATGACTATTTATGAGTTTTATTATGTAAGCAGTTTTCTATTTATCTTTGCTTCACAATGATAATTAACAAGTTGCAAGAACAGTTGCTGTTGATTGTAAACATAAATCTTTCTTTGTTTTGTTTCAGTCATGATCAGTTATATATTGCATTGTTTAAAGTCACAAATGTACGAAGATTATCAATTTTGTTTCATTCTTTTAAGAATCAATGTATTAATAATGTAGTCTATTCAGAGATTTTGTTGTTATAAGTATGATTGAACTGTAGTTTTGAGTTCTGTATTTAGAATTAAATCATTGTTACATTGAATTTGTCTTTTTACAGCTCAGCACTGACTACATTACATCACAGCATAAGTAATTACAAGTCTGTGTGCTCTTTGCATTGAGCTTTTTGACTAATTACAGAGCTTTATGAACTAGTTACTGCTGCGCATAAACGCAATCTACTGCTGCGCATTGACGCAATCATCTGCACAAATTCTTACTACTCATTTTCGAAGTTGTACTTCTTCTTGAAACTTTCAAATAAAACTTTTATCGTATGTAAAGCTTTTGTGATGATCAATGCTTAATCTGCAAGAAGATCATACACATTGAAAAGTTGTCTGAACAGATTGAAGATCAAGCTAAATTCATTGTCATTGAATTCAGATGTCTTATGCTTTTTCGCAAAGACTGTACAGATTAGTAAAGTCTTTTCATCATTGATATGAGTTTTTACTGCTTGATTCAGATTTTGTGCAATCATGTGCATTCTTGAACTTACTCTTTTTGAGCATCTTTTCTTTAATACATTTGCTCTCTGCTTTGATCATGTCTGTACAGATTAGTACATTATCAAACTTTTTTGTACAAAGATTGTACATATCTGATACAAGATTGTATTGATCAATTCTCTTCTTTGACATCAAGCACAAAGCACATACTTTCTGACACAGCTTGAGAGAGAATCAACAAAAATGAAACATGTCAAAATCATTAATGCATGATTTATATGCTTTCATTCTTTTATGAAATAGTTTGACATAACTCTGCAAGATTATGCTTTAAGAAATATACTTTCACTTTCAGTTCTGTACAGATTAACAATATTCAATGCACATCAATATAAATCTGTACATATGTATAACTTGACATTTTTGTTCACTCAGTTGCTTTGCAGATCAATATTTTGCAATAATGATTGTGTTGCAAGCTGTACAGTCTTGATCAAGCAGAATGATTCTGCACATCTCTGTTTGATTCTTACAAGAACTTCATGCTTCTCGTTTGTAAACAGTCTCGTCTTGATATCAATGTGAGAAGCAAGTGTGTATGAGTCATTATCACTCTCAGTGAAAACTTCAACGTCTGAGACATCATTATGAATCATTTGCATGATTGTACAGATTTGTAATGTTAGAGTATGATTATGAAAGAATTTGTTCAATTGTAAACTTTTCTAGAAAACTCGTATTGATTAGTAAAGCTGTGCACATCTTGATACAGATCAGTTCTAAAAGTTGAAAATGTTACAATTCTAGTCTTCATCTATTCTTTGCCTAGTTTTCGTCTGATTTCATTCTAATTGAGTCTAGCACAGAGCTGAGAAACACACATATAAGAATCGAGTTCTTTTCTGTAGATACTTTTCTTTCTTAGCATTTATCTATTAGTTAAATGACAT
>JAABUK010006748.1_pt1 | contig 16942 bp, 4 predicted proteins | sample 5559141 | NCBI WGS metagenome assembly JAABUK01 (sample SAMN10711869, study PRJNA513367) | rock metagenome | isolation source: Antarctica rocks | place: Antarctica: Victoria Land, Pudding Butte nord | collected 2016-01-03
TAAATATATTTTAAAAGTTTTATTAGTCATCATTATTAATTAATAAAAATATAATAAAATCTAGCTTTTTTTAATAAATAATGCCAAGAAATTTTAGAATTCTTGACATTTTATAAAGCTCTTGACAACTCACTTTCTCTTGGCGGACTCTTAATCAATCCGATCTGATCCGATCCGGTCCCAGCCCATTTGAGACCGGACCGGTCGGTCTTTAATCCCTTCATATTTGGGACCGGACCGAATCAAGAATCAGATCGGACCGGATCATCCGAATTAGAATCGAATTGTTACGCAGTCTATATTCAACTCTATCTTTATATATTTAGCTCTGATAATATATATTTAGCTTTAATAATATATATTCAGCTCTGTTTTTATATATTCAGCTCTATCTTTATATATTCAGCTCTATCTTTATATATTCAATTCTATCTTTATATATTCAGTTCTATCTTTATATATTCAGCTCTATTCATAATAATAATATATAATGCGATTATTAAAATTGTAATAATTCCGTGCGGTAAGACTGAAGTATTAATAAGAATGATCTGATTTCTAATTAAATTAGTTTAGAAAGAATAAGCAATATAATAATACTTTATATTGTGAGAAAGTCTTTCTAAATCTCACAAAGCTTTATATTTATAGAGAATTGATTAAAGATTTATTAATAATTATAGAGTCTGATCTTTATTTATTAATATTTAATTTGAGTGATATCAGAATAATAATCTGTGCGAATATAATTTGATTATTTCTTTTCATTAGTAAAAAGCTAAGATTTATTCAAAGTTAATTAATCTTAATCTTATTTAATATGTTTATAATATCATTTACTAACAATTCTTCTACATTCTATAATATCGCTCTTAAGTTTATTAATAAATAATCAATCGAACTTTTTTCTTAATTACTCTCTATTATATTTTTACAGTTTCAACTCGAGTCTCATATTAAGTATTCTCTTTTCTGAAATTTATCGCGATTTTAAATTAATTATAATAGTTAATATTTATATATTATATTTAATAAAATTGTTCTCTGAAAGAATATAATAAAAGCGAAAATTACAAAGTTATTTATATAAGAATTATAATATATGCAGTTCAGCTTGAGATCTCGATTATAAATATAATCGCCGGCTGATTTATCTTCAAGTTATTCTTAAATATTAGTAAGTTAAGCTTTTAAAAAAAGAATATTAAAATAAAAGATATATTCTTAATAAAGCTCACATTTAAGAATTCACAACTAATATAATACTTATATTTAAATAACTGCGTTATTTATGAATATAATAAACTTATCTTTAAATGAAAATGAAGATAATCTTTATAAGCTAAATTCTACTCTTTAACTTCTCAGCTAATCTTCTCTTTTAGAATTTTGAATCTATTTAAGTAGATTGAAGATCTTTTATATATCATTCTACTTTCCGCAAATTTAATTTAAGAAATTGTAAATTCTTTATAATCTCTTTAATAATTATATATCTCTTTAAGATTATAACTAACTTCAGATTATTAAATATCTTGAATTTAATATTTCTAATCTAATTCTTCTTTAAGATATCTATCTCTATAATATATTAAAAGAACTCTTTAAGAAAACTAAATAAACTCTTATTTAATTAATATAAATAGTAATAACTATCTTATATAATATCTCTTTAAAAAGAATCTTTAAAGTAATTTAATAGAATCTATAATAGATCTTTAATTAAAATTGTTTATAATATCTCTAAATAAGACTTTAATAGATTATTAGTCTCCTCTTTAATTCTTAATCTTATATAAATCACACAATCTATCTTTATAAGATATTAATTCTTATTTATAAGCAATTTCAGCTTTAATATTAATAATTATATCGCGAACTATTATAGAGTTTCCGTCTTAAAGATATCTGAATTTAATAGCTTCTCACTCTTATTATATTAATTACTTATTTATATATTATATCACAAGTTGCTATAATTATAAAGAATAATTGTACGCGAGAGATGATTGCAGACTTGATTGTGAAAATCCAATTATTTCGTTATACGTGCGATATAATGAAATGTCTGAGACTTAACATACAAGCTTAACGCGTTAGAGTTACGCCTCCCGATTGAGCTTTAGAATTAGAGAGCTATATTAGAATTAATAATTATAATGCGCATTTAATACTTCTGCAGCTTTTTTATAAGCTAAATTAGTTTCTGCAACTTAAATATTTATTTTTATAGACTATTAAATATATTTAGCTTAAACTATTATAATATATTTAAGTTTATTCTCTTTACTATTTAGATAAATATAAAACAGTTATTCTTTAATTAATTTAAATTTCGAGTAGATTAATTTATCTTTATTAGATCTTCTTTAAATCACTCTCAAACTCTTTAATAATAAGATAGATTTTATAAATAAACTTAATATATTAAGTTCAGTTATCTATCTTTAAAGAGAGAGAAATTAAAGATATCTTTAAAAAAGATAGATAATCTAAGAATTAAGTTAGTAGATTCGGGATTTACTAGTTGATAATTAATATTCGTGAATAAAAGAATCTTAAGAATACTTAGAATAGTGTGATTAAAAATAGAATCTAGAATTCGATTTCTGAGCTAATTAATATTGATATGACTCGATTTAATTAAGAATGATTAGAGAATGATTTTACATTATAGAATGATTTAAATATAAATTAATAACGATCTTCTTTATAAATAGAGAATGTTAAGACAGAAATGATTTAAGAGATAATGATTTTAAGATAGCTTATTAAGAATTAAGAAGTAATAAAGTTTATTGTAAGAATATAAAATAATGTGAGTTATGTACTACACATATTTAAGAAATTCTGTGATTTATATAATGAGATAATTAAAACTTATAATGAAGAGATTAATAAGATGTTAGAAAATCATTAAATAATTCTGAATATATAAAGTTATTAATAGAAAGAAAGAGATATATAAATAATTAATAAATAACAGCTGATTTAAGAGAATTAATTACTTAAGAAGAGATTGAGAGATGAAAAGATGTTGATAAAGAGATTACTGGCGAGATTAGTTATGTTTATTATATCTTAATCTTAAGAGAATAGAGTAGAAGACTTATAATAAGTATTAAAAGTTTCGATAACTATAATAGAAGGAACTAATTAAGATTAGAGAATAAGTGAGAAGCTTTTTAATTTAAAGATATTTAAGATCAGAACTTTATAATAGTTCGCGGTATAATTATTATCTATTAGAATGAAGCTGAGAGTGAATAAGAATAGATTTTTTACAGAAATAAATTAAGTGATTTATATGAGATTTAGAATTAAAAGCGAGACTGAAGATCTTCTAAAATTATATTTAGAAGATTTTAAGATAATAATTATCGCCTCTCTTTTATAAATATTAATAAATCAATTCATTAATTTATTTTAAAAGTAGATGATAAGAGATAAATATTAATAGCTCCGTTAATAAAATAAGAATCTGCTTACTTTTCTTAAAAAATTTATGAGATATGCTATTTAAATAAATATTTTAAAGAAGAATTAGATTTAAGATATAAGATTTAAAATTTATAATGAATTGAAGTAAGTAATTATCTTAAATAAATACTCTTTATTAAAGAAGATAATTGAGAATCTGTAATTTTACAAAGTGAATATTTAAAAGATAGAAGTATTTATAAAAGATCGCGAAATGATCTGAATAGATTTAGAATTTAAAAAGAGAAAGTTAGCTAAAAAACTAACTAAGATGATTAGATTAGTTAGATCATTCTGATTCTATATAATTAAGATAAATTATGAGAAGTTTCAATATTATAAATATTAACAACTACAATATATAATTAAGAACTATTTAGAATTAATAATTGTTGAGAAAGAAGATTCTAATATTTCTCAGAAATCGGAAAAAGAGCAGTCTATTATAAAGACGCTGTAAATAAATCTGTGAATGCAGAAATAGTTGTGAAGAAACTCGAGCAGAAATGTTAATTAAGAATGCCGTCAGCTATTATCTCTATAGTAGTTAGAGATTGAATGAAGCCTCCGTTTCTAATAGATATTCTATTAAATGAAGAAAAGATAGATTCTTTAAATATATTTATGTTAATAAATACTGACTGTTAACTTACAGTAGTAATGAACTATTAACTGACTAAGAATTTATGTGAAAGACTGTAAATCGATCTAGTAAATCTAGTTAAGAAGATTTTATTAGTAGATTTTACTGAAAGAAAGTATTCTATTATAACGCAGGCGATTTATATACTTATAATAATTATAAAATATTAATAAATATTACAGATCTTCTACATAATTTAGGCGGTATATCTTATTATTTTAGAAAAGAAGTAAATGAGATTATATAATTATATTTCTAATCTTATTATAAATAGTGTGAGTTTTGAGTTAGAATATTATGAGTATAACAAAGGAAATCTAACTATTTTATTATACGTGCGATATAATGAAATGTCGAGAAATAAGAAGAAGTTAAATAAGAATATATTTAATTATCTTTAAATAGAAAAGAATATATCTAATTATAATTAAATAGATGAGAATATATCTGAGCAGATATATTTAGATTTAAACAGATTTAAATAAAAGATGAAATAGTTATTTATTAAGATTCTGTGATATAAAGAGATCGGGATTAAGAGAATATTCTTTATAAAGAAGAAGAAGTCTTAAAGATCTTGGAAATGAAGAGATAATATGAATTCTAATAGAATCTTAATCTCTTTTAATTTCGAGAATACGGAGATAATAAGTCTAACAGTTTTGAAAGAGCTGACTAAGAAATCTGAAGCGGAGATTATTATAATTATTCTTAAGAATATTGAGAAGTAGAGAAAGAATAATAAGAAGATTGAGAAGAATTTATGAAAGATAATTCCGTCTAAGTTTTGTAAATATATTTATATCTTTTTAAAAAAGACTTTGAATACTCTTCCTTTATATTAAGATTAATATGATTATTAAATAGAATTGTAAAATAGCGCCGAACTGTTTAGAAGATAGTTTTATTGATAAATAAATTCTGCGAAGTTTAATATAATTAAGAAATATATTAAAGAGAATCTTAAGAAGAGATTTATTAAATTAAGTGATATATTATTTATATTTTCAATTCTTTTAATTTAAAAGTTGAATGAAGAACTTTGATTTTATATGAACTATCGAGATCTGAACGCTCTTATAAAGAAGAATAAATATTCAATACTCAGAATTAATAAGATGTTGAGACAGCTTATTAATACAAAGTTTCTAATAAAGATAAATATTTATTAAGCGTTTTATTATATTAAAATGATTATGATTAGAGATAATGATTTGACGACATTTAGTATGATATACGAAAACTATTACTATTTAGTGATGTCTTTTGAATTGAGCTCGACACTCTTAATTGATTAGAGATATATAAATGATATGTTTCTGAGTGTGTTAAAATAATTCATGATATTATATTAAAATGATATTCTGATATTTAGTAGTACTTAAGATGAATATAAGCAGTATGTTAATAAGATATTAAAGATTCTGAAGAAGATAGAACTTTAAGTAAATATTAAGAAATGCGACTTCTATATTATAGAAGTCAAATTCTTAAATCTATTAATAGATATATATAGAATATAATTAGATTCAGCTTGAATTAAGATGATTTAGAAGTGAGAGACGCTTAAATTAAAGAATATATATGCAGTATAACGATTTCTTAAATTTATTAATTATTATTGAAATTTTTGCAAGAGTTTTAGTTAAATAGCGAGATCATTAAATAATTTATTAAGAAAGAATATCTTGTTAATATAAGATGAATTCTATATTAAAATATTTGAGAGGTTAAAGAAGCTAATAATATTTAATTTAGTTCTTTAGTATTTTAATTTAAGAAAGAAGATTTATATAAAATATAATGCGAGTAATTATATTACTAAAGAAATTCTTTTATAAAAAGAATTAAATGAGAAATTATATCTTATTATTTATTATTTAAGTAGTATGAGCTCGATTGAGAGAAATTATGTTATATATAATAAGGAATTATTAGCAATAATTCAATATTTTAAGAAATGGAGGTTAAAGCTATAAAGTATTAAAGAAGATGCTGTTAAAGTGCTTATAAATTATAAGGCTCTGAAGTATTTCATGTTAATAAAGAAGTTAATAAGATAATAGACGAGATGAATAGAGTTCTTAACGCAATTTAACTTTAAAGTTATTTATTAATTAGAGGCGATTAATAGAAAGACTGATATCTTAATAAGAAGAGAGAAGAATATTTTTAGAGTAAAGAATGATTTTAATTTATATTAAATGCTGTTAATATTAAAGATATTATCTGAAGAAGTTTTAAAGAATTATAAGATAACGTGTGTTATATAAGAGATTTATACGCTAGATGAGAATATTAAGCAAATAAATAGAAATGATTATAATCTGAAGAAGATTTATAAGATCTTATAGAATAAGATCGAGAACGTTTATAATAAATATTAGATAAGTCTATATAAGAAGTGAGAAGATCTGATTTACTTTTAAGATAAATTAGTAATTCTTATAAAGTTAAAAGATCTGTGAATATAAGTAATTTAATAGATTTATAAGAGTCGAGAGATTAGATATATAAAAGAATTAAAGATACTGCGATTAATTTAAAAATTATATTAATTTTCTGAGCTAATAGAAGTAGTTAAGTGATATCTAAGAAATTATCACGTTTATTAAAGATTAAAGATAAGAAGATAGCGCTTAGAAGAAGAGTTATAATCTCTTTCGATTTTTAAGATGTCTTAAAAGAATATCTTTATAAATTTTGTGACGAAATTATTAAAATCAGAAGAATTTAATGCGATTCTTAATATGATAGATTGATTAATGAAAGAAAGATATTATATTATTTATATAATTATTGATAAGAATATGACCGCGAAGAATATAATTAGAATGCTGTATAAGAATATATGAAAGATTTACAATTTATTTAATATAATTGTATTAAACAGAGATTCTTAATTTGCGAGCATGATATAATTATATTTATATAAGATTCTGAGTATTATCGCGAAGCTGTTTACAGCGTTTTATTTATAAATAAATAAATAGATAGAAGTTGTAAATGCGGAAATAAAACGTTATTTATGTAATTACGTGAACTTTAATTAGAAGAATTAAGTGGAGTTATTATTAAGTATGAAATTCGCGATTAACGCAGTTATATTTAAATCGACTCAACTATCTTTATTTATAATTAATAAAGAATATAAGTTATAAATAAGCTTTAATAAGATAAAGAAGTTAAGAACGATTAGATAATAAATTAAGTTATAAAAGACTTAAAGTTTAATAGAGCTAATAACTAAAATATAAAGTTAAGTAAAGAATTATTTAGCTCAGACTTAAAACAGATAAAAGAAGTAGATCGATAAGCATTATTAATTAGTGATATTTGAGAAAGAAGAGAAGATATAATTATTAACGAAGAATATTTATATAATCAGATCTTATAAGAAGTTAAACGCGAAATAAATCGATCTATATAAGATATTAAAGAAGCTGAGAGATATATATAAACTTAAATTATCTGTATTTATAAAGATTTACTTAATCTTCTATATTATATTATTATTTAGAGATTTAAAGAATTTCTTATCTAAATAGAAATATTTTATATCTTTCTCTATTATTATGGAAATAGAGATAAATGTGAAATGAGAAGTAAAGAATATTATTAATATTAAGAGAGTGAAGAGATATCTTAAGATGAGAGTGTAATAAGTAAATTATTTAGAGAATTTGATTTATTATTTAATTAAGAATCTTGAAAATTTAAAGAAGATTCTTAATAACTATTATTTAAGAAACGCTGATAAGTTAAGACTTAAGTAATTAGAGAATAACTTTAAGAAGTGAGCTAAAGATAAGAAGAAAGATAATATTTCTAAGTTATCACTTAAGAAAGAGATATTAACGAGCTTAATTAATAATAAAAAGATTAGTGATTAGAAATAGAAGGATGACGTTACTAACTATTAATTAAGAATAATCAACTTAATAAGTCGGAAGATAATATTATAAGTTACTATAATTATAAAGAATAATTATACGTGAGAGATAATTATAAACTTAATTATAAAAATCTAATTATTTTATTATATATACAATATAATAAAATATCTAAGACTTAACACGCGGGCTTAACGCGTTAGAGCTACGCTTCTTGATTAGATCTTAGAGTTAAAGAGCTGTATTAGAATTAGCGGCCGTAATACGCATTTAATATTTCTGCAGCTTCTTTATAAGCTAGATTAGTTTCTGCAACTTAAGTATTTGTTTTTATAGACTATTGAATATATCTAGCTTGAGCTATTATATATTAAAGATTACTTCTAATATTTTTAAAACACTCTTTATATTATTCTAATATAATAGAGAAGTTATAAATATTACAGATCTTATTAATAGATTTTTCATTAGTATCTTCTTATCTCTCAGTATTTTTATTAACATTTGATTCTTCTAAATTAGTTATTTTCATTTAACTATTTAAATATCTCTTTCTTTCTATTAATAATTCTATAACTTCTGAATTATTTAATAATTTTCTATTATCTTATTAATCTCTTCATTATAAGTCTTGATCATCTTGAATTTCTTAAATATGCGCAGTATATTACTTATATTATTCTGTATTCTTATAATAAACTTTATTACTTCTTAATTCTTAATAAATTATCTTAAAGTCATTATCTTTTAAATCATTTCTATCTTAATATTCTCTATTCATAGAGATAATTATTATTAATTTATTTCTAGATTAGTTTATAATGCAGAATCTTTCTTTAATCTTTCTTAATTAGATTAAGTCATATTAATATTAATTAGCTCAGAAATTAAATTTTAGATTCTACTTTTAATCACACTATTCTGAATGCTCTTAAGATTCTTTTATTCGCGAATACTATTTATTAATTAATAGATCTTAAATCTATTAATCTAATTCTCAGATTCTCTTACTTTTTTAAAGATATCTTTAATTTCTCTCTCTTTAAAGATAGATAATTAAGCTCAATATATTAAGCTTATTTATAAAATCTATCTTATTATTAAAGAGTCTGAGAGTAATTTAAAGAAGATATAATAGAAATAAGCTAATTTACTTAAAATTTAAATTAGTTAAAGAGTAATTATTTTATATTCATTTAAATAATAAAGAGAGTGAACTTAAATATATTATAATAACTTAAGCTAGATATATTTAATAATCTATAAAAATAAATACTTAAGTTATAAGAACTAATCTAGCTTATAAAAGAGCTATAAAAGTATTAAATATATATTATAATTATTAATTTTAATACAACTCTCACGCTTTAAGATCTAATCAGAAGATGTAACTTTAACGCATTAAACTCGTATATAAGTTTCAAACATTTCATTATATTATATATATAATAAAATAGTTGGATTTTCATCTTCTAATCTACAATCATTTTTCGCGTATAACTATTTTTTATAGTTGTAACAACTTATAACACATTATATTAAGAAATTCAATAATAATTTTAATATTCTGCGACTTTTTTGCGTGTGTATATATGAAATTCATGCTAGTAAAATAGTAATGAAAGTAACTGACTCATTTTTTATTATTATAAGTTATTAATAGCTGAATTAAGTTATATAAGACGCGGGCAAAAGACTTATTTATAGAATCTTTCTTATTAAATCTTCTTAATACTATTTCTATTATCTTGCTTAATATATAGATTTCGTAGGCGATAGATAGAATTGAATTTATAATAATAGCGTCTGTAATATTATTTTAAAGATAGAAGATGATTTCTTATTCTAAGTAACTTATTATAGCGTGTTATTAAGTAGTTGACGCCTTTATATTTATCCGCGAAACTATGTTTAACGCGAAATTTAATATAGAGATCTTAAGAGAATTATATTCAAGTATTTAATAAGATTTAATTCATTATATAATGTAGAATATCTTTCTGCTATTCTAATAATATAGACGCTATTTTTCTATATCTTAATAGACCCCTTTTAATATAAATCTATGTAAAAAGATTGTATTCATGAAAAAATCAGGAGTAAGAGTCATCTTAAGAAGAGTTATCATCTTCGGGTTTATAGATATTTAAATAAAGATATCTACACTCTTAAACATCTTAATAGAATAGATTGTTTTATCTGTTATTAACTTATTATTCTTAGTAGTTATACACTCGAATTTAAATCTTAATAGATTATTATAAATATGAGAATTCGCGCTTAAATTAAGTATTCAGATATCTCGTAACTTATAACTATTTTGATCTACTATAAAAGAGATTATATTAGTAAATATCTCTGAATTTAAATGTTTTTTCTCTTTCTGCGATTTATTACTGAATTCTAATTTTTCTTATTCTTAAAATAAGCTCTTTTTCGCTCTATCTTTTTTATTCTTTTAATTCTTTCATTTTGAGCGATTTTGTTATTTATAATCTTCTATATTTCTGTATTCAGAACTTATTCAGCTAGTCTATTCTATTTAATTATATAGAGATAGAAGAAGTAAGAATGAATTTCAGAGTAGAAACAAGATTTAAAAGATAGAGGCGTTGATTTTTTAGAGAATTAAATGATTATAATAGATTTAATAGAATCTTCTTATAATATTATAAAAGCTGTATAAGAGAGCGCCTTAAATTCTATTTTATTAATCTAAATATGATTCTGAAATGACTTGATTAGATTAAATAGAATCGATATATTCATCTTTTTTCTAATTTTCTTCTTTAGATATAGCTTATAGAAGCTTATAAACATTAGATTAACTTTCTTAATAACTCTAATTAAATTATATAGAGAATACTTATTCTGGATCTCTAAAAGATTTACTCTCTTAACATCTATATATATCTTTTCTCATTATTAAAGTTATTTCTTATATTATTAATCTTTTAAAGTCTTTTTCAGAATTAGATATAATTAAGATAACTCTAATTATCTCATTCTATTTATTAGAGCAAGTCTTTTTTATAGAGTCTTAAGAATGTTATATATAATATTAAGATCTATTATAAAGATTAAATTTAAACGCGAAATGATTTTCATAATAAACTTCTGTAAATCGCTTAATGCGGCTCATTTCTTCTTATAATTAGAGAGCTTATTCTTATATTCTTCTTAAAGAAGTTTATACATCTTTATTTAATCTCTATTTAACTTAATAACTAATATAGCTGTTAAATTAATATCTTTAGATATTAGATTGAATGACTTTTTAAGAATAGATAGCTCTTTCTCTAAATTCATATTAATATATAATATTATATCATCATTTTATACTCTTTTTTAAATTATAAATAATCATTCATCTCAATCTCTTAAAGAATCGAGAATAATTGTTGTATAAGTGATCAAGAATAGAGAAGAGAACATTCTATTATTAATATAAATAGTTTAAATGTCAATATTTAAGTTAATTGAACGGAGAATATGAATTCTCAGTATTAATTGCAGGATAGTAGACTCAGGCTCATAACTGTCAGACAAATTCATCTAGAGGAGAAGCTAGTAGAACATCTGTTGAATTGATCGAATTGACTGTTTAAATCTATGTAGAATGGCGCGTAGAATGAGTGTTATATACTCACGAAAAACGCTCGAAATAGCCTGTTGGATAGGGCGGTTGGATAGGGCGCAGGCTAGCCGAAACCTGACCAATGGACGCCCTGAGATCTAGGCTGTTTGACAAATATGTTGATTGAACTTCTGGGCAGGAGGAAGATTGAGCGTGTGAGTTTGACTTTGGGGTGAGAGGAAGATTGAGATAGAACATTATCCTTTGTGATGATGTCTTTGTTTATGTACGGATTTGAATTGATTGTGTTTCCATCTTCCCACGTATTCGCTTTTAGCACAACGTTTCTGCGTGCGGGCGATATCAAGATAAATCATGTCACTCGATCCCGCGAGCGGAACATGATCTTATATTGAGATCCAAAACTTTCATATTCATTTCACAGCTCACAACTTCGAACTCAAAAACCTTCTCGCTTTTATCGTGGTTTGAGAAGTAAACGTTATAGCCACTGCCGCGTGCCCTGTATTCTGTTGACTTTGACCTTCGAAGATTCTCGGCTTACTTACCTGTTCATCAACCACAATTTAGGATCCCAGACGATGATGGCACGCGCTATTTCCGATGAATCCGACTCAACCGTCCTCTCCATCTTCGAGTCAGGCAGCCCCAGCTCATCTTCTGCGACCTCTGATTCGGACGACGATTTCCTATCCTCCATCTTTGATCATGACAACACCGACGGACGGCACTTACTTCGTCACTTAGTGGAGTTGGAGAGACAGGATTATCTTAAGAATGTAAAATAAAGTAATCTGCTTAGACGCGGCTTACTGTGAATGATTAACGTCACCGCATCTTCCTCCCGTTTCGATTCAGTTAGTTAGTGAGCGAGCGGCCTCACCATTAAAGAATTCAAGAGATCCGCTGCCGCAGATTTGCTTGATAAACTAAAAGGTGAGTCTATTAAGCTCTGAGCGCTATTGTGACTAACTAGACAGATCTCTTTCACCCATCATTATATATATCACCCGCTCTTGTGAGTGACAATTCTCCGTTCTCTATTATTATCAAATCACCCACTATCTTCTATCTGCAGATAAGAAAGATCGGAAAGAATAATGTGAAGAAGGATATTCTGAAATTCGGGCTTGCTTAAGTGTCTGATAAAGGCGAATTATCTCCCGTGATACTGCACGCAAAACATCTGATGATGATTGATTTTCTGAATCTGAAATTCATTAAGAACTCTCAGCATAGAATTAGCAGATCAGAATATATCTGAGAAATAGAGATCCCGTTTATCATCACATCAGTACTTAAAGAAGCCGCATCAGTAGAATCAGTGCTGCTGATGAGAGAGAATATTGCAGAAGATGTGTAGCAGCTATGACATCTGAGTCTAACGGGACCAATATTTCAAGTGTGCGATATAATATTAATATATTGATCCTTCCGCCAAATTCTTATCATATTATGAGAATCAGCGAATTTCACGCAGAGATATATATACTTAGTTAATATTATAGATCGCGCTTTATATAATCTTTAAACATTTCTAATAATAAGAGATATAATAAAAGTTTATTAGTAGAGCTGCGTAATAAATATAATTAGCACTTTTCTATTTAATAATTAATAGACTTCAGCGTGTATTTCTATAAAGTTATTAGCTATATCTTTATTAATATGATTTTACTTATATTATTATTAAAATTCAATTTAATATACAATATAATATTATATTAAAATCTTATAAAGAATATTTTCTAATATTCTCTAAATTTTTAATATTCTCTTATAAAAAAGTAATCATCTTCTATTCTATACTTATACTCTAAATAATATCTTTAGACTTAATTAGTTAATTCTATCTAATTTATAAATAATCTAATTTAGACTTTAATAATAATAGTGTTAATTATAACTAATTTTCCAGTAATAATTATAGTTGATATAATATCACGCTCTTTAATATCGCAAGTTCTTTATAATCTCTTTCATTTTTTATTCTATTACTTAAGAATATTATTAGCAGGTAATTTTATATAACACTTAATAAATGTTATTAGAAGAGAGTATTATAAGATCTGAACTATATTAATAAAGATTCTAATTTTACTGAATGAAGAGCTGAAGTATTAATCTAATATAAAGATCTTAGAATTATAATAGAAGAAGAATTTAGAAGAAGTAAGTAGATAGCTATCTATTAAATCATGTTCAGCGTATTTAATTCTCTTCTTTCTAATAAGTTAGTATTTAAGTCTCTATCTGATTTTTCTTATAATTTTCTAAAGCTCTATCTAAATTATTATTATTAACGCATTATTTCTAATCACTCACACTCTCTCTCTTATTACTAACATTCTACAGCACTCTTATTATTAAGTAGATGAGAATGCTTATTAAGACTAAAAATTATCTTAAGCTTTTATATCAAATTACTCTTAATTACAAAAGAAATCCGCATATATTTCTTAATATTAATATAAAAAAGAGTTTCAAAAGCTTTAAGATTTAAGAGATTAATCTCATCTCTATTATCTTATTTAACAGCTAAATAATTCTCGATATTTAAGTTAAGCATTTAATAATAAAAGAGTTTATAAATGCTTCTAATTCTTTAAAGAGCTATAATATATATTACAGATTTAATTTTAAATAGTTGAAGCTGATAATAAAAGATTCTCTTATAATAATGATTTTAAGCTTTATCACCCGATTAATAAATAGAATAAAAAGAATTATCTTTATTAGACACTTAATTTATAATAATATTAACTAATTAAAGATGACTGATATAAGACTGAAAATGCCCGTTTATAATATAACTAAAGTCTATTAAATCTAGTGCGAAGCATTACAGCTCATCAGCCTTCAGTATATAATAGATTATATAGATATTAGTTATAGCAATCTTTATAATAAGAATAATAATGTATTTCATATAATAGAGCTCTATTTAAAGATGTTAAATCTTCTTAATTAAAGACTTTAATAATACTTCTCAAAATTACATTTATCTTATTTATAGTTCTATCTATTTAACGCTCATCTATAATACTTTAAGATGCTTTAAAGAGAAGAGTAAAATATAATTTAGAGTTGAAGAATTATTTAGCTTAAAGACTATAATAATATAGATATATTACTTTCAATTCTATTTACTAAATGCTTTTCTATAATATTCTGAAATATTCTAATTAAAGAGATGTGATTTATAGCTAGTGAATTATCTTATTTAGAGATTATAACAAAGTTATTAATAATTATAGATATCTTATCTATCATCTTAACTTTTAATACATTTTCACAGCGCACTATAATATTCTAACTAAAGAAGACAGTCATCTCTATAATAAAGAGAGAGATATAATATGATATAATGTTCTATAATTATTATGAAATAATCTAAAAGAGAGATTTAAAAGAGAGAGTTAAATAATAAATAAAAGATGTAAATAAATCTATACTAAAAAAGAATTTATGTCTCTGAAATTCAACTTTATTATCACAATCAATTTATTATTCTATCTCTTCACTTAATTATCAAACTTCTCTTCTAATCTCATCTATTCATCTATTATTCACACCTAATCTCTGTTAAGGGGCTGTTCGGGATTAGGCGGGCAGTAGACATCCTTCTTATATATATAGGAATCCGAGGTATAGAAGTTTATAAGCATATATGTAATATGTGAAAAGTATGTTAAGAGCGTATATAATAAATATATAATGACGGTCCTCTTGTATTATAAAAACAGATCGCTGATCTATAGAGATTTACTTCTGCAGTCAGCTTATATCTGCGTGTCAAGACTCAGTCTTGGCGCTTCCTAATAAAGTCTGTCAGCTATTGATTTTGAAGTTATAATATCAAAATACAAATATTGACCAGTTTTAAATAAATTAAAATCAGTTGAAAAAAGAGAATTTTTTAAGAATATTCATCAATTTTCTTAGCACTCTTAAATTCAAAATTCAGCTCAAAAATAAGAATATTATATTATTTATTCTCTTAAAAATAATTTAAAGTCTTAAAAAAAAAAGAAAATAATTAAAATAAGTTTTAATTAATACTTTAATTAAATAATTATTTAATTAAAGTAGAAAAGAGTATTATATCAAGAATTCAAAGAAATCGAACTATTTAATAGTGTGAAGAGTGTGAAATATATATTTATTAAGCTTAATGGATTTCAAATCATGTAAATAATCAATAATATTAATTTTTTCTTTTTTACTTATTTATTATTAATTTATTATAAATTTTTCTATTATTAATAATCTTATTATTTACACTTTTATAATATTTATAAATATAAATAATATAAATTCAGATATTTATAAATATAAATAATATAAACTTCAAAATATTATATTTAATAAAGAATTATATTTATTTAATAATATCAAAATATATATATATTAATAAAGTTTATAAGTTCTATTAATATCTTATTTATAAAGCTTAAAATCTATATTTAATTTAATTTTTATAGAATTCTAATATATTATCAATTATATATAGCTAATTATTATATCTATAAATCTATAAATAGCTTTATTAAATAGCCAATCAAATTTTTTATTAGATAGCTTACTTATAATTTTAGTAATCTATAATTAAAGAGAGTATATATTATATTTAATATATATTAATATTTTAGTTTTTATAAAGAAGAAAAAATATTACTTCTAATTAAGAATTAGAGTGCACCCACTTTAAAGTAAAGCTAATCAAAATCAGACTAAACTATCTTATAGCCTAAAAAATTAGCTTTTTAATGACATTATTTATAGAGTTCCAGCTATAATCATTAGCTCTATATAATTAATTAAGCTTTAAGAACTTTTTAGAAATTTGATTAAATATTAGTTTCTAGCTTGATTAGTAATTAGTTAATAGATATAAATAGATTATTATATAGAGATTTACTAGCGCTTTTCAATAATACTATTTATAATATACTAGCTAGAAAATTTATTTTACTATAACTGATTTAAGTTCTTCTTATCTTTTTGATTTTGATGTTTTTAATGTTAAGATTACACTCAATTTTAATATTATAACGCGGGAATATTATTTTAAATGAGAAGATATTATTAATTCAGTAATATAAGAAATAGTAAATAAATTATTTAAGAGATTAAACTTATTATTTAATTAAAAATCTTAAGAAATTAAAAGAGATTCTTAATAATTATTACTTAAGAAATACTAATAGATTGAGGTTTAAATAACTTAAAAATAGTTTTAAAGAAGTGAGTTAAAGATGAGAATAAGAATAATATTTCTAAGTTACTATTTAAAGAGAAGTTATTAATATGCTTAATTAATAATAA
>JAABUK010006749.1_pt1 | contig 16941 bp, 15 predicted proteins | sample 5559141 | NCBI WGS metagenome assembly JAABUK01 (sample SAMN10711869, study PRJNA513367) | rock metagenome | isolation source: Antarctica rocks | place: Antarctica: Victoria Land, Pudding Butte nord | collected 2016-01-03
AGGACAGAGGGAAGAGGACAGAGGGAAGAGGACAGAGGGAAGAGGACAGAGGGAAGAGGACAGAGGGAAGAGGACAGCTGAAGGGAGAAGGAAGAGGATGGCGAAAGGGAGAGAGGAGAGGATAGCGGAAAGGGGAGGGAAGACCATAGCGTAAGGGAGAAGATGAAGGATAACTAGTGTTTGAGAGAAAGAGTGCTGCAAAGACAGAGTAAGGGCCCAAGACTCGGTGGACGGCCACAGAGTCAGTATTATGTAACCATCTCCTGCAACAGGGGTTTCTGGACGAGCATTAAAGTAGAACACCCTCAGCATCCCGTGACCCCCCCGACTAGCCTGCCCTGACCTCACAACTCATCCTCACTCCTTGGAGGATGGGAGTACAAGCGGCGTTGAGGAGGTGCGGGAGTTGTGGGCCGACGCAGATCTCTGAACTTTTGTCCTGCAAGTGACGTACTCAATTTGACAAGAAGCATCTCTTTCCTTCCAGATCCCATACAATCAAGCATGTCTCAATCAGCATTGAAACGCATCGTCTTCACCGGTGGCTCAGGTAAAGCTGGCCGCTATGCCATCCCCTACCTCCTGCAACAAGGCCATTCAATCCTGAACCTCGATCTCACACCTTTCCCCGAAGACCATCTCCCCCCTGGGAAATCTGTATACACCATGAGAACCGACCTCTCAGACAGCGGCCAGACCTTCAACGCCCTCTCCTCCCTCTTCAACATGTCCGAGTTCTCCCTGCCCAAGCACCCAGGCTCCCCGGACGCAGTAATCCACTTCGCCGCCTGTGCCCGCAACATGATCGTCCCCGATAACGAGACCTTCCGCCTCAACACCATGTCCACATACAACGTCGTCGAAGCAGCCTCCAAACTAGGCGTCAAGAAGATCATAATAGCTTCCTCGGAAACCGTCTATGGAGCATGTTTCTCCCAAGGCCGCGACGAGGACATCTCATACCATTCTTTCCCACTGGAGGAAGATACCTACGACGTCGACCCCATGGATACATATGCCTGTAGCAAGCTATGCGGCGAGCGCATCGCCCGCACCTTCGCCCGCCGCTTCAACAACGACATCTACGTCCTCCGCATCGGGAACGTAATCGAGCCCCACGAATACGCACGCGACTTCCCCAAGCATGTAGGCCAACCCGCGACACGGAAGCGCAATGCGTGGAGTTACGTCGACGCCCGGGACTTGGGGCAGATCTGCGATTTGGCGGTCAAGAAGGATGGATTGGGGTTCCAGGTCTTCAATGCGACGAACGATACGATCACGACGTCGGTGCCGACGAAGAAGTTTTTGGAGGAGAATGAGCCAAAGACGGTGGTTACGAGGGAGATGGGGGAGTGGGAGGCGCCGTTGAGTAATAGGAAGATCAGGGAGGTGTTGGGGTTTAGGGAGGAGCATGATTGGAGGAAATATTATAAACCTTGATTGATGTCTAAAGATTTTGTATGCCTTTCATGTGACGACGTTTGCTGGCGACGTATCGTAGCTGTACATCCCGAGCTAGATGGCGAATTTGCAGGGCGAGAGTGGACATATAGAGATTGTCCCTTGGGTGATCAGGTCAGAGAGTTACGCATCCTCTTCTTGCTCCAGAGCCAGCCATCTGGCACCCTCTTCTATTCCTAGCATGCCTCCGCTTTTCTCCCTGCCCGGAAGCACTTCCAACCCGACTCTTCGCTCTACAACCTCCCTCTCCACCCCATAAGAACAGACCCTCCGCATCAGCTCAACCAGCTCCTCCCCCTGCTGCCTCAACACCAACCCCTCACCCATCTGATCGTCGCTCACAAAGACACGGAAATTTGGGAGCTGTGCGCTACCAGGTACTGCGTTGGGCGGCCAGAGGCGTAGGACTTTGCGGCGCTTAATAGGCCTCAACGCTGCTGCTGCTGCTACTTCGTTTGTTGACGAGGACGAGTAGAAGTGAGAGCACAAATGAGTGTCATCATCGGAGGGACCGAATGCTTCCCCTCCTATGTCTTCTAGGGGATCTAAGTGAGGTTGTGGACAATCTCGACCCGGAGCACGGAGGAACAGGGTTGGAGAAGCAAAGGGATCGAAATAAGTGTCTGGTTTTGGGAAGAGCTTGGAGCGGAGGGTGAGTAGGAATTGCGCATCTGTGGAGGTGTATGGCCTCGACTTTGGCTTCTTTCCAGTTGGAAGTGGAGTGTCCGGATCGCTTTCGCTTCCGCCATCCAGGCTTACCCAGTCGACGATTGGTTCGGAGACAGCGACGGAATGGATTGAGTTTGGGTGGGTGAGGGCGAGGGTTGTGGCGAGGGTGCCGCCGATGCGGGAGCCGAGCAAGGAGATTTGGGGGTTGGCATGATTGGCGAAGGTACGGAGAATGTGGTTGAATGCTATTGCTGTCTCGTGGATGGGTAGTGGGAAGACCTGCATTGGCGGGGAGAGGTGGTATTTCAGCGTAATGATAGTGGAGGTTGGAAGGATGGCAGAGAGGACAGCAGGTGTCTGCGTGCCGGTTGAGGTGCCATCTTTGACGTCTCTGGATACGGGAACGCCAGGAGGCAGAAATATCAGGATATTGGATGTCGAGGACAGGGCGCGGAGAGGGGGCAGTATCCTGTAAATCGATCAATACTCTCTCTAGCTGTTCTTCCGCTCTCGTGAACGTACTCTAGCTGTACATTTCCCCTGCCGCCAATTCGTACCTCGACAGTCCTTGCTCGAGGTCTCTGCTCAGCAGAGAACCAGCGTGAAGAAAAGTGGTTTGGCCTAAATTTTGTCCAAGTCCGGAGTCCGAAGCTCCACATGAAATTTTGCGAGGGAGGATTGATGCGATGTATCGAGTGAGGATGTTACAACTAGTTAGTTAACTACATCTGCAAGGTAGGCCGTTGAGCTGATCACCACAGCTAGCCATGTACAAAGGGTTATGATTGAAGATCTGTAGTGACAGTTTCATATTTGAAATACGGTCTCTTTTGTTTTTACAAATGTTTGATCAAATTAGCTTCCCTGTAACTGCCATGAATTCCACCTGGCGATGGGTTCTCAGCCCGGCAACGGGTTTTTCTGAGTCGAAGGCGCGTACGAGCAACGATTCAATATGCGTACTTCGAAGAGAAACTTAGCTTTGAGCAGTGAATTGGAGCAAACTCCGCATCAGCCTCGCGTCTCTGCCATGCAGGGGCCATAACTGACACTTTGCGTGATGGTTAATCCCCTACTAAATGTCTTGCATTATTAAATTTATTCGTCAGCACCAGCTTTTATCACAAGCCTTCTACTTCGACTATGAAGCCAGCTCGCCATTCAGCAGTTTCTAAACTGCGGTCTTCCAAACCCCATGAATCACATTCAGACCCTGATTCTGACCTAATCTGGTCTGAGTATAAAAGATCTCTTCGTGCTGCCGAAATCAACTTTGATATCGCCACTACACACAAGAGCAATAAAGATCTCAAACAGGGCGATGCTGTTAAGAAGTTCTTCGCCCGAGCCGCAGAAGTGAAATCTCTGGAAGAAGGTGACACGCACCATGGCTCATTGGCCTATTCCGCTATTCACGGACGACAACGAAACCGATTTTCAATTACACTTTTCCTACACATGGATGAGTGTACTTCACACTGCTGGAACCAAGAGTGCCAAAATCGTTGACCCTTACGTACATGGTCTGTTACACGTTAAAAATAGCGATGAATTGGAATTATCCGTCAAACCAAATATCATCATTCCGCTCGGAAAGCTCTTCATCAACAAATCCAACCATTCGATCTGGACAGGCTACGAGATTTTCGTGAGCAGTAACATGGACCTATGGATTATCTATGTTCTTGACGAAGTCGACCCTGAAGAGTTGTATCCTAACGACGTCAGATGTTCGAGATGGGTTATACCTGGAAGCCGGAAAGATGGACAAACCCCGATAGAAGAGTCCCATAGCATCAAGATTGCTTGTCTTTGGGATTCACTACGAACCATTGAATCTGCTACATCCAAGAAAGCAGGAGACAACGTACGGGAGTCGTCCATTGAAAATTATGTGGGCGCTACGTACCTTCTCGAGCTTTCGAGAAGTGTAGCTTCACAGGCTATACGGTTGTCACACCGGAGATGTTTCACGACTTTGGCGACCGGCAAATTTGAAATCAATGCGGATAGTCGCGGTGGCCGTGATTTACTTTTGTTGGCCAATGAGAACGCGAAAATGCCCATTATGGAACTGAAATTCACAAGCGAACCCGCGCAACCAAATACCAGTAACTACCGAGAGTTACTATCGGTCGCCGCCGAGCATGCAGACGAGAGCATAATTGAGCTACTGCTCGCCAAGGGCAAGGTCGATGTTGACTTGTGGGATGATATGCGCAGAACGCCGCTGTCGTATGCCGCTGTGAATATAGCTAAGCATGCCGCTAAGATTGCCACTAGCGATATCGGTACGAAGATGCCCAGCATTGATTATTCCACGCTGGACTCCTATTTCCACGGGGTTGCGGAGGCCAATCGGCGTTGGTTTTTGCTTGCAATGTCCGACGACGACGACGACGGGGATGCGGAAATGTATACCGCAATGGAAGCCCTACATGGAACTGCATATGAAGTCGCAAAGCAAACCGCAGAGGAAGCCGCAGAGGAAGTCGCAAAGAAAGTCGCAAAATATAACACCGTACCTCTATTTATGTCAGCCGCTGTGTCAGCCGCTGTGTCAGCAGCTGTGTATGTCGCTGTGCAGATTGCTCACCGTACCGTTGCAGGTGACACTGAAGACGCCAAAAAATATGCCTTGAGGTATGCCGCGAAGTTTGCCGTGGTGTATGCCGCGAAGTATGCTAGTAGGGCGGCGATAGAGTCTGCCAGTCAGGATGTTGACTCGTATGATAATCAAATAGATGTTGCAAAAGTTGCTGGGAAAGCCGCTACATCTGTCGTTGAGAAGTTTGTTACGGCTTCCGGCCTCTTACCTGCCGATATGGAGGTTGATGGTTTTGTCGAGTTTGCTGCTTCATATACTTATAAGTATGCCGATGTGTATGCGGCTGGGTATGTCGCCGAGTACAACGAGGACAGAATACTCAAGCTGCTCGTGGAATACAGACAGAGATACAAGAGGTCTAGAGAAGTCATAGAAGAGGAGTCCAGCTAGGCTGGACAAAGGAGCGGTGCGACAATTGGATCCTCCCTATAGGAGGGACTTCCCGCCACAATGACCTCACCCCATACAACGTTATGGTGGATGAAAGCGATACAGCAATCGTCCTCCGGTATGGCACTTGTTGTGCGAACGGAGCCGCTCTGGTCAAAGATGGAACCAAGGGTGGTCGAGTGAGAAACATGGGGATTTCTAGCTGGGCAAACGGATCTGTAGCAGAGACAGATCCACATATCCAAATACAAGGTCCAAGCTTGAGTCTGATTGGCAAGTATCGAGGCACTCCGCAGAGTACGTCCCTTGGAGCTGTTCAAGACGGCGCTGCACCACTCACTTGATTTCCCTTTGGGGCTCTTTACGTGGGATTGCTCGGAAGTTAGTGCTGGGCGCCTACTAAGGTGTCGCACTTCATATCCCGCTGCCTAATTATGCTTCCTCCTCCGCGTACCACCTTCTCCAAATACAGCAGCTTGTTGCTCACGTAGCACCCTGTCAAGCTTTGGACCTGTTCAACGCGAGAGATCTTGTCTCTTTGCGTGCCAATGGAGACTTCGTCACCATCATGAATGAAGGAATTGTTGACAGCTGTTGCGTCGCGATAAATACGTCTTTGATTTTGTGTCTTCACCACGACGGTCTTTCTCAAAAGATTCCAACATCGGCCCGCAGAAGTCTCTGAAGCAAGAGATCAGTCTGTTAGTCTAGTCGATGCTGCATCTCAGGATTCAGCTATTGCCTTACCTCAGACAGCTTCTGTAGCGAAGTCAAATGTGACTAGCCAATGTAGGGAAGCCTTCACCGCTACACATCAGTGTCAGGGTCAGGGCTTAGCGACCAATTTCGATCCAACCTATGAGCTCTCAGCATATCAATGATCACGTGTGCCGAAGCAGTCCATCCTCCAATGTGCAAATTCCAATGCAAGCATTCCAGGTGCTTATCGTCGCAACTCTCCGGTCCTTGTAACCAGCGCTTCGTATTGTGAGGGTCGTACCGAAGGAGGGGCTCGAATCAGGGTGCCGAACTATTATTCACTATCATTCATAAGCGTGGCCAAAGTCAAGTAAGACACGGGACAGCGGTCCCTTGAATATAATCTGGTGATATACGCCTCCAGCAATTTTCCTCGCATGCTATGACCCCTGACCGCTAATATTTGTAGGTTGCACAACGTAGCGTCAGCACAATTCCCATCACATTGGGAAGCAAGGAAGCAACTATGTGAAGAGGGTCCATCCTCTCGAGGAGCAGTTCGACCCGTGGTTTTCCATAAGCAGCCAAAACCCTCAAGATTCCAGGACCAATGTGGTATTTTCGTTTGTCCCTGCTTACCAGCAACCAAACTTAGGATCTTCTATCCGATTCGCAGGTTCCCTCTAGATTCATGTTGACAGCTGATCGCTCCTCCGTTTAACATGCCACCAGCGCATGCTGATTAAATTTCGGTGCAGCCAACTTCAAGACCGTACAGTAAGCCAGCGCTAGCGCCCTACCTAGTTGCATCACCTGAAATCTTTAATGCGAGGATTCGGCTATCCTTCACCAATTCATGGATTCAGCAAGGCTGACGCTGAATTCATTCCCTTCCTTCGAACTCCCCTGCTTTCTCCTCATTTATATAAGAAAACCGAAAGCCGTCCACAATGTCTAATGAACTCAAGCTGCAAGTTTCTTCGAGGCCTATCTACCTATTCTCGTTGCAAATTGTCAACCCCAAAATTCCCCCTTCGCTTTCTGTTCAAAATGCAGCTTTATATTCTTCCGATTGTTTATTTGATCGCGGGATGGATCTGCGGATCAGCTTCTCAAGATTACGAATCGCCCCGGTCGCCGAGTGGTGAATGGCTCGGGTGGGGAGCTGACATTTTCAACAATCGATGGGCACCAGCATCATCTATCGACTCATCCAATGCGGGATCACTCGTCAAGAGTTGCTCCAAAAGCTATCTGCATGGAGTCTCTGCAACACCCGTCATACAACATGGTATTGCCTACTTCCCTACATGGGATGGACGATATGTCGCCTTGAACTACAAAACATGTACCACGGTTTGGGAAGCCAATGTGACTTCACTCATAATCGATGCCAAGGGGCCATCGAATTCCGTGTTTACTTTGCCAGTCTCTCGCACCAGTGCTGCATTGGAAGGCGACGTTCTCTACTTTGCAACCCAAGTCCACGCCTTGCTTTTTGCTGTAGACCGTCGCACTGGCAAAGTCATCGACTACATCCAACTCAATTCGCATCCTTTGGCCATAATCTCAACATCCCCCACGGTGGTGGATGGAATCATATACACTGGGTACTCGAGTCTGGAGGAGGCAGCGGCTGGTTTGACCCCGAATTACATTTGCTGCTCCTTTGTTGGAAACTTCGCAGCCGTCACTCTTAAGTCTGGCCACCTTAGCATTCTCTGGAATCAAGCAATGGCTCCGGAGAACAGCGGCTTTTCTGGCGTGGGAGTGTGGGGTAGTCAGCCGAGTGTTGACAAAAACCGACAACAGGTCTTCATCGCAACTGGCAACATCTACAACCTTCCCAAATCCGCCCAGGATTGTGCGAGCCAAGCTCAGAAGACCCCAGGGCTTCATAGAGATCCCTGCACGCCGGCCACAGTCTATGCGGAGTCAATCCTGGCTTTCGACTTGACCACCGGCCTTATCAACTGGGTCGCCCATTTCAGTCCTTTGGACGCATGGAACGCTGCTTGCGTAGCAGGATTCGGCACCACTCCGGCCAATTGTCCCCCAAATCCAGGACCCGATGCCGACTTTGGTATGGCCCCGACATTCGTACCCGGGTCCGCACACACACCACATGGAAGAGACACAGTAGTGATTGGGCAAAAGAATGGTAATCTTTACGCTCTCAGCGCTCAAGACGGGACTCTGTTCTGGGTCCTGCCAACCAGCCCCGATGGCATTACAGGTGGATTGATATGGGGTATTGCAGTCGACGACACTTCGATTTACTATACAGCTGTCAACACAGGTCAGAAATCCTGGAAACTACAAGCCTCAAGCATAAATATTACAAACAGCGCTTTCGGCGCGGCGTCGCTTTCCAATGGAAAGATTTTGTGGGAGACCCAGGTGCCGAAGAATATGTCATCCCAAGCAGCCCCAACCATTGCGAATGATGTTGTCTTTACTGGCCGTACTGGTAGTCGGGGAACCGGTCTGGCTGGATACACCGGGGGTGGAGGGTTGATTGCACTGAACAAGAATACTGGTGCTATTCTTCATGACTATGGGTTCAACGATACGTTTTATGCAAATATCGCGATTGTGGATAATTATATCATGTTTGGTGATGGATATGCTAGCAAACCGGGTAATGGTGGATTCAATGTTTGGAAAGCGAAGTGAGGTAGAGTCGGCTTCTCAACAGGTAACGTTTAGTAGGAGTTTGGCAAGAAGAAGGAGGAGGTACGTCGATTGATAATATTACCAGAAGTCAGGCCTTGTTTCTGGCCTTTTTGAACTCAAAGCAGTGCTCTATGGATTTTGTATTCTAACAATCATAACCAGCTTGACGCTTAACTCTTTAATCTTGTAATCAAAAATTCCATTTGCCTTCCTGCTCCCATAACTAATCATCTCTATTGCAGATCGTGTCCCATCAGATCGATATGTATAATCTCCTTGAGTTGCCATATTTGTTAGATAAGTAGAGAAAGGGAAACAAATTGTCTCCCCAGATTAAAGTTGGAGTGTCAAGTGCAGCACGACTTTCTTGCAAAGCAAAGATGAATGTTTCCGCCTTCCGAACAAGAAAACTCTTTCTTAAAAACCATGGACATAAAAATGCAGAAAATGAAATTCAAGAGACTTGAAACACATCACCCCAGCGTTAAATCTGACAAGGCGTATCGAACAATCTTTCTACTTCTCGAGATGTGTGAGTGGGGTTGATATCGGCGTAGAGACTGGTCGACGGACAGATACTTTCCATCGAACTTCTCGTATTGTGCGTTATAATTATTCTCCGGCCGAGAGCTTCTGCTTCCCGTGGATGTGGATGTGGAGGCATTGCGAGACGAAGTTTGAGCCTTGCCTTCAAGCGTGCTGCAATGCCGTTGCGACGAGCCGTCACAAGATGGCAGTACTGAGGGTTGCCTGTGTGTATAAAAAAGCGAGCGGGAAGAGAATGCTTGAGGTTAGCGGTAGAAAGCAAGAAGCAAAGTTGGGGAGAGAGAGAGAGAGAGAGAGAGAGAGAGAGAGGGGGGGTGAGCGAAATGGTATTACCTGCAAAGGGGTCTTCTGCTACGGTTTTTCTGCGCCGCTTACGGTCCTGATAAAAGTGTCCTTCAGAGCTTCTTCTTGAGGAAGCACAGGAAGAAGTGGATGAGACATGTCTGCGGCGACCCGCCTGCCTGCCTGCCTTCCTACCTACCTACCTCAGCTCTCACTCTTGCGTGGCACCCCAGACATATATATACCTCAAGCCCCCACGAACTGACCCTCCGTTTCACGATCCCCCCTCCGTTTCACGATCCCCCCTTCGTCACCAGTACATCAATCACACCACATCCCGCAAAGGTCTCTCATAAGCAGTCACTGCGATACATCTTACTTCTTGATTCGCTCTCTCTCTCGCTCTCTCTTTGACTTTGTAAATTTGCAATAAAATCATTTATATCTTTTTACTTCTTTCTATGTTTCTTTTCTTATTCTCGTCTTTTCATAAATCTTACGCTTTGTTTTTAAGTTCCTCGCAGAAGTATTCTTAAGCAAATACTCCGCTTGTCTGGGATCATTAACTGAGCATCACAACCATGACCATTTCGTCTTTCTTAGTTCCCAATCTGAATAATAATTCTCATTCCCGATATTTTTAAACACGCGGATACATTACTGCAGGAAATTCCCTATATTCTTGACACGCTTGGTCTCCTTGGTCAGGAACCTCGTCACGATGGCATCTTCGAGGGCGCAGTCGTCCTGCTTGGAGGCTACTCGGCACAGGAGGAAGAGGTCCTCGAGGATGGCTTTCTCGACGAGGAGGGCTTCGTGAACGGGGAAGACGGGGCCGATGGGGTTGTCCGGGAAGTGGATTGGCGGGGCGATTATGTTGGATGGGATGCAGCGGCCGCCGCGTTGGACGGAGGCACGACTCCAGCTACATGCCGTCGGTGAGGCATTCGGCTGCGGCGCGCTCAAAGAACCTGGATAAGGTTGGGTTCGATAGTTTACAGTGGAAAGATCACATCAGAGAGCTTCGAAGCAGTGGCATACAGGGAGAAGTCATGTAAGCTGATGTTGGCGCGAGTAGCATCCGCGCCGAGTTTTCTGAAGAAGGCCCAGTCTCGTCCATACCAGATGGATATGGCCGCGGATTGCCTATGTGTTGGATGAGCTCAGACTTGTAGTCTTTCTCTCTCGCGCCCACTGCGATTTAAATCATGAAGCTCCTCGCTGATGAACGTACTGGACTTGATGTAATCATCGATATTGGCCTTCGAGTGCCTGTCTATCTCCTTCGCAACCACATCGGTACGGTCGTTAGCCGTCGGGGAAATGAAATGGCGGTTCCAACAAATGAACAGATTTTTTGCCCAAGTATATCCATGAAGAGAGGAGGGGGAAGTTGCATGGAATATATGGATTAGATGTCCATCATGTGATTATTGAGATTAAAGACTGACTCCTCTCATTATATCATCACTCATGGAAAGTGACATGATCATCCCAGTCTCTTCTAGAGACAGTCCCGTTTGCAGGAAGGAGGTCCGGCGGCGAATCCTGCCTCATGCTGTGTGTCACATAAGAGAGAGAGGTGGAATTGCGAAGACCACATGGGCAACAGTATCACTGGTGTTACCGTACATCATAATGAAATGACTTCAGTTCTTTTCCATCGGATCGTAAACGTACACGATCTCGATCGCAATATCTGCACGGAAACCTGCTTCCGACAAAGCCTGCTGGATGGAAAAGGCCGAGATGCATACTTGACTGACCATGATGGCGATACAAAACGGGTGGGCGTGCCAAGCACAGAGATCACCCTTGGCACGAGTCCGCCGCCCCTAGCCCGAGCCTGCTGCGCACCTGAAGCACAAAACGTTCCTGAAGTGAACGTACAAGCCGGATACCCCATAGGGCTCCATTCAGACATGGGATACAAGAGCTGCAGTAACGTTATCTGTCATATTCCAATCTTTCAAAATTTCAGTACTCGAAATCATCATCCACTCCGCCCTTCGAATCCTTGGTAACACTCTCCTGCTTCCGATACATCTCTGCCACCGATTTTGTAGTCGTCGCCTCGTCTGGCTTCTTATCATCCCTCTGCTTGATGAATCTCGGAAATCTGAGTGAGATCCCCTTTTTAACTCCCATGTCGTCAATAGCTGCCATGTACCGCGGGCTGAGCGTGAGATCCGCTGACTTGACTTCCCACACGAACCGTGCATCGAACCAAACATCCGGTTGATCGTTCTTCACTGCCGAATGACGGTAAAAGGGTTTCGATTTGTCGATTACATGTTCCGAGAGTTGAGAGTGTAATTCCTCCAGAATCGCTTCACTGAATCCGGTTCCGATATTGCAGACTGTTTCGTAGACTTGGTCATTTGGATTGTAGGCTGCTAACAGGAACGCGCCGTATACTGATGTACGCTTTCCTTTCCCATAGTAAGCACCTAGGACAACTAGATCGAGTGAGTCGCCAATCCCGCTCAAATAATCTTTCTTGACCTTCAACCAGTTTCGTGACCGTTTGGAAGGCTCGTAGCCTGATTCATCAGTGTCAAGCATCTTGACCATCAAGCCTTCACAAGATGCCTTGACAGACTCATCGAGTAGTGTCTGGATCTCTTCAATTTCTTTAGCATTGCTAAACTGAGCGTAAGCGAACTCTCCATCGATGGGTTCGAAAGCTGTATGCAGCAGTTCACGCCGTTCTCTCAAGGACCTGTTCACTGTCGCTTCTCCATTGAGGAACAAGATATCGAATGCGAAAACGCATACCTTGACTTTGACGTCTTCTACTTTGACGTCCTTACGTTTCCGTGTCATTAGCTGCTGAAAGGGCAGAACCTTTTTCTGCTCCACGTCCCAAGCAACTGTTTCACAGTCAAGCACAAAGCTTTGAGTTTCGGGCTTGATCCAGGTGTTGAGTTTGGCAAGGATGTCTGGGTACTTCTTCGAAAGATCTTCTGAATTTCGAGAAAAGATCGATGAAAGTCCTTTCACACCAGCATCCTTTTGCAATGTGCTTTTTGCAGCAGGGTATTGTTGCACAGAATCGGGTGCGACATAATGAATCTGTGCTCTTTCACCATCATATTTGTATTCGCAGGTAAAGGCTTTGCCTTCGAACCGGTCAAGCACTTCTGTGATGGACTTTGTCGGCTTTGCCAGCATGGGCTTGAGAGGCACTCCAGGTTGCAGCTTGCAATTTTCGCGTAGATTGAATATACCATGCTCTAGTATCTGGGGAATGATCACCTCATATGATGGAAGTTCACTACCAAAATATTAGATGAGATCATTGCGGCGGAGCCGGTGTCTTACCTGTACACTGTCTTTAAAACTGCTTCACCCTTTGCCATTTGCTCGGTGCTTGGAAGCTTGTTTCCCTTCTGTGCAGCTTCGTGTTTCACCATGGCTTGCGCCAGAGCTACTATAACAGTCTTCTCTGCTAGTCCAAGTCGTAGCTTTCCTTCAAGGAATCGAATCAAAAACTTCGATTCGCTTGCACCTCCCTTGTCTTTCGTAATATCGGTACCTTTTTGACCCTTTGCAGTAGCGGCAGCGTCGGCAGAGGAGAGTAGTTTCTTAACGCCGTTCACTTTCCGCTCTTGCGCGCCGTGGCCTTGAAGACTTGCAATAGCTAATAAGCCCTCATGCACTCCTTTGACCGTCAATGGTTTGGGCTTGAACATCGTTCTCTGGTTGGATCGACTTTTGGCGGCAACCAGTCCAAGGTCGCCAATCTTGTGATGGTCTGCCTTTGTATCTGCGAGGGTCCTGCCTGTCGTTTCACTGATAGCCTTTATGATCAGTGATTCTCCAATTCCGAGCTCAATCCCGGCATAGTCTGCTGCAACTTTGTTGATCATCAGCTGTACAGTCGATAGAAGATCTCCAGGTGTAAGGCGTAGTACTTGCTGCAGGAACAGGGAGCAATGGGCAGATATTTCTAGCCGCTTCGTGGTCATTTCAATCAGTGAGAATGTCGCACAAAGCGCAGCATAAGGCACGGGATCCCCAGCCTTCCAGTCAGGATATGGATCCTTGCCAGAGCCATTGAGAGTGGCCTGGATTCTTTCGTGCTTCTTGATTGTATCTGCTGGCCTCTCCTCCAATTCATCAGCCGATGCCTCCTCTTCTTCAGAGACAGCTTCATGGTCTCCTGATTTGAATTCCTTCTCCACATGCTCCTCGGACGTGTCAGGGAGCTTGTTTGCCGCTTTTGCCTTCTCAGAACCTCTTCCATTAGCTGTGGCCTTGTTTGACTTTTTCGACGTTTTGACCGTGATCGCTTTCTTCCTTCGCTTGACAACAGGCTGGTCATCTGAGTCTTCTTCACTTTCTGCCTCGTCCGTTTTCTCTCTCTTCAAAGGTTTCGACGCCTGGCTGTCGCGCATTTCCTGGTCTGAGGCAGGACTCTGTACCACCCCATTTGGTCTCGTTCTCTCACTTGGCTCCGCTTCCACATCGTTTTCTTTGTCATCTGATGCTTCCTTCTTCGGACCCGTTTTTTGACTGAAGGCTAAGGTAGACTGCTTTGACTTGGTATGGGCGCCATTCTGCTTTCCGTCCATGAATTTTCTGTAGCCAACGGGTCAGACATTGAAAGTGGGCTTGGCAAAATGAATGCACAAACCCCAGAGTTGCCTGCTTCCGTGTAGACATGCTGTACAGAAGAGTAGTTCTCGCCTGTTCCAAACCTCGCGGAGATTCAAAGAGAATTGAGGAGTTCTCGTGGAGGCTTCTGGTGGAAAAGGGCAGTTCACGGCACAAGGTGGGCTTCTTGACAATATTGTACCCTAGCCTGCGCACAGGTAACGCTGTCAGATATGAAGAGAGCAATTGAGACTCGGCGAAGTGGAGGATGGACCAGAGACGGTGTGGTTTCATCCGGCAAGATATGGCGGTACGCAGAGCACAACGTTTCTTCCGAAACGGATCGCGTTGACGCGCACCAATTGATCGCATCGCTATCTAATCTAAATAGGCTGACGTCATGCAGTAACCCTCAAGTCCAATTCATGTGCAATGGGAGGTGCTTTTCCTCTCCAACTCTAGACTACGAGCATCGTAAAAAGTCTTGTACAGTCGGAGGATGATATGGAGATGTCGCAGAGAGGAGAAAGTGGGCCAAGGGGTATTCCATTCAACTCAGACGCACTTCAGGGTTGGAGAATGATATGAGTATACAAAGCTTTCCAAGCTTCTGTATGAGCCCAGTCAACTTCCTGTATTTCGTCCGAGTTGTGGTGGTACTACACCATGAGCCATGAGCCATGAGCCATGAGCCATGAGCTATGAGGCTTCCGTGAAATGACAATCCCCCAAAGCCGCCGGATGTCCTTTCAGCATTGCAAGCATCGCTCACATACCCTTTCACTTTCCCTTTTTCGAGACTACATCCCTTTCACCCACACCAACTTGTCTAGAACCCACTTTCAATCAACCTTTTACGGTGCTTGCAACCATCATTGCTCTCACATCGGCCCAAACCGCTGTCGAATGCTCCGAGTCCACGGTCCCAGATCCGATCGAGAACCGCTGAACCGCTGATCCTCCACCGGCTCCCGTGCTGACCCCGGGCAACTTCAACATTGATATTGGAAGGGACATTACTGTACCTCGCTTAGACGTTCGACTCCTCGAGGACGTTTCGATTCACATCTTCGGTAGCAATTTTGACGAAGGGTTCGTGAAGTAACAAGACGGCCGATCTAAATGTCGAGGACATTGACCAGTGTCTGACAACGAATACTTGATTGCTTACTTCAAGGCCAAATTCCAGAAGTGCGAGTCTGCTTACCTTGAACGCGTCATGAGCTGGAGTGGAGGTGAGAACTTCCGTAATGCAGCATAGATCCAATGCTTAAGTGCCGAAGAAAATGCTATCTCTTCCCAATGTGCTGCCTGCCTTAAAACAGCATCATCTCAACCTTGGCTGCTGCAGAACACCAGTCATCTGTTCCATCCACGCTTTCCTGCTTGATCAAGCTGAGCTCATCCAGGAATGCTGGAATGAATGTGCCAGGTCCTCTGACATTTTTCAGGGTACTTGCTCTTTCAGCAGCAATCTCGTAGTGCAAAATGGCTGCCAATGCCGCCAGAAACTTGTCTTCGCGATGCACAGCCACATACGATGCAATCGTCGAGCCAAGAGCGCATCCACTTCCGGTGATCTGGCCTAGAAGAGGAGTTCCGTTAGAAATCGCAGCTGTGCGAACACCATCAGATAAGAAGTCCGTTGACCCCGTCATCAGGATGATGTTCTTCTCTCTGCGCGCCAATTCTGTGACAACCTTTGCCTTCTCTTGTGCTGTCGACACGCTTGGTCCGCTATCTACGCCCCTTTGTTTGGCATCTGCGCTGCCAAAGACTGTTTTGATTTCACCTTCGTTGCCCTTGATGACGTCGAAGAAGCCGCTTGCCATGAGTTCCTTGACGGCATTTTCTCTTATAGATGTGGCGCCACCTCCCACTGGGTCGAAAAGGACGGGGTTCAATGCAGTATTGTACGCCTTCATGGCTAGAAGGTAGTTGGAAAGGCTATCTGCCGTCACAGTGCCCATATTAACTACCAGAGCACCTCCGAACTTTGCCAGCTCGGGTGCCTCGTTGCCATTGTTGCTCATGATGGGAGATGAACCAGTAGCCAAACAAACATTTGCGGCGAAGTTTTGTACGACTAGATTGGTCATGTTGTGGCATAGCGGATTCCTCTCGCCATGCTCCTTCACAACTGCAGGTACCATCCGAACTAAAGCGGCTGTGTTTTTGACGTACGCAGCATTTGGCGGTACAGCAGGATAGATCTTGGCATCTACCCCATTGATGAGACCTTTCAACCCGTGGGCGGCTTTCCGGGGATCCTCTGCAGCCATAATCGCGCTGACCACCGCGACACCATCTAACGACTGCTTTGTGCTGACACTTGTCTGGTGCAGTACACGTTGAACGTTCGAGGCATTGATACCACCGATGGCGACGGATGGCAGCTTTTCATCTCCCATTGCCTGTAGTATTGCAGCTGTACCAGCAGTACCGATGATGGATTTCGTGTCCTTTTTCGTGGGTGTTGCAAAGACGGTACCAGCACCTAGATAATCTGCACCGCCTTTCTGGGCTGCTCGAGCTTCATCGATTGAGTTGGCAGTGATACCAATGATTGCATCTTTGCCCAATATTCTCCTAGCAGCAGCAATAGGCATATCATCTTGACCAAGATGAACCCCTTCGGCCCCAACGGCAAGAGCTACATCCACTCGATCGTTGATAAGAAGCGGCACTCCATGCCTGTTGGTGATTTCGTGCAATTTTGTCGCCGTTCCGATTAGCTCTCCTGTTGCTGCATGCTTGTCACGGTATTGAACGATCGAGACTCCCCCTGTTACAGCCTCTTCAACGATGTGGACGAGGTCACCATCACCAAGCACGGCAGGGGTTGAGTCAGTGACCAGGTAGAGTGTAAGGTCAAGAGGCATCTTTTATCAGAGCAGAAAGACCAGACCAATAGAACATTGCCATTCGAGAGTCAGAGAAGAGAAAGCGTGTGGATAGGAAAAGATTGCTGGCCTTGGAAATCTAGGCGGGGAGACGATGTTGTACTC
>JAABUK010006751.1_pt1 | contig 16940 bp, 18 predicted proteins | sample 5559141 | NCBI WGS metagenome assembly JAABUK01 (sample SAMN10711869, study PRJNA513367) | rock metagenome | isolation source: Antarctica rocks | place: Antarctica: Victoria Land, Pudding Butte nord | collected 2016-01-03
GATGATGATGATGATGATGATGATGATGATGATGATGATGATGATGATGATGATGATGATGATGATGATGATGATGATGATGATGATGATGATGATGCTGCTGCTGCTGCTGCTGCTGCTGTTGATGACAAGGGTCAATGTGGACTTTGCTTGTCAGAGCCAAACGCACCCTAAACGTGCACAACACTGATAGAGCCTTCTTGAGCTTTGCTGTGAAGCAACATCACTTCAAAATCAGATCGACTCTGTTGTCCCCTGACATGTGTCTTCGCCTGACCACACCAAGGAAATGTAAATTGGTTGAGTGATAAATTGATTGATTGATTGGGCGCCGCAGGATGCTTACCGTGGGAGGTTGCAGCTGATAGGGATGCTCTGGCAGCACTAGCATGCTGGCCCAAGCTTTTAGCAGAACTTGCTGGCTTCTGCTGTGCTGCAGATGGTCCTTGCTGGGGCAGCCAGTGAGGCAAAATTTGACCACCCCAATGCTCAGAATGAAGAGGATTGGACGCTTGTGCAGCACCCCTGGGCTCTGACTTCACATGTAGGGCCTGGCTGGCTGCTAGGGGGATCAGTGGGGGTTGCAATTGGGGGTTGAATGGGGGTGCCTGGCTTGGGATCAGGGTCTGCATGAGGCTAGGCAGGAAGGGTGGCAGATGGTGCGGCAGATGCCCTGAAAGCTGCTGAGGATTTTGTTGGAAAGATGCAGGCGCACAGACAGGGCTTTGAGGGTTTAATGGCAGATGATATGGCAGATGCGGCGGTAGCTGAGCAAACCCTAAAGGATAGGGTGGGGCGCTGTAGCTGAGCTGTGGCAGAAACGGCGGCTGGCTATGTGTGAGTCCATGCATGACTGGCCACTGACTAGGCAAGTAAGGTGATGGTCCCAAAAATGGCATTTGGGGAACAAGACTGGAGAGTTGTGAGTGACCAGTTGCAGACGGGGCAAGTTGGGCACTGCATGCTGCTGGTGCAATCCCTGGGACAGCTGATAGGGTCTGGCCTGGGGGAACAGCAGGCAAGGCTACAGCTGGCATGGCAGGTGTTTGAAATCCTGGGGGCTGGGCTGCTGGGTGAAGCCCTGTATTAGCCATTGATCCTGGAAGGGTCAGCCCTGGGTCACCCCATGGGGCTGATGCTGGGGCATTTGGAACAGCCCCTAAAATCCCAGGCATGCTGGATCCCGGTCCTACAAGTGAGCTGCCCTGCATGCCTTGCATGCTGGGCACGCTGTGTGCTTGCAAAGGTGCCCAAGCAGAAAAGGCAGAACCAGTCGTGCCAACCCTATCCATGCCAGCATGAGCAAACCCTGGCGGAGGTTGCATGCCTGACCCTAAGCCTGATGTCCAAGAAACCCTAGGCTGATTGACTTGCTGACTGCCAAGGCCCTCATGCTGACTCAGCAGCTGCTGCTGCTGCTGCTGCTGTTGCTGCTGGCCCACATTTAGATTTGCTGAGTGTTCAGCCTGGGTGTCAAGCTGAGCCTGGCTATGTCTACCAGGGTGGCTAAACAGTGCCTGGGGGGAGATGGGATCAAATGAGTCATGCAGGGCAGCTGGTGTTGGGTGGCTTCCGTCCTGGCTGCCAGTTTTCAATGGAGAAATGAGTCCCAGGGATTGCTGCCATTGGAAGGCAGGCAGGTCTGCATCTGCATGCAATCACACTGATGACCAATGGCTCACTGAAGGAGTTGGAAACATCGGCAACTGGCACAAGGGGCCTTGTTGTTATAACATTCTGGTCAGTGCATCAGATAGCTGGTCAGCTTGCCTTCGAGTAAGGGCAGCGTGCAATGCTGCAAAGTGTGTAGTGTCATTGCTGTTCTGTATAGGCTGAACATGCCGGCTTGGATGCACATGCGAACATGCTTCCATGATTGAAAACGCATCCGCCACCAAAGCAGTTCAGAACACCGAACACAATTCCATCTGAGGCACAAAGTGCAATGTATTGAAGCATTATGTGTATCTTTTAAGCAGTGAGCAAGCTGAGATGTTACCTAATGCTGACGAGGCTGTATGAGGGCTAGGCCTGGGGCGCTTTGGCATCTGGCCCTCTGCATCTGCTGCAGGTGGACTTTGCTTCAGCTGTCCCTTGAGTCCTGAAAACAGTACCACACATCTCATCTGCAATCCTAGGTCTTGCTCAGGACTGTTGGGTCAGGCTGTTACTCACAATGCAGCATGATTAGAAGTTGCGACACACATCGCCATGTTGCGTGCATGATGTCGGCTGAGCAGCAGTAACATGCAACATTATGCGACACAAGAGAGAAGCAAGTCGTTGTATAGTGGACTCACAACACTACCAGCTTTGAGATGCCGCCCCAAGGGATGCAAAGTTTGTTTTTCTAAAGACATAACAGCAAGGCCTGCAACTGCACCTGGACTGTATGATACAGGCAAGGACACAGTGCAATGTGATGCAACCATCTCAAGCCGACATGACTCATTAGCAGCTTGCTGTGCTGCAGGGCCGAATTACTCAATCTTGTTCTGTCTGAACACCGTGTTCAAGCATCACATGTAAGCATCAAGCGCCCTGCAAAAAGGTGAGACCACTTTGTGGATATGCACACCAGGACATAAATCCCCACCAGCTGTGGTAGGATCCCAAGGCTGATCCCAGGGCTTATCAGGCTTCCAGGTTGGGGACACAGCGGCAGAGGTGTGCAGCATGCATCTTACAGATTGCAGGGGCAAGCCATTGAGAGAGGCAAGCACTTGGGCTATGCTTGCATCCCGGTCTGAGCCTTGCAATCCCGGTCTGGGCCCTGCAATCCCAGATGGGGCTCTGCAATCCCGGTCTGGGCCCTGCAGTCCCTGTGTGGACACTGCGGCGGCAAGGGCTGAGCTAACCCTCGCCCTAGATCCTGCGTGTTTTTCACCAGCTGGGCCATCTGCAGCTGTGGGTGAAGCTGCAGGAGAAGCTGCTGGGGAAGCTGCCGGAGAAGCTACTGCATCAGAGGACAATCTTGGACTGGAGATAACAGCTGTAGATGCAGACTTTGGTCCTGCAGAGGCATCTGCTGGTGACACAGCATGCATTAGGGGGATGATCTGAGCATGAGGCACTGAGGAAGGAGTGTCTGCATCTACCAAACTGGCAGACATTGGGGTAGGGTTGTCTACTAAGGTGGCAGACACTGGGCGCTGCTGTGGGTGGACACTGGCAGGTGATGCCAGGACTGGATCAAAACCAGCTGATGCTGAAGCCGGCACAATGCTGGCAGCTGTTACACTGCCACGCTGAGTAGCTTCTGATGCAGCTTCATGAACAGCTGCTGCTGTAGCTGCTGCTGGGAGTGGCAGCTGGAGAAGGGCATCTGCTGTGGAAGTAGTGAGCTGAGGAGGTGACAAATCTGACACTGTGTCAGCAGGTCTCGGCATTATCTCATACTTGTGGGTAGCTACAGGGAAGCTGCTGGGCTGACAAGCTTCCGAGGTTTTTGCCACATCCTCTGAAGCAGGCTTCAGTGCAGCCTGATCCCAAAGGGGCTGCTCAAGCAAAGCCTGTTCTGCACACATTTGGAGGGCGTTTTGCTCTGAGCCAGGCTCCAAACTGCCCTGGTCCAATTGAGGTGCTACAGGCGTGGTGGCTGCAGCTGTGGTCGGCCTTGGGGCCAGTGAAGCTTGCAGTGCCACAGCTGTGGTCAGCCTTGGGGCTTGTGAAGCTTGCTTTGCCACAGCTTTGGGTATCTGAACAGCAGCATAAGACGTAGTGCTGATTGCCAGACAGGCTGCTGCAATCAAGGGATAGTGGGTTCAACAGTGCTGATGCGGATGACTGCCTGTGAAAGGCGTACCTGAGCAAAGTTGAGTGCCTGTCCTGCAGCAATGAGGCTTCCTGTCATGCTTTGAGCCACAACATGCTGCTGCTCAGGGTGTATCACATCCACAGCTGTGGTTTCCACAGGCTGCTCAGGGTGTATCACGGCCACAGCTGTGGTCCCTGTAGCCTGCTGAGTCTTCTCAGGAGGCAGAGAGGGGCAGCTCAGCGTTTGTGGCCAGACTTGAGCATGCGCTAAGCCTGATCTGCGCTGTGCCTGCAGCTGCAGCTGCGGCCGCAGTGCAATGGGTGATGCTGGCATAGAAGAATTGGCAGGCTGTAGCTGAGGTAGCTCTGAGGTCTGCAGTACCTCACACTCAGATGCTGTTGGACTTTGCGCCTTTGTGTCAGGGACTGAAGAAGCAGCTGCTGAAGCTGGAGCTAATGGAAAGGGCAAAAGTGGTAGGGGTGAACCTGCATGCCCAGCAACTGAGGATGGCAAGTATGCTGGGGACGCTCTATTGGCAGGAAGCTTTCCTGCTGAGGAAGGGAGGTCTGTGGCGGGAAGCTGTCCTGCTGAGGACAGGGGAATCGTGGCGGGAAGCTGTCCTGCTGAGGACAGGGGCTGTGCAGCGGGAAGCTGTCCTGCTGAGGAAGGGAGATCTGTGGCGGGAAGCTGTCCTGCTGAGGACAGGGGGAATGTGGCGGGAAGCTGTCCTGTTGAGGACAGGGGAATTGTGGTGGGAGGCTGTCCTGTTGACAGGGCAATTTCGGTGGGAATCTGTCCCGCTGAGGATGGAGGATGTGTGGCGGGAAGCTGTCCTGCTGAGGACAGAGGAATTGTGGCGAGAAGCTGTCCTGCCGAGGACGGGCCATTTGTGGCAGGAAAGAGCTGCGCCTGTCCAAGACGCTGGTGCATAGCGTCCCAGCCATGCTGTTCTACATCGCTGTAGAACTGCTGTGTAGCTGCAGCCTGCTCCTGCCTTGAGGGCCAGCCTCCAACACAGTTTGGCGACAGTGTTTCCAGCAGCTTACGCTGGGCGGGAAGGTCGCTGTCAGCTTCTTCCAGCAGCTCCTTGAGATGTTCGCAAAGAGCAGATTTGAAGTCGTCGTTGTCCTACATGCAAGCACACAGGAGCCTCAACATGAGGACTGTTTGAATATTCAAGAAGCTCCTTGAAATGGTTGCAAAAAGCAGTTTTGAATTCGTCATTGTCCTACATGCAAGCGCACAGCAATCTCAACACGAGGAGTGTTTGAATAGCAGGCAAGCAGCAAGTAGTTCTTTCAGCAATACCATTTGGCTGCTGGTTGTATCCTTCAGGAAGACTGATGCAGCCCCCTTGGCAAATCAACCTTTCCCATGACATAGACACTGTGCAACCCCTTGACCTTTTTTCTGAAACTGAAACTGTGCAATGCTCATGGCGCAAGTCTTCACAACCGAGACACTGGGATTCAGGCTATCAGAAGCCTGTTTGGCTGCAAAGCTGGCACTTACCCGGGACATGATCTGCAAGAGCAGACTTTGCTCTAACTCAGCTGTTGCCTGGCCTAAAGGAGTCTGCTGCTCAAGGACTTGTTTGGTGCTGCTCCAGAACTCGCCCAAGAGGCTTTGACTGCCTGAGTCCATCCAAAGCCTAGGCCGCTGCTTAGCACTGCATATGAGAGGTAAAAAGCTCATATTTGCAGCTATTTGAGGATGTCTGCATACAAAAGAATCCAAAGAAGCATGTCACAGTGCATTGATAACTACAGTGGGCTGTGATGCAGCCTGGACACAGGCAGGAAGGCTGAGACAAGGGTGGACTTGAGCTGGTTGTTGCCGTTTTGATGGCTTTTTAGCTGCTACACGAAGCGTCATGACAAAGCAGTAGCACTGCACTGATGGTGGCTGTATGCAATCACAGCTGAATGGAAAGACTGTCATAGGAGCAGCTTACTCTGTGCCTGCCAAGTGGGTTGTCTGCAAGAAAAGAGTTATACCAAGGCAACAATGTGGTGCAACTCTTCTGGCACTGACAAGCATGTGGCTGCATGCAACTGCTAGGCATTCATCATTTCTAGTACGGGAACAGGGCGTGCCTAGGCTCATATGTAATGCATGACAGAAGATTTGAGCCTCACCTGTCATGTAGACCACAGAGAAAGGTGGTCACCATTCTCAACGCCTTGGCAGCCATCTCTGTCAAAGGGATCTTGCTATGTGGTGTGATGCAATCAGCCAAGTCACACAGATACAGGTCTGTGACAGCCATCCCAAGCTTTAAGGGCAGATCCTTTTCTAAGCAGTCCCAAGACAGGAAAGCAATGCCGTGTATGGGTTGCTCATGCTTTGCCTGGGCGGCTCCAAGTGCAGTGCATGTGGCGCTGAGCTTTTCAGCCACGCCCAGATCTTTCTTGAAGAGTAGCTTAGCTGGGAGCAGACCACCCAATACTCTGCTCATGCAGTCTGGATTATCTTGAATGGATAGCATGCCGCCTTGCATGCTGCTCAGCAGGGGTGCAACACAGTCTGTTGGCATGCTCAGCATACCAGGTCTGCTGCTCTCTTCAAGATCCAGGATGACAACAGAAAGAGAGGAGGAGGCATCGATGTAGAGTTGAAGCTCAGTGTGCTCAAAGGCTGGCGGGCCGACCACAACCATCAGCTTAGCTTCAGACGAGGGTTCTGCTGTTGCTGCTGCTGCTGCTGTTGGTGCTTCCACAAGTGCTGCTGATGCTGCCGCTTCTTCCTCAGTTAGGATTGTCAGCCACTGCAGCAGTCCGGGCCGTACAGTGCACCAAGAGACAGTTGACCTGCCGTCATTCATGTCACTGCGCTGCACTACTGCCGCTGCTGTGCTTGGCACCACTCGGGGCTGGATGGCTTGCATGTCTGGAAAAGCAGGGAGCTCCATGGGGTGTGCTAGGCAGCCTGCAGGCAGTGCTGTCTGTACGTGGTGGACTATGAAGCAGGGTTTGGTGGCAGCTCACGATGTAGCAATCTTAATCTGACGTTCTTATACTGTGTCTAATTTGTTACACATGACCTACAGAGCACTGCAGCAAGCAGCCTGAGCTGTCCAAGGGCCTGACTGTAAAAACAATGGCATTGCTGGCACCTGTGACTGTTCGGTAGTATCCGTCACCAGAATAAAGTAGCGCACAGCAGTTTTGCGCCGGCCACAGAACAAGGTATCGCATGCTTGCCCTACCTCACCTATACCGAGCTTCCACGAAGTCAACCTATCGGGACGGTTCGCCGATAGCCCGCAGATGGAATCTGATGAGAGGCAATTCTTGAATAATTTTGTCCATAACGTAGAAGACTGTGTGCACACATGACGCCGAAGAGTCAAGGCCGACAGATGCACCTTAAGGTGCCATGCCATGCCCAAGCAAGCAGGCCGCTGCCAGTGTGACCCAAACCTGTGAATATCGACTAGAAGCTTCTGGCGCTTGCTTGAAGACGTTCCCTTTGCAGCTCACTGTGCACAAGGCTTCCGGAAAACGTTTCGGACAGCGGAACCGTTAACGTCCTTTGATCCGCACAAGTTTACGACTCAGCAAACATACACGCTTCTCGACGGTGTCGCAAGGGCTTGAAATTGCGCACGGTAACAGATCACGGCGTAGGCGAGTACGAGCTCTGTGAGTCCGGCAGAGACGACTGCAGCACAGCATACGTTGCACATAGCAGATGGCCATCATGGCATGCCATGCTTTGCTGTATTGATATTCTTGCACGAACCAGTGCGTATTAGTGGGGCGCTTGCTCACAGTCTCTTAAGCTTTTTGGTACTGAAGGTGATGAAAAAGCGCTGAGTAAGCACGTTGATCCCGTCACAGTCGTCAGCTAGAAAGTTATGGATCGGGAGGCGTGGTTCGAACCTCAACATGTCCTGGTTGGCATCAACTGGCCTGTGCTAAGCGGGTGCATGGCTGATGCATGCGCCATAGATCAACATACGCCTCCGGATCCGCTCATATGCGAGCGAGGTTCGGTCACGGACCTGTGTGAAGTGACTGTACACAGGCCTGAAGGCCTTCAGGTTTGGACCTTCCAACTCCTTTGAGTGCTTTATAAATTGTTGCAGGTGAACAAATGTGATCTGCATCCAGGTTGAGTCTTGCACGTGCAGGGTCAGTGCGAGGTGCTGTGTAGTGCGCGCACATGCGAAGTCTATGAACAGAAGGACGATGAGTCCACCTCCTATGTCAGCACCGTGCGAGGAAAGCCCAAAACAGGGGCCTTTGAGCACTGTATAAACCTGCCAGCCGCAACAAAAGCTGTTTTGAGATTGCTTTCCCTCCAGCAGCGTGGCATTGTCCATATATACCAAGTTCAGCTCGCAGCTGTGCCTCAGGTCGGCCCTCATCAGCTATCATCAGCAGCTGACAGCAGGCCCTCAGATCAGCACAGCAGCCAATCTAGCTCAAGGTCTCAGCAAGCGGAAGTCAAAGCAATGTTGCAGGATTTCATGTCCACAGGTTGAGACTCTCACTGCACAGGCAAGCAGATTCAGCACTTGTCAATGCACTCTGTATGGAGAAACGGTCTTATTTTCTGCATTTGCACTGCTGCTGTTGCCCAGCAAGTGCTATTGTGCTCACCCTTGCAACCTCGTCTGAGCGTTAGCCAACATACAAGTGCTCAATTGCAGGTCCTCCTGGATCTGTTACAAGCCCTGCCGACACACATCAGAAGTTCATGGCAGCCCTAGCTAAGGCAGCCCTTGCTCAGGTATATTCAGTGACTGACTGCAAATGCCAAAAAGACATTTGACTGCATATGCAAACACCTAGCCCCTGAAGCAAATAACCTTGCTACGTGCTTTTTAGTCGGCAAAGCTTTTTGTTAACACATAGATCTGCATATGGTTGCAAACAAATATACGATGCGAATTTGTGATGGCACAGGCGTGCAACGAGAATAGCTGATCACATCTGCTTTGACTGCAGGATAAGAGCAAGCTATCCCACAGGCTGTTCCAAAAGACTCAGCAGCCTCTGGCAGTACAGGATATTGCTTCAAGCTCAAGGGAAATTGGCTTAGCTGAACAGTGTCCACCGCCATCACTTACACAACAGATGCCAAAAATGGACCTATCAGAGGGAAAAAAGGAAGAAACTCAATCACAGCCATTGATTCAGGAAATGACGAGTGCAGCGGCTACACCTGACCAACCTCACGAAGAGCAGCAAGAACTCAGCGTTGACCAAGACATCAGCAATCAACAGCAGCTGTCCAGCCGTGTACAGGCGTTGGAAGCGGCCTCAAGACGCATGGAACGAAAGATTGACCAAATTTTGCAGTACTGTCGTGTCATGACACAGTCCATGGCACCTGTTTCATGATGGAACTGCGGCTCTGCACACATGGTTCCAAGTGCTGCACACATGATTCCAAGTGCTGCACACATGATTCAAAGAGCTGCCTGTTCCATATTATGGGAGGCTGACACAACAACAGCACCTTGTCAAGAGAAGCAGGCTGTGCCATTAGGGTGATGTTGCAACTTCTGTGGTGTCGCATCATGTTACATCTGTGTCAATTGAGATGCAATCTGTTGAAGTTATTTGCTGTTTGTGATCATCGCCTCTGTGCCTCTACCCTGACACATTGCTACAGCCTATGTGTGTGCCTATTGCTTGCGCGTGTGACGTGCAACCATTACCTGACACGCTGCTCGCAACAACTCGGCCTAGAGACTGAAATCACTGAGAGCATAGGTCATGTCACCGGCAATGTTGCGACGTGCTGGCCACACAGCACCTGTTGCCATGGTCGAACGCTGTGCGCCGGAGCAGGGGTGGCGGTCAGAGTCACACCAGCTGCACAGACGAACCATGATGCAGCCGATGTAAGGCAGCCGAGTGTTATGCCGCAAGCAGCGCCAGGGGTAGCTAACTGACGTTAGTTGTGTCTACAGCGATAGTAGTGTAGGTGAAGAGCACCTTGGAACGGCCGTTGAAGCAAAAGAGCACGTCATCAAGCTGGTGGAGGAGACTCTGTATGGGAAAGCGAAGTCTCTGGTGAGTTGTAGTGATGCTATGATAATTGTAGCACTGTTTTCTGTCAAGCTGACAGTTCACTATCAGGAGGAGTATCTGTCCGTGGACACCCTTGATGAGCGCATGAAAGCCATCACTGAGGAAATGCATGGCTTGTCTGGTAGAAGCTCGCAGTGCACAAGACCATCTTCTGCCAAGTCTTCACAAGACTTAGCAGAGAAAGGCGGCAGCTGCCAAACAGGCTCCTCTTGCAACAGGAATGTCACAAAGCAAGCTTCTGGTATGTGCTGCACCTGCTGCCTACATGCAACTGGGCATGACTTGCAGCTTGCTCCATATGTTTTGTCCCCATGTCATATGCCAGAGTGCCATGCTGTGCTGAGCTTGGTCCCACTGTAATATGGCACTGTCAGTTCACAACACAGCCGCTGTCAAAGAGTTGCACCCTGTGTTTGAAGGCTACCTGCTGCAGGTGATGACTCAGAGTCTGGACTCATGACACAGTCAGACACTGAGATGCGCTCCCAGACAGACCCTGACATGACTCAAACAGGCTCACAGACAGACTCTGGCCACGCAGAAAGCCTCAGTCACACATCTTCCAAACACAGCCGCAGCTCAGATCACGCACAAGATGAAGTGACATCCCCCATGCGCGGCACAGCAACAGCCATATGCGTTCAAACTGCCCCCCCACTGCAATGGAGTGAAGTCATAGCCCTAGGTTACCTTCCTGAAGACTGGCTGCCACCAAAGCTGCCAAGGCGTGAGCAGATTGTGGAGTCCCAATGCAGCCGCTTGCAGCTGTTGCACCATGCCTTTCACTGCTCAGAGTCACAGGAGACTTGCCACATTGGAAGGGGGTGTGTGGCTACAAAGCATCTGTGGCAGCACATACTTGCATGTGACACTGCTGACTGTGACCCCAGGTGAGTCAGACATCACTTACCTCACCTCGCTGAACACATTCTACATGCCCACTGGAAATTTCTACCTGGCACTCATCATGTCTTACCTGGCATGCTGGACATGTTCTTCTTGGCACTAAACATGTTTTACCTGGCAGTACATGTTCTAACCAGCAGTAGACATGATTAACCTGACACTGCACAGTTGTAGTTGCAGTTGGACCATGCAGTATGCTGCCAGGTGAGTTTCGTTTGTGCGGTGGCTCAGTGTGCCACCTGTAGTTGTGCTTTGTGCCAAGACGGAGTGCACCACTGGTGCAGACAGTGTGCATCTGTGTCTCACATGTTCAAACTCAGGGCTTTGTCTTTGTACCTTCAGCCTTGGTAGCCTTCTTCTTTTCATGTCTGTTGCAAGAATGGGTTGTAGTGCGCGTGCAGGTGCGTCAGTAGCAAGCAGCTGGTGATGCATCACCAGACATGCCAATGCCCAGCCTGTCCAATCTGTGTGCCTGTCAGAGCCAACGTCGCTGAAGAGCGAATGCTAGTCAGCGAAATTCAGCAAATGCAGCAGGAGCAGCAGCAGGAGCAGGAGCAGCAAGTGCAGCAGGCTAGCAGCAGTCACGACAGCTGCTGATGATGCTATGGCAACATAGTCACTGCTTGCTGCCTGAGATAAGATGCAGCTGATTTCAGTTCACCCCAATTGCAGCAAAAGTAGACCAGCGACCTGCAGAATCCATCACCTTTTTTTCTCGACTGCTGCCTGGCACTACTGTTGCACTGCTGTTGTAGGACTGCTCAGCTGTGGTAGTTAGTAATAGTGTTGTCTTCGTGAATAGCCTATCTTGAATGCGATCACTACCAACATGCCCTACACCAGCAAAGCCAGTGTCACTGCAACTGTCAGAATCATCAGTGTGTGCCAGGTCTGGGACGTTCTTTGACGGGTTGGCTGCCTTCATGTGTTGCAGCTCATGCCAACATATGCATAAGCAACTTGACTCAGTTGCATCCAGTGTCCATGATATATACTCCTGTGGCTTCAAGCTGAGCATGACTGCATGCTGTGTGCACCACACAATGAGATGTTGGCAACAAGCTTGTTGTCAGAGTCTGCAGAGGGCATGGCCTATTCCGTTGGGAATCAGTGTGGGAAGCAGAGGTTCAGCAGTCAGTGCGAATGCAAACTATCATATATGTGTTCCACCGTTTCTGCAACCAGGATGGTGTCAACTGATACGTCTAGAAGAAGAAAACATGGGAATTGCATTCAATGGCTTCATTTGATACGTGGGATTGCATTCAAGGGCTAAATAACAACGTAGGGACTAAGTAACAATATAAGTAATGGCCATGATCAGGTTACTAGCATCTGAAGCCAGATCGACATGTGGATATGACTGAGAGAAGTGCTCAAATACGCAGGCTTCATTTCTTGATTGCATTCATGCTAAATCTGAGCTGTCTTGCACAGAAGGATACATCAAGACTAAAGACGGGACACCTGGCACACACGCTGACCATAACTAACTCTGAGAACAAGAATCATCCAAATGCATTTCATTGTTCTGAATACCTGCCGCTCTTGACATTCTAATCCATATAGTCAGGCAACCTCAAAATTGGCTCAATAAGCAAGGGCCAGATGCAGTTCAAACAGGATGTTGAAGCAGCGCGCCATCTGCATAATACTAGAGCCGCCACTGCTGAATGTGATCATAGCTGCGTCATCCACACAACTCTGCTGGCTAGCGCTTCCACAGATGTAAGATAGCTTGTTGACTGGTGCTCCTAGCAACACATGATTATCATAGGTTTTGCTGTACTCTCAGTATAAGATCATGTCTGCATCTGCCAGGCTGGTTTACCACCCAAGTAGGCATACCAGTACAGGGCTCAAGTGTAGAACTTGTAGCTGGATGCATCAACAATGATGCCTCTCAGCCCTCCAACAGCCCCCAAGACTGTGATAATGACCCCAGCAATGATACATGCCCAGGAGGCCCAGAAATGCCAGTTTGTGATTTTTGGCTTCTTGACCAACAGCCAGAAGATTGAAGGCAGGGAGTATGTGGTTGGGCCAAACCCTAGAGCACCAATGAACCCCAGCAGATCTGCAGCAAAATGCCAAAATCAGTGCAAGGCTTGCAGCAATTGTTGTTTAGCAGCACAGTGTGTCACACAAAGCATGCGGCATAAAGAGCTGTGAATGCATTGACAAGACTGCTGGCAAATTGAAGGCTGCAGCACCTTTGCTGACAACATCAAGCAGGCTTGTACAATGGTGTATAGGCATTGCAGTCCTGTTTTGCTGCACACTACTCCAGTGCAGTCCTCATCATGCTGCACACAACACAAGGATGCTGCATACAACACAAGGATGCTGCATACAACACAAGGATACAACACAAGGATGCATCAATGAGTGTTCTACAAGATAATGCTGCAGGCATTTTTGGCACGTACCGCCGAAGAAGGGCAGAGTTATGGCTATGAAACCAACTAGCACAATGTAGGTGGTTCGATACACCAGGCGAGTCAAGAAACCATTGGGAACGTGCCGTTCCACCAGTTGATATTCAATCATGTCATATACAGGCATTGCATACACCTGCAATACCAGACAAGCTGATTTGCATGTGTAATACCTGTGTACCTACACATACATGATGCAGCAATGGAAGCTGCCCAAGAAACCGTCAGCCACTGCATTGTGCTATGTATCATGTTACAGACACATTCTTGGTGCACATGCAGGATGGAAATGACAAATGGACAGAACATAGCTACCAATGAAGCCAATTGCCTTGGAGGTAATATGATATGATGAGATATGATATAGATCAGATTTAAGATACAACAAAATCACACTGTGTATCAGTCCAGACCGCAGCTCACCTGGAAGCTGCCGCACACATGGATGATAACCATGACTGATGCAAGACACACAACCCAGATTGGGTGTCCCAGGGAGTACAGAATCTGATCCCCAGTCACGCTTCCAAAGGCATGGTAACCAGTGTAAGCCACACCAAAGTAGCAGTAGGCCACTAGAAGGTATGCCAGCGTCACACCAAACTGCAACATCATGCCAATCATAAGACTTGCACGCACAGACGCACATGCCATGCCATACAGCCGCACCAACTGAAATCAAAAGGCACCAGAAAGCTGCAGAATAACAACACATGCTTACTTTGGCTCAAGGCCACATGTCAGTTGACACATGCTGGTAGCAAGGTTGCGACTATGTCATTCATTGCCCGCTGATCGAACTGTGAGGTGCGACATCATGTCACTGTGAAATGGATATGATGCAGGAAAGAAGCAGGCAGGAAGTATGGGTGAGCTCACCATCATGGGTCCCAGAGTAGGGTTTGGCTTTGAGGGGGTTGGCTTTGAGGGGATGGTGGCCTGTAGAACAGGACATCCTTTTCTCAAGGTTTTGCTTCATATCAGATGCAGTGATGAAAGCTTGACAGGCATATCAGTTGTCCACATGGCACACCTACACTGTGAACATGCTTTACTTGATAAGAGATAAATGCATTTGTAAAAGCTTGACTTGCACAATTGCTGCTGTGGACATCCTTTTGCCTCATGGGATTGTAGTGCTCGCAGCTCGACTGGCATCATGGCTGGGCACATGGTGCACAGACACTGTGAACATGAATTGCTTCATGAAAATTGTACAGATAAAACTTTGAGCAGCATCAGTGCACATAGTGCACAGACAGTGTGACCATTTTGCAAAAAGAAGTCTGCAGGCATTGAAAGCCAGAGACAAGCCTCATTGCCTGTAGCAACAAATTCACAATATCCTGGCTGCAACAATGTGCCACCATGCATTCAGGTTCAATGCTTGACACGATCTAAATTTTGACGTTCAATGCACTGTGGCTGAAAACATGCCTCAAAAGGTTCCAGCAGGAAGGCTCACCTGGATCTCCATAACAACATTGTGGCCTCCATATGCAAAGGCGATCGTTCCAAGGGAGTTAAAGATGCCAAAGACTCCATCAGCTTTTGTGTAGCCATCCAGGTTGTACTCAGCCCCGGGCTGCTTGCCAGCATGACCCGCCACACCAATAGCAATGGTGGAATAGCCAATAGACATGATTGCCGCTGCAAGTGAGATGACACTGAGCTTGTGGAAATTGGGAATCTGCAGGCAGCACAGTATGGCGCAAATCAGCATATATCAGGGTCAATTCCAGACCTGCTATAGTCAGATGTCTGAGGCCTTAGGACCCCAACATCTGGCCCTCACAAATCAGATACAGCAAAAACCATTGGCAGACTCATGCAAGCTGGCAATCTGCGGAGACAGCAGACTGCGCAAACAAGTGCACTGCAAACCTGACAAGCCAATCAATTTTTGAGGCTGTCCTGGCAGATTGAGAACACTTTACGACAAGGAGCAGGCCTGATGTAGACTGCAGCATGTCAATGGTGGAGACCAACATACACATATATGTATAAAAATATATACAGACAAATGTGGTAGGCAGACAAAACTCATTGTAGAGTAGGCAGACAAAACTCACTGTTGAAAGAAGCATCTGAATTGCTGCAAAGACAACAATCCATGCTGACAGGCCAAAGGAGGTGCAGGTGTGCTCCCTCCATCCATGACAGGTGTGCTGGTACAGGAACTGCATGCTCTTGCCAGCTGTCACGCAGTACACAATGTCCAGACCAATCATGACAATCAGCTGACACGGGATGACAGTCCAGAGACCTGCCCTTGGCCCTGAAACACACATACGCACAGTGTGATAGCCAGAGATTGACTCGCTGTCAGACTGTCACTCATGAGCACTTGTCTTGAGACATATTTGCGCGAAGTGAATGATTCCGATGCGTTGCAGTACAGCTTGACAGCCTTGATCTTAAGGTCTGCCAATCAACTGGTGTCACAAGTCAGACAAACGTGGGGGGAGGGGGGAAGGAGCGGGGGTGCTCCAGCATTGCGGTGATTGCCACGCTTCTGAGATATGCAGGCAGACTGAAGTAATTGACACAAGCAATTGTTCTGGACGACTGATGGGAACTTGTTTTGTAAAGAACGGCTAAACAAGGCTGTGCCAGGGTGTGCAGCATTCATCAGCCACCCTTTTGCTATTGCGAGCCAATTGTAGCATAAACCCCTCACAAGAATCGTCATATGAACGCCAATGCATGCGTAGGGAAACGTGTCAGGCAGACTGCTGGGTGGTGCATCAGAAGGCTTGAGAGCATTACTCACCCATGGCGTACTGCCCAAGCTCATGATACCTGTTAAAGCGCCTGCACAGCAGGATAATTTGGTTTTGATGACATTTCTTGAACATCATGTGGCTGACCATGTATCGTGCAGCTTGTAAAGAGCCTTGGTAGATCTCAGGGTGATCACAAGCAATCAGCTGTGCGGACTGAGCCTATTCTGGGTGCGTTTGCATTTCTATCCAATACATAGAGCACACCTAGTGGCCGCAACACAAAGGACCAGTATACTGCCCCATTCTGGACAATAAGATATACAAATTGTACTCACAATGCTAGCTACATCAGACAGTAGCACCGTGGGCATCAGAGGCAGCATGCCCTGACGACCCATGGCCCTTTGTACTGCAAGGGGTATGACATTCTGCTGTTCTGAGTTCGAGTCACTACCTTCCCTTGACCTCATGAAGTGCACACATCTGATACAGGGTGTACAGGGTGGCCACCCAAGAAAGTGTCATGATGACAACTCCAGCAGGCCATCCCAGGTACACCATGGCACTGGGAAGACCTACAGGCAAACTCAAAGCTGTAAGCAGTTGCAAGCTGGCAGACACGGAATCCCTTGTCGGACGAAGTCAATGGCCAAGAGCCGTACAGAGATCTTGGGAGGCTTACCCAGTACTCCTGCACCCACCATAGCGGTATTGTTGTGGAATGCGGCATGAACCTGCAACATATTGCAGGCAGTGAGCGCACAGCAGGCTCTGCAGATGTGTCCAGCTGGGTACCGCGGTATATATAACTGTACGCTGACAGCCGGCCGGGAGTCATGCAGACAAAACTAAGTGCACTGTATGTACTGCTGAACATGTTGGCGTGCCATTGCGCATCATGGCAAACCTGTCGGAACTTGTTACACAGAACCACCTCATATGCAAGAGTAACGCATCTTCAGAAAGCTGGCTTCACTTTGCGCAGGACCAATGTACGACGCATCTCACCCACGTAGCCTTAGCGTCAGCGGTCACAGGCAGCTGATACTCGGCATCTAGTTTGTTG
>JAABUK010006753.1_pt1 | contig 16937 bp, 21 predicted proteins | sample 5559141 | NCBI WGS metagenome assembly JAABUK01 (sample SAMN10711869, study PRJNA513367) | rock metagenome | isolation source: Antarctica rocks | place: Antarctica: Victoria Land, Pudding Butte nord | collected 2016-01-03
TCCCCCCCCCCACACACACAAAGCCAGCAATCACCTTCATCATGTGCTCCTTCACGATCACTGACAAAGTTTGCAACAAGTGCTTCATGGTACTGCAAACAGAAATCAAACAAACTGGCACCTGCAGAGACGTTCTTGAGGGCAGGCCTTGCCGAGGAAAGAGCGAACTGAAGAACTTCATCTCCCGCGGAGCCTGCCTGACCTGCTTCCAAGCGTACGTTGGTCAGAAGGTCGCAGAACAAGACCCCGACTACCAGCCTTCCAACATCTACCGCCAACCCACAGCTTGAATGCCGCGACTCTGCCCTGAATTTTGGATCGCAAAGCGCACCTCTGCCGGCAGAGGGCATGAGCTGCCAGTGGAGAACGAGGTAAGTGATGTAAATCCACTCTTTTTTGGAGTTTGGATTTTGGAGTTTGGAGTTTGCGCATGCATGCCCGTGAGTGAAATAGTTTGTGAAATCCACCAATCAGACCCATCCTTCCCCTAAATTTCTAGCTTTCTTCCTTTCTCGTAACATGCCTCGAATCATCTTCGGTAATGTCTAATGCGGCTTATATGTGAAACAACGGTTTTTACTTTGGTCTTCTTTGTATCCAGTGGTGTTGTGCGTCAAACCCTCGCAAGTACGGACGACAGGCTTCTGATGGCTCTGGAAAGGCGAATCATACCATCGAAAAGGTTTGATTTTGCTCATCGAGATAATTCATACTGACATGGAGATGGGAGAAGAGGACGGAGGCACAGTGATAAACCAGCCGGAAGAACTTCGGAATCCGGCACGGTCCGCGCTGTGGCCTCCTAGGCAATCACCATCCCTCTGGCTCGCTGATCAAAATGCAAAATACCAACGATGTGCAATGAGCCATGACTGCTAGATGGATACTTGACCGCTCTCCATCCGCCAGCCAAAATTCCGGAAATGGCATCATGGATGTATGACTCGGGGGCGTTCTAACACCTTTCGGCAACTAGCTGGCGAAGGTGGAATGCTTCGTGCTCAGGTCGAGCCTCCAATAGGAGAGCTTGATCATCCAGCCCTTGATGAGCAGCCACTTGCCGTGAACATTTCCAGCTGATGCTCAAGATTGATAAAGACGCAGCACCCACTGAAGTCGACCCAGGGATGCGAACCGATTTAGTTGTTTATCCCGCTTCACGAATTCATCATGTATGTTTTGGTAGTGAGTCTTCTGCTATCATATTTGCCAAGCGGCTCTGTCGCGCAGGTATCGTTTTCGAATATTACTCTGCCATGGGGAACCTGGCAAGCTACGAAACATGACTCTGAGCAAATTGTACCGCAACAGATCATTGTATGTCTGTTCGTTTCAAGGATTAATCACGTACATCTGTAGTTCTACACGTTCCAGAATGTCCGCTTTGCCCGACCACCGATTGGATCACTACACTCCATGGCGCCTCGGTATCCTGCGAATACATCAGATCCCCATACTCTCATGGATGCAGAAGGCGCCTGTTGCATGCAGGTCAACACAACCGACCAGGCTTGCGTGCCTGGGTCCAGGTTTCCAGCACCATCGGAATCGAACCTAACGTAGTCTAAGATTGCTCTTTCCTCCATATGTATGTTCCAGCGTCCTTCGATGCCAAAGAAAGTTGCTTTGAAAACTTTGATGTTCCTTATGCCAAGAAATCGGCAACGCTAAATCTATGCTAAAGACGGCAACGCTATTCTCAATAAGGCATGTTCCCATTCCAGTAACGCAAGGAATACTACACCATCTGTGTTTGTAGACAAGTGTACAGGAGAGCATCCACAACAACCAAGGGCCCGAAGGATCCAAGAAAGTCCAGCGCTCTCCTTGACCCACTCTTCACCAAAGCCACTGTACAAAGCCCAGCCTATCAGTGACAGTAGGATCGCAAGGGTACGCTTGATGATGTTTTCCCAGGCATATGCAGGCTCCCTCAATTGTCTCAACATCTCGTGTCTACAAAACCTGACAACAGACGTCTTACAAGCCAAGAACCAACTTCTTTACCAGGAAACGACCCTCGTGCACAGGACGTTTTCCCTGTTGGCCCGTCGCTTGACGGTATCACTATCTTGCAATTACCGCCAGTCGCCTTGGCCCAGCGTACGTGCTTACCTCTGTAGTCCGGACACAATATTTTTTTTCTCTAGTTCCACTTACGGTCGCCAGCCTGAGCTGCTGCTACTTTCACCAGAGGTGAGGCTGAAGAGGCCTGAATTGAGGCTGTACGAGGACCGGGGGCCATTTCCGGCCATTTCCGGCCCCCACATCTCGGCTAACACAGTTACTGGCGGACTTTTAACTCCGTTTTCGGCCCAGCCTACTGCAAACCCGCCGACTACCAACGCGTTTTTAGATAGTCAATCTTAACGCGGAACGTATACTATAGCGATAATCTTCGCTGTGTTTCGTTCATAGATCGAATTCATCGGTCATGCTTAGAGTATGATGCCTTTCTGGAACTAATATGACATACATATCTGCTATTCGTTGATTAGTAGAGGAATATGTCTGAACACCTGAATGGAGTCATGAGTCGCCCAGATCCCATTAGTTCTTACACCACAACCCGCCCAACTCCCTCCAGAACTCTCCAAAATATTGCGAATATCTCTCAAAGCCACCGCCCAAACCAGTCCAGAGCCTGCGTCACCGAGTCCTCCAGGCACGCTCTCTCCTGCGGATCGTCCGGATTGCCTCTCACAGCAAAACCATGCCGTCCGGGCTTGTAGACCTTGTGCTCCATCTCCGGCAGTTTTCTCCCCGCTTCCTTAGCTTTCGCATGGATCTTCTCCACCTTGCCCTTGTGCTCAATCTTCACGCCCACATCCTCCAGCCCCCACCCATAACTAACAGGCACGACCAAAGTCTCGACATCATCCGGAAAGGCCAAATGACTCGGATGCAACCCCACCGCCGCATCCACAAGCGACACCTTATCGCCATCGATCTCAATCATGTTGCTTTCTAGCCCGGCTCGAATCGCATACTTTCCACCCCAGCAGAATCCAGTTATCCCAATCTTCTGGCTCCTGGGAGTCGCGCGTCTCAACGCCTGCAAAAAATCCATACAGACCTTGTTCGTAGGCGCCTCCTTGTGCCTCATCATCCACATGATCAAAGACGGCGCGCTAGCAAGAAGGCCCGTATACTTTGCAAGTGCCGACTGCTTAGCCGCATCGATTGGAACCGCAACGTCAGCAAACTTGAGCGTTACAGGATCGCCCTCGAAGAAGTCTGGGAGGTAGACCAGCCATTCACCGCTCTTGGCGTAGGCGTCGGCGATTAGTTTGTTGTTGGGCAGCGGCAGGCCGAAGATGTCCGAGTAGATTACTATGATGCCCCGCGGGTTGGTGCGGTTGCCGATCACGTAGGTATTTAGGCCGTGAATCATTTCTTCCTTGCCCAGGGGTTGGCCCTTATGGACGGTGCCCTGGGGAATGCGGTGAGTGGGGTTTGTGAATCAAGTTTGAATAGAGGTCGCACCTTGATGCACTCTTCGCATGAGGGATCCATTGCGGAGCTGGGGAGCTCGTATCAAGCTACAAACAATACTTTGCTCTGCGGCATGTCAGCTCGAAAAAGCTGATGAAGGCAGATCAGCTGACCGAAAGGCTGCTCAACGTAGGTCGTTCCCTGCTGACCGGAAGCGGACTGCGTAGATTTGAAAGCAACGGGGACCTGGCCGAAAGATGAGCAACGGCTGTATTCAGCCAGTAGGGAGGACTCAAGAGGCTCACAATTGACACATGGCAGCGTTCAGCGGGCGCGATCGGCGCCTCTTCATATACGACAGAAATCGGCGAGCAGGTTGGCCCGTCTCTTGTCTCGGTGTTTTCTCGCGCACAACTCGGGGCGGGGCGGGGCGGAATAGCCCTCTCGTTGGCTGCCGATCACGCTAGACCCTATCCAGCCCTCGAGGCACACCCTCCGCCGCCGTTGGGAGTCGCCGAATTAGGCTAGCTCGGGTAGGCCGCGGCAAGAGACGAGTGTATAGGGATGTAGATTCTTGTAATTCATGTACTTCGTGTATGTATTGAGCTCGGAAATACGTATGTGCGGATTATCCGGCCAAGTATCTATCGGCCTGGTCGCCAAGCTACTATATCCGGTCAACTAGACTGGATTTCCGTATCTCATGGTGCACTGGCAAATTCACGTCACAAAGGTTCAAATTCATGTAAACATCCCGCGAATACGTAATACAACCTTCCTAGGAGCGTCAGCTTCTTCACGACACAAGGCAGGCGTCAAGAGCGAGGACAAGGTGACGACCAGTCGGCCAGTATAATAATAGCGCCGATTACCCCGACTGCAGCATGTCGCAGGTGCCGGCACTGACAGTAGCGATGGCAGCCTCAGCTTCGGGCTCCGAGAAAAACGCGACCTCGCCCGCGTCCGCTAGGGCTCCATCATCAGCACCTGCGCCGGCGCCGAAATTGCGCAGCTGTGTCGTATGCCGCAGTCGCAAGGTTCGCTGTGACAAGCAGTCCCCGTGCTCCAATTGCCGCCGGGCTAATATCGCCTGTGTGTCTCCATCGACCGATCGCCCACCAAAATGGGCTCGCCGCCTCGAGCGCCTCACCAACAATGCCGCAGCATCAAACGCTCCGGCACCGCAGGACGCCAACCCGGGCGTTGATAAGGTCATGGACAGACTGCGAAATCTCGAGAACCTTGTCAAGGAGCTGAGTGACCAGCTGGAACAGGCACAAGCAGCCGCTAGCTCGGCCGTTGGTGGCTCATCTGGATTCAATCCCCCTAGGAGGTCTACCCAGGATCGTGACGCAGAGCACCAGAGGGACACGGCACTCGCCACGAATACCAGCAGTGTGCAGAAGCAGTTTGGCAAGCTCGCTGTCCAGGATACCAGCCGCAGCCGCTATGTGAGCAGCGGCTTCTGGTCCCGGGTCAAGGACGAGGTAAGTCGGCTTGTTGTGGTCACGCCGTCATCTTGACTGGATGGCTCACTGACTTTCGCTGCAGCTCGATGGGCTGAAAATGGACACCTGCGGTCTGGCAAGTGATGAGTCCGACAGCTCAGAGGATGAGGCATCGCCTGGAAAGTCACCATCCACCCAGGAACTTGAGCGGACACCTTCGGATCGCCATGCATTCCTGTTTCGACACAACTTGAGTCCTTCGGCTCACGACCTCCGCGAGTTCCACCCACTACCATCGCAGATCCCATTCCTCCTAGATTTGTTCTCTGAAAACGTGAACATCATCATCCAGATCGTCCATATCCCAACCGTGACCAAGATGGTCCGCGATTTGCGCGGCAGTGACATGACGCGCCTCACGCCAGCCAATGAGGCCTTGATGTTCTCGATCTACTACGCCGCTATAACCTCCATGGAGGAAGATGATGTGAGTTCTCCTTGAATTTTAATGCCATGGTTCCAACAGACATGACTGAGGACTGTACTAATCCTTTTCCTGCGCAGATCATGACCAACTTTGGCTCCTCCAAAACTGACCTCAGTCTCAAGTATCGTCTCGGCCTGGAGCATGCCCTTGCGAAGGCCGATTTTCTCAACGTCCCCGACATAGTCCTAGTCCAGGCATTTGCCATTTTTCTCTGTCTCGTTCGCCGACACGACAGCCCGAGGTTCGTGTGGATGATGACTGGGCTCGTCATCAGAATGGCCCAGTACCTTGGGTTGCAGCGAGATGGAGCCCATTTCGAGTACCTGACTCCTTTTGAGATTGAGATGCGACGAAAGGTCTGGTGGGTCGTGTGTATGCTGGATTTGAGAGCAGCAGAGGACCAAGGGACAGATCTGACTATCACGAGCGGCAGCTTCGACACGAGAATTCCCCTGAATATCAACGATGCAGACATCAATCCCGAGACAAAAGAGATGCCCACAGAGCGCGATGGTGTGACCGATATGTCATTCGCACGCATGTCTGTTGGGTTATGCGATATCACGAGGCAGATGATGGCCCCTGGTGTTAGGGATCGTGCAGCAAGTCTGGAAGACCAAAGCCGTCTCTTGAACGAGATCTACCAGAAATACGAACACGACTACTTTTCACACACGACAGAGTCGGGGGATATTGCCTATTGGGTCGTAGTCACCATCGCGCGGCTCGTTATGGCTAAGATGACGCTCGTCGTTTTCCTCTCTGATCTCTTCTCTTCCCCAAGCGAACACTTCTCGGACGAGATAAGAACCAAGTTGCTGGTCTCGGCCATTGAGGTCGCAGAGTACAACCATGCGCTAAACGCCGAACAAGTATGTCGGCAATGGCGCTGGATTTACCAAACCTGTACCCATTGGCATGCCATTGTGTACCTCATGATCGAGATCTCTCGACGCCCTTGGTCGCCTATCGTTGAGAGGGCTTGGGTCGCACTTCACAGCAGCTGGCTGATTCCAGCCCAACGCCCCATGGACAAGAACTTGCGCATCTGGTTTCCGCTACGGAGGTTGATGGCCAAAGCCCGCAAGCATCGCGACGCCGAGCTCAATCGGCTACGGGCCGACCCACAGGCCGCCGCCAGGTTGGATATAGAGGACCGGAAAATCCCATTGCCGTCAAGCTCTGAGCCTTTACCAACCGGGTCCAGCGTCAATATATTCCGCGAGCGGTGGTGCCAGCTCGTGGCCATACCAGAGGGACCCGGAGACGGCACACAGACATCTGAAATTTCCGGCGCAGGGCTTGCCGACCTGTCGATGCGTACAACCTACACAAGTCAGCCGACTGCGAGGTCTACTTCTGCGTATAACCCAGGCGATTTGGGCTCCAATATGACCTTTGAGCCGACGTATCTTGGTACGAGTGGACAGCAGGCCGGCCAAACCCTGGAGAGTACCAATATCAAAGACCTAGAACCGGCGATTACGACGAACGCTCCCAGCGAATTGGCCTTGGGACATACTGTTGGGCTATCGTACAATCCCTTTCCTACGGTCCCCGCTGACTGGTCAGATGGCCGTACCATGGGACCTGGTTTCGTCCCTTGGCTGTGGGCTGATGCTGACCCCTCAGTTGATGTGTTCTCCAGCTTAGACGTGGATTCTCTCGATGTCGATATGGACTTGGATGGCGAGGTGAACTGGTATAATTGGATTGGATCTGCCGAGGGTTTGGAGTGGAATGCAAAGCCTAGTGGCAACGGCCGCACCTAGCTCACTCTAGCTGGCTTGCGCGTCTTTACGTGTGTATCTGTGTGTATCTGTGTGCATCTGTGTGCGTGTATGTAGAGGGTGAACAGCATGAGCGCTGGGTGAGCGGAGGGTGATTCGCGCCTGCGCAAAGGCGGCGAGGCTGACTAACCGCGACGGGACACTCGAAAAAAATATAGTATCATACTACCTCTAAAAGCACTGGGCCGTACAACCGGAATCTCCAATAGAATCTTATCGACAACAGTGTCTGCCCCGAAGATTGCGAGTATCCCGATGGTCGGATTCCGCTGAAGCCGGAAAATTAGGAAGATGTTAGTCGAAGACTATTAGAACCGCGACGTTCCCTCTCCCCATCCAGGTTTTTAGAGACAGACTTCAGAAACTTTAAACGAGTAGAAGCACTTGCTTTGAAAGAGAAACAGATAAAACACGTCAGTAATTCCAATCATCAAAGGAAATATCGGGGACGCTCAATGCGTTCCGGGAGGGATCCTATTCACTTCACAAACCTCTGCCATCTAATAGATAGCACGCTTGTACCTGGCAATCCGGACATCTACTACGGCGCGCGCGCGTCCCGAACAGCTTGACCGGCAGGATCCTGTCATAAATGCCACGTCATATATCGCATCGGCGATAACATTCAACGATGTGTCTGATTATCCGTGGTCAACGAGAGGGTCCCCCCTGTAGGGGGCCGCCCCACCCTAGGCAGGGGTATACCCCTGTCTAGTCCACTCATCGGAGGCGAGTGGGGAATAAAATAATGGCCACATCAGGGTAATGGCCACATTGGGACGCGTTCAAACGCGTCGTACGTTTGTATATATATCTCCATCACAACTGTATGTCTGATTTGAATGAGGATTTAGACAGGGCTAGCCTGAACAGCTGCGCCTACTTATATCTGTAATGACCTGCTCAATAGTGAATAAAGGAACCCTATTGCCGTCACGCCCAAAATGGCATCAAGTTACTCAAATCGAGAGTAGCTTGTCTTCATTCCCACATATACTAAGGCACCCGTCCGGCGGCCTATGGCCGTTTGAGACCTTCTGCGCGGCCATGACAATATCTCGCAGTAATTTATTATTATAGTTTTTTAATCTTTTATTTCAAGATTTTTCTTCGCGTAAATTATTAATTAATATAGTCAGCTTATTTAAAATTAATTAATGGATGAGGGGACGCGATAGAGGCTTAACGAGAAGTTATAGTAGTCGGTTCGCACACGTTTCACGTGCTTATTACTATTCAGTTTGAGTTGCTCAGGGGTTCAGCTTAAAGAATTGTCCCGCGTGTTAGAAGTACGAGGGAGCAAACAGCAATAGCAGAGAAATATTGTCAGACGAATCGAGGCAGAGTAGCTCTAAATGTCTGTATAGAATCGAATTGAGTTGATTGAATGGACAGAATCAACTGCCTAAGAAGTATCTAGAATGCCTCCTGAAATGAGGCCTAAATATGAAGGAAATGGGGCCAAGATTGGCCCGAGATTGGCTCAAATTGGCCGATGGACAGCTTGAGGCGCAGGCTGAGGCGCAGGCTGTCTGACAAATATAAATAGAAACAGGTAGATATGAGTTATGGCAGCTACTCGCAGGCGCTTCTTGATATGGACTTCAAGCTGAAGAGTCGCAGGAGTTGCGGAGGCGAGGCCAGATAGTTGTACCCTCCAGACTAGTGCCTTGACAGGTCTTGGCAGCGGTAATAAGATATAATAAATATACTTGGCTCTTAAGGAGACTTGAGATTGCTTAAGATTAGCTAGAAGTGGATCTAAAGCATCTGAAGAATTAATATCTTTCCCTAAAATGGGACTTCGACCCTCGTCTAGTAGAGCCTTGATTTCCTCATAGCTCCCGTTTAAGGATTCGCACAAGTCATAAATCTTTCCCCATTCAAGACTTGTGGCAGGCACCTGGTCTACCTTACCATTTAATGTGTTTGTTCTGTCTGCCTCGTTTTTGTCCGTCGTTCGCGTTGGCTTTAGTAGTGCCTTCTTGTGTGGGACATGAAGGAGAAAGTCAAGTTCGCCGATCTGTGGGCCAGCCGTCTATCTTACAGGCTAGTACCCCTCGAAGAAGGCTGGGTCGAACACTGGAGTTGGGGACGCTTTGTATGCATTGGAGACGCTATACATAAGGTAATATTATTCCAGGTGGCTAACGAAGGTAATTACTCATCTTGATCAGTGGACACCGAATATCGGCCAAGGAGGCAATAATGCCATCGAACAGTGCAGTAGCCCTTGCGAACTTACTTCGTCAACTTGCATATTCGGATCCATCTCCATTGGAGAAAGACATTGAGCAGGCACCGGTCGCAATTTTCACAACGGCGGAAGCCACGAGCTCATGCGAGCTTCAAGGCCTCCAATTCTGTGAACAAGGCTTGAAACCTTGAGAGGTCCAAAGCAACAGAATCTTGGTGCTCCATGTCTTCTCCAGAGCGGGCGACTGGCTTCTCAATGGAGCTTCAGTCGGCATGGTTGGGGCGGAGATGCTCGACTTCCTCCCAGATCCATCAAGGAGCTGTCAGGGAAACATGGCCTTCAATCAAAGATATGGCCCTGGAACGAGCACACACACGATGAGAAGAGCCCTCACTGCCTTGCCTCTCCTGCTACTGGCCTGTATCGTTCGCAATATTTTTTCGAAAATCCTCTCACATCCTGCGTTGCGAAGCCAGCTCAATCAATGCCTAAGGTCGGGTCAGATCGAGTTCGATAGTCGAATCTGGAGCCTTCCGTCACAGCTTGGACCCTTCAATGTCCTTGTCACGGTCTTCTCGCCGTCAGTCCTCGGTATCGATTTCTTGCAAAGACTGCAGGCGATATCTTTTTTGATCGACCTCGCGCCCTGTGGCTGATTTTCACGTTGGAAAGTCATCGAGAGCTAACGCCTTCAAACCCGTTACATTGCCGATCATTTTCGGGATTGCCTTTCAGCTATTTGGAATCGGTGTGGTCGGACCTATCTACTTCTTCCTTCATTATATCCAGAGTCCTCTTGCAGATTATGCCGCTCTCGACTGGCGCCTCGGCAATGTTGCCGCCGCAAAGACAGCTCTGCCGGCGATCGTTCTTACGTTCCTCGTTCCGACTTTCGCGATGTACTTCCTTCCCGATATCGACCTGCGATTCGCTGTCAACGCAATCTGGCAGACATTCCCCGTTCTGACCAATGTCGTGCATTACGTCCTGCGGAGGTATACCGTGAAAGACACCACGAGACATGACAGAATCCATAACGATCAGTGAGCCTTATCTCGGTGACTGGGTGAGAGAAATGCAAGACAGTACTAATTCCAAAATGTGCCCATTTCGGGCCGGGCTGATCAGAAAGTAGCGTGAGAGATGCTTGTCATGCTATAGTAACGGTGGAGGCCACCCGGTGAAGTGAACCAGCTAGCCCAAGTCCAATCCTGTCGCAGCACTGTCTCCCAAGAAATTTGTCTCGCCCTGGCTGCGTGCCTGGTATGCAGAGTTCTTTTTTCGCATCGACTCAGCTCTCCGAGCATACATTCTCATCCTCGAACCACTCAAGATGCAGCTACGAGTTTTGATCAGTAGATCTTGACAGAGGATGGTTCGAATGACTCTCAAGACTCCGGCGGTTCGTTCCTTCTAACCTCGGCGGAACTCATTGGTGCAGGAAAGGACCACTCGCGTATGGAGTCGTGGGAGTGCTTCTTTGGAGCGGAAGCAAGGTTCCTCATCACTTCACTCTGGCTCGGGCGTCTACCTTGGCACAGCCCATCTCACCGGTGCTGTGCCGCGAGCACCGGCGAAGAGGTAGACATATCGTAAGGTAAGGCAGGTACTGGAACGTGCGCCTTCAAGTTTCCAGTCGGACAACTCGAATTTGGGCCCTGCCACTGGATCAATATGTGTAGCGACGAGAAGGCCTCATAGAGACGCCTGCTGTACCTTAAAACTGCCGCATCGTAGCGCCTTAGCCGCTCCAAGAAAGGAAACTGAAGTTGATCGGTTCGAAACGGTGAGGATGGCCCGAGGCTGTCCCTGTCCTTCTCGCCTTGACGATGTTTCACCGGGAGCCGGTCAATGAACCGCCTCCAAAGGTGAGTCTTTCACCGATATGCCTTTTGGGTTGCAAGGTTGTTGCTTTCACGTCATTGACCGTTTCACAACTGAGTATGATGGTACCTCGAGTAAGGTAAGCAAGCTTCGAGAGGAAGGGAACACAAGAAAGTATAAATACTGCCTCAGATGGTGCTTGCTCACCTTCACGAATCGATGTAAAGTATACAACTTCTTGATCTATCCTGACTTCGCTGGCGGCCAATGCTCGTTAAATTTGAACAGTCTCACCAGCCACCAGGGACGGACACATTCACGACATCATCAAGTCTCCGTGGTCTTTCCCACGGCAAAGAGAGAGACCATGTCAAGCAAGAAACAAAATGGTCCAAGAAGACTCAGGAGGGATTCATCGGCTGTTTGGCCAAAGAGCCGAAATGGATCTGGATCGAGCTCAGTCTCAAGGTCCAGTTCGAAGCGGGGACGCGACGGCAAAGGCGAGATGACCCAAGCAAAAGTAAGAGACCATAGAAAGGACACACTATCGTACACCGCTCTCTTGAAATGCAATGGTAAGTGCAGATACCATGGAGACTTCCGGGGTGCCTTTTGCGTCATCGTTGGTCCAAAGTCTGAAATTTGGGGGACGATAAGTCTCAAAGAAAGTTCCACAGACTTCTCGCTGATCATTCTCAGAATTTCGTCCGGGAACCGCTAAAGTGCGCAGCTGGAAGCTCGACAACTCGATAACGTCGTTGTCTTTGATACTAGAGGTAGATACCGACCCGGCAGGCTCGAGCCCTCGTGATAGCTCGGGAGAAGCCACGCTAGATATTGAAGGTGTCGAGCTCAGGGGAAATGAAAAGAAAGACAGCAATGAGCAACTAGCATTCAACGGAATCGGAGCTCAATTCGACATGGACGGTTGCACTTGCTCGATTTGATATCGAAGTTGTCCGGTACGAATACATCTCCGCGCAAAGACGTGTCATGCATTCGGAGGAGAACATTAATTGATTTTTGGATAAAGACCTCCGTTTATGCCGTTCCTTGTGGGTTTGCTGTCACCAGTGAGGTTTCCCCCCCATTCATTCGAGAGCAGTACAGGCTAGTCGATAGTTGTTGAACTTTGGAGGGGCCCAAAAGGCAGATATTTGGTTTGGTACAAACGCCAGTCGGCCAGCTAGGTTGATTATCGGCGCAAGGCTACCAGTTCAAGGAGTTGTCCAGCCGAAGTAATAATTTGCAAGCTGGCCTTTCATTCAGCCCGCAGATTTGTTGTATTCTCCGATGCAACGCTGGAAGGTGTAGGACTTTCGGTAACAAATAAGGCCCTCAAACTTCAAGTCGATATTTCAGGTTCAGGTCGCAGAAAACAATGGCGGACACCAAGCAAGAGTGGGTTTTGACATTACGTGAGCGTCCAGGAGCGGCCACTGGCTCACAAACCACCGGCGAATGCCCTGGGGATTTCTTTCTAGAGAAGTGCTTCAAACGCTCGGACAGGAGCTTCGGCTCCCGCTGTTATTGCAATAGCCACCGAGATGACTCGTTTCAAAGCTTGCTTCCTACCCAGCTAGGGGAACGTTTCTGCACGAAAGCTCTTACGCCTTCTTTCATGTTTTCGCCTTCGGATAGCCTTTTCCCCCACCCTTCCACCAACAATCTGGATCCGTCTTCCGCCCCAATGCCTTCCCAGCCCATCTTGATGCCCTCCCGACTCACAATGACAGCATCTGGACTGTTACCAGCGATCATGTTTGCATACTCTAGCGCCTTCTTGATCACTGGACGGTCCATGATGTCCAACCCGGCTGGCCCATCTTCCACTACGGCGTTGACAAGGCCCCACGACTGAGCTTCATCTGCTCCCACTGTCCGACCCGTGAGCGCCATCTCCATCGCCCTCTGCCGGCCAATGGTCCTTACTATCCTTGGTAGGGCACCGGCGATGGCGACCACACCTCTCTTGACTTCTGGTAGAGCAAATGTTGCGGACTTGGCAGCGACCACCATATCCAGATTCGTGCACATCTCCATTCCACCTCCATACGCAAGTCCATTGACAGCAGCAATGACCGGCTTTTTACCAGCTCGTCTAGACAAAGCCCCGAACCCTGAAGGTGGCATGTCCCTCCTCACGTCATCGCCACTGCTGTTCTGTCCGTCCCATTCTTTCAGATCAGCGCCGGCGCAAAACGCGCGACCCATTCCTGTCACGACCGCGACGCGGAGAGAAGGCTCATTGTCGTACCATTCAAAGAGGGCATTCAACTCCCAGTGAGAAGGAATATTTATGCAATTGAGAGCTTTTGGGCGGTTGAAGATGACGAGGAGAATCTGGGGGGTGGGGAAGGAGATTTGAGCATAAGTCTGCATGGGCGGAGTTGTGCTGAACGACGGGCAAGACGTATTCGACGGCATTTTCGGTGAAAGAGCAGGCGAGTGTACTAAATAAAAAGAACACGACCGGGAATCCAGGCGCTCCGTCTCTGTAGGACAGAAGCAGAAAGCTACGTATTAGTACACTTCACAACCCTTAGTATGAATAAGATGTGGAGAGCCGAGGTTGACCCAGAATTGCGGGTGGAAGAACCCGCTCCGAAACTCCCGAGAAGGTTGAGCCGAAGTGAAGCCGAAGCTCCTCCAATATGCTCGCATTCCCGCAACGTCACCACACTATACCCCGTCGCAGACAAGCCAGATGAGAGCAATCTGGCCGGAGTTCTCCCAAACGGTCCATATGTTGCTGGAAATGTTTACGATCGCTGTTGCACTCCCCTGTCATATCTGATTGCTTGTGTAGGAGGAGCTTCCCTGACGCGGAGAACTCTTGTTTGAGCCGTCAGGAACCACAATCTTCACCCATATTTTCCCATCTTGTGAAGATTAGTCTCTCATGAAGTCTTTCTTATTTGTCTTGTCCTTCCTTCATGCCTGTGCTGCTCTCACTTTCTTTGAGTCCAGTCAGTTGAGCCCCCATGACTTGGAAACATGGATTCCACCCCCATCACAGGTTCTAAGTCAGGACCCTCGAGCCTTGACGTCGAGGATCTGCTCGACAAGCTCGAGTTGGATGAAAAGATTGCCTTGCTTTCAGGCGAGCAGCTGCCTTCGGAACCTTGTAGGTTCCTAGCGGCCATCGTTGACTTTGCCTAGGGGTTGATTTCTGGCATACTGCATCAATCCACAGATTGAACATACCCTCGATTCGGCTCTCAGATGGGCCCAATGGTGTACGGGGAACAAAGGTCTTCAACGGTGTACCTGATCTGCGCAATGATAGTCGTGGAGGATGTCACGTGCTGATAAGTCTCTAGCTGCTTGCTTTCCCTGCGGTACACCGTTAGCTGCAACATGAGATACCGACTTGATTCGAAAGGCCGGTGCTCTCCAAGGCGATAAGGCCATCGCGAAAGGCGTTTCGATCTTGCTCGGCCCTACCGTGAATCTGCCACGATCCCCTCTTGGTGGGCGGGGTTTTGAAAGCCTCAGCGAGGACCCAGTCCTGGCTGGTGCCATGGGCGCTGCTATTGTCCAAGGTATCCAGTCCAAGGGCGTCTCTGCGACTATCAAGCACTACGTCTGCAACGATCAAGACCATGAGAGAATGATTTGCAACAGTATCGTGAGCGAGAGAGCGTTAAGGCAAATCTAGTTGATGCCCTTCCAGATTGCCCAGAGGGACGCAAAACCCTGGAGCTATATGACTTCGTACAACCGAGTGAATGGATTACATGCCAGTGAGAACCCCAGGTTGCTACAAGAAATACTGAGAGGAGAATGGGGCTTTGACGGTATGGTGATGAGCGATTGGTGAGCAGTCCTCTTCCCGAAGCACGCACCTTTCTCCAATCTCTTCGCAGGTTTGGCACATATTCCACCACAGAATCAATTTAAGCTAGTCTCGATCTAGAGATGCCTGGGCCAACGTATATTCGAGGCAAGCTTATCCAGCAGGCGTTGGCGTGCGGGAACTGTTTGCACGGGACATCGACAACCGAGCTAGAGAAGTGCTCAAGTTGGTCTATAAGGTTCTGCCACTAGGAATCCCAGAAAATGCCGAGGAAAAGACAGTGAACACCAAGGAGCCTGCACAAACGTTAAGATATGTTGCTGCTGCATCGATCGTCCTCATGAAGAATGAGAGAAACGTTCTGTCCTTCAATAACGAGAAGACGGTAAGAGAACTGGAAGAGGAGATAGCAGATATTAGCTGACTTGACAAAAGATTGCTGTTATTGGACCAAATGCCAAAGTTGCAGCGTACTGTGGCGGTGGCTCGGCGTCACTCAAGCCGTACTATGCCATTACATCCTTTGAAGGCATCGTAGCGCAAGCTACGAATGTCAAGTATGGTGCCGGCTGCTCGGGACACAAGAAAGCTCCCTTGCTTAGCAAAATGACCAAGACGAAAGACGGCCAATAAGGCATAATTATGCGAGTCTACATTGAACCAGCTAGCGACTCGGGCCGAACCCTTGTCGACACAGTCTACCTTGACAGCAGCGCAATGTTCCTCATGGATTACGCGCATTCCAAGCTGACTACCATTACCTGGTACACAGAAACAGAGGGACTGTTCACCCCAGAGGAGAGCGGCGAGTATATCTTCAGCTTAAGCGTTGCTGGAACGGCGATCCTTCATGTTGACTGCAAGCTTGTGGCTGACAACGAAAACGACCAGGTAGCTGGCGACAGCTTCTTTGGCGCAGGCACGAACGACAGGACTGGCATTGTAGGTCTCGAGGCTTGCAAGACCTCCACGATCATCGTCAAGCACGGTACCCTGCCCACATCTGGTCTGCGCAACCCTGGCGCAACTGCCATGGGCGCGGGCGGTCTTCAAATAGGACGAATGAAGATGATCGAGGACAAAACCGAGCTCGAGAAAGCAGTCGACCTGGCCAAAACCGTGGATCAGGTCTTCATCTGCGCTGGCCTCAACGTAAGCCACCTGTTCCCCCCTCCTTCAACTCGTTCATCCCTCCTTTCTAACAATCTCTTTAGTCCGACTGGGAATCCGAAGGCTACGACCGCACCACCATGTCCCTCCCCAGCCTCTCCACCCAACTGATCACCTCCGTCTGCACCGCCAACCCCAACACAGCCGTAGTCATCCAAACCGGCACGCCCGTCACCCTAACCCCTTGGCTCAGCACCTGCCCCGCCGTCCTGCAAGCCTGGTATGGCGGCAATGAAACCGGCAACGCCATCGCCGACATCCTCTTTGGAGACGTCGACCCCTTCGGCAAACTGCCCCTTTCCTTCCCGCTGCGGAATGAGGATAATCCCGCCTTTTTGAATTATCGGTCTGAGCGCGGTAGGGCGGTGTAGGGGGAGGGGGTGTTCGTCGGGTATCGGTATTATGAGAAGATTGGGAGGGAGGTGGCCTTTTCCGTTTGGGCATGGACTTAGCTATACGACCTTCGCCATGGACAATTCTCTCCGTCACCGCAAAAGGTGAAGATGAAATCCCTGTCACGGTCAACGAGTCAAACACCGGATCCCGCCCCGACGCGGAAGTAGTGCAGGTCTACATCGCGCAGCAGAATCCTAGCCTCAACCGGCCGGTCAAGGAGCTCAAGGGGTTCACGAAAGTGCAGCTTAAGCCTGGAGAGGAGGAGGAAAGGTGACGGTGACGGTGAGCCTGGCAACGAAGTATGTGGCTAGCATTTGGGATGAGGAGAGGGATGCTTGGGTGGTGGGGAAGGATCGGTTTGAGATTCTGGTCCGGGTGGGGGGGGTTAGTA
>JAABUK010006754.1_pt1 | contig 16932 bp, 16 predicted proteins | sample 5559141 | NCBI WGS metagenome assembly JAABUK01 (sample SAMN10711869, study PRJNA513367) | rock metagenome | isolation source: Antarctica rocks | place: Antarctica: Victoria Land, Pudding Butte nord | collected 2016-01-03
TCTCTCTCTCTCTCTCTCTCTCTCTCTCTACGTCTCCAAGACTGCCTTCTCTTGATAGAGGAAGTCATCTGGGCCTGGATAGCAGAAGAGGAAGGGGGGGGAGGCAGCATCCAATCACCCCGAGGGACAGTCTAATTGCGGCATTCTGCACCACTGCCCAGGCACACGGAGGGGGATCTCCTCTTCCCAATGAGTAGATCAGTGAGCAAAGTCCCTGGTCTCAGGCCACATTTCTGTCCTCATCCCTGCCCTCCTCCCTCTCCTCCTCCTGTACACTCTCGACCCTCTGCTCCGCCCTCTCCTCCTGCGTCCGATACCCCAAGAACATCCCCAGCATCAGAACATCGTAGCCGATCTTCAGGGCGCCCGCCACCACAAACGCGACCCAGAACTTGCCCCGCCCCGCCAATGTGCCCGTGACCACCGGCCCCAGACTCTGCGATAGCGTCTTGACTACGTTCACTAGGCCCATTACGGCCGTCCGCTCGGCGGGCAGGACTGCAGCGGCGAGGAACGCCTGCCGAGGGGCTTGGTCCATGCTATTTGTGCTGGCGCGGAAGATCAATAGCGCCATGACGACGACGACGCTGCTTGGGAACGGGACCAAGGTCAGCGCTACGGAGGCGGGGATGTGGGTCAAGACCATGGTTTTGATGAGGCCGATACGGCGGGCGATGGAGGAGGCGACGAGGTTGGAGGCGCTGGAGGACGAAGGAGAGGGTCCCCAGCGAGCCCTCGGCGAGGTGGAATTTCCGGTTCAGCCAGTAGGTTATCCAGGAGGCGGGGGTGAGACCCGAGGCGATACTGTCGATGGCGAAGAGGAGGCAGAGTTTTAGGACGAAGGATTGGGATTCAGGGGAGAGGGAGGGGAGGATGGATTTGATTTTCTTGAGGATGGGGGAGTGGAGGCGGGAGGGTTTCTTCGCTGTGTCGGCGTCGTTGTCGTCTGGATGAGAAGTTTGGTTGGGAGCAGTAGCGCCGTTTTGCTCGTCTGCTAGAAGAGGGCGTGTCTCGCCGTTGGCGGTTGGCTTCGCAGCAGGTTTTGTGCCATGTTCGGCAGCGGAACTGAGGATCAGAGATAGTGCGAATTTGACGAGTCCCAGCACCGCGTATGCCCAGAAGATCACTCGATAGGACTGTAGAGGTGTCCAGGCGAGATGCGTTTGCAGACTTTGAGTAGTCCATCCACAGAGAATCGTTCCTAGAGCCGTGCCAGTGGTGCCGAAGAGGATGTACCATGCGAGAACGCTGCTGCGCTCGGTTGGGCTGATCAGTTGAGAAATAGTCGATACTTCAATGGCTTTGAATGGGCCTATTTCGTTGCCGCTTGTCATGCCGTCAGCGTCAGACTAGGATGAACGATTTCGGGCACATTCACCTGGGACTGATAACACCCAATACACTCGCAGCCACCAACACCCAATAATTACTGCATGTCGCAAAGATGATTCCGCTGGCTGTCATAAGCAATGAGCCTAGACCCAGCATCCTCCTCCTCCCAATGCCATCTGCAATGGCTGTCAGGATGAGACTAATGACAACATCTCCGAGAAGAGTCAAGGTCATGAACAATCCGATCTTCTCATCCGAGATTCCAAGGCTAGAGAGGTAGAGTGCGAGAATGACCGTGGTTCCGCCATAGGCGAACAGCCTGACAAGACGTTGGACACATAATATCTTGGTGTCGGGAGGTGAGTTGGTCAACGCCTTCCAGCCGATTTCCGCGTAGAATCTCTGGAAAAGAGAAGGCATTTTTGCCTTTGCTTCAGGCGTGAGAAAACAGAGCGCACCGGGGAAGCGTCGGAATTATCCTGTTGGACTGCCATGGTTGAAAAGTTGCTGGAGGAATGGGCTTGTTGCATCGCCCAGGGCAGTGCTCTACATTGTTTCAACGTGCCAAGCTAGAAAAGCGGGAAGTCATTCACGCTCCGCTGGTGGAAGCTATTTTGAGGAGATCATCAATTGCCAATGGGTTGTACTTTGCTGGTGCCTGGAGCCAGGATCGGCCAGAAGCAACGGCCGTGCGTCCTCGATCGAGACCACCAGTGTATGACTCCCAGTAGATAGGCGAGTACAAGCTATGGTCCAGGGCACAATTCAAGCAAGGAGATCATCTCAACACCTTGAATCTACCTGGAGGCATTTGATTCCGTCCACAGGTAGAATGTAGAATGTATTGGACGCCACAGTCGCTGGCAGGAAACAATGCTGATAGCCTTCAAACACCCTGTACCTTGTTGCAGTTCGAATAGAAAGATCTATGATTAACAATGTCTTGTATGCCCTGCCGACGCCGGCGCTGAAATACAATCTTCCAAATAGCCAGACATGATCCGTCATATCTGCATATCACCTCATCGTCGATTCGGCATCCGGATTGCCGTCGTCAGCGTTCCCACGTTCTGCCAGCCTGTAATTCACTGGCTGCGGGAGGACTGGCTTGTGGGAGGTAGGAGCTCGTAGGTTGTACATCTGCTCAACCGCATTAGCTCTAATGGCCGTCTATGCATCAAGAGGCTGTGACAAACGGCGCAGTCTGTGCATTTGTCACCCGGATTGTTGACACGAAGGCGACAACCTCGGGGCTGGTTTGCACAAGAGAACATGTCCGTCAAGCAGGATGAATTTGAAGATCGAGTCACTTTATGGGTGAGGTTGTGTAGGCGTGAAGGTCAGCGGTCTCGAGGCTTTGATCGACTACTACGACGTTGGGGAGATGTGGAGGAAGACGGTTTGGAGGACAAATGATATAGGCAGAGTAGGAGGATCGCTCGGAAAGCATGGGGCTGAAACCGCACAGCACGTATCCGAGCACTCCTAGATTCGGAGCAGGGCTCGGTAGTATGCGAAAGCTGCGTCTCTGCTGCCTGCTGATTGCGTCCGGCATACGTCGCATCCACCGCCGATGACGAGGAGACGGTGGTGCTCCGGATGCATGCACAAGGTGCGGGATGGCCACGCATGCAATTTGTGGCTCGGCAAAATCGAGTAAGTCCGAAAGACCATCATTTAACTTCTTATCTCGCCACTAGTCACATCGCAATCTGTGCGTGCTGCAGTCGGCGGAAGATGAAACCTCCACCAGCAGCTACGGAAGGGTGAACTCGAGCATCGAATCTGCATGGAACATCCTCATGTCTCGGCAGTCGCTGAGACGTATGGCCTGCTGACGCCCTAACCCAGGATGCAACCCACCTCGTAAGATCAATGAACCTTCACCACAGCTTCCCAGAACTGTGACAACGGCACTGGGCTCTAGGCAGTCTGTGGCTCGAGTTGTGGGCAGCGCGAAGATAGTGCACTACAGCCACGTCGTATGCCGGATAATGCTGCGCTGTAGGTCCAGCTGAGGGAGTCTCCTGGGTCATCGGCTGCGACTTCGTCCGACTTCACCATTCCATTTTGCCATCAGTACGATGTGTTCGGCGCCAAAGATCTGGGTGCAGTGAATACCGTGGTTCTATTGCCTATCGAGCTGCCGGTACAACGATTAAGCAGAATAGTTCATCGTTGATGAGATGACGGCGGGAACTACACTAGCGGCGATGCATGCTGAGCCGTTGTTGTGCGCTTGAGGCATCGATGGCTGTGCTGATTTATTGTGGACTTTCAACGCCTGCAGAGTGGATTTTGATCCCATTTACCGGCCCGCTGTCGAAGCCTGGACTTGAATGAATGCAGGCATACATGTGTATACATATATGTACAGGGTGCCGTCATGCACATTGGCGGTGCCTAATGCGGCTTGCGTGACGGACTAGGACTAGCGTTGTCTTTCGATATACGCCGTTCAATTTCTGGGGTTTCTACATTGATTTCCGCCCCCTGAGAGAGCGCTTGGGTATAGCTTTGCACAACCTCATCGTGCACATACAAATACGCATAGTGTTCGACATCACATTAAGCCTCGATGGCCCTCGCCGCGCTCCTCCTACACCTCCTTAGGAAGGACTACCTCCGTCTATAGCATCATCGCGAGCGGCCGGAGGGGATATTGCTCTTAAGCAAGCGGGATAGGAATGCCCCTTAAGCGCTATGATGAAGAACCACAGTTGAATCCTATTCTAGAAAACTCCAAGTGTGCTTAGGGTAAGCCCTATCTCGAGATTCTTGGCCCCAGCGGCGATGAGATGCCCGGCGAGGTCTATATATTAAATGAGTACCCGTGAGCTTGTGCACATAGTGACCTGTACACATCCGAGTCCGACGTCCTCCGAGCCGAAGTTGCGTTTCCGAAGTTGTGCCCCTGCTACATTTTGAAAATCTAACACCCGTGTTAGACGAAGGGATATGTTTCTCGTCATGCCAACAATGCTCCTGTTTTACAGTCACCGCGTCTTCTCCCACGACCAAAGTACCATGCGTGCCCTTCTTCATGGAAGAATTAATGTCCACCACGTCCTCAAAGCGCGCCTCTCGGCTCTCACGATACCTTCTGTCCAACATACACGTCGAACTCGACGTCCTCGTCGAGTCTGAGCTCCTCCTCCTCACTTTCGCTACCGGAATACAGGACGCCGTCTCCTTCCCCGACTTTCACTGCTTTGCATCCAATCAGACCGGAAATACTGTCCTCCTTGCTACAGTTGCTGCAGGGCTCGTCGAAGATTTGGTTTCATGGTCAAGCATTGGAATGTCCCTAGCGATGTTTCTGGCTGGTGGCTTAGTAATGGGCCAAATCGGGAATCTGGTCGGGGGGAGGCGGAGACTATGGTTGTTATTGAGCAGTATTCTACAGACGGCTATGGTCTTTGCAGCGTCTGCTATGCAATATTTTAAGGGCGATCGCGGTAGAGGACACTTTGCGCTTGGTGTCATCGCACTTTTGGCATTTTCGTCAGGCTCTCAAGTCGCAATGGCAAGAGCAATGCAGATGCCGGAGATCACGACCGCGATGGCAACGGCAGCGTGGGTGGATCTGGTTATTGATCCAGGAATGCTGACTAGACGAAACCGGTCAAGGAATCGGAGGGCGTTGTTTCTCTTTGCGCTGATTGCTGGGAGTTTTGCAGGGGCTTTTGCGTATGGGAGGGGCGGTTCCGCTTTTGCGCTGCTGATGGCCGCGGTGGGGAAGACGATCGTTACAGCCGGCTTTTTGATCAACAGTAGAGAGTCCAGCGTCCCCGGAGAGGAAGGAGAGGGACTTCCGCGGAGAGGGAGACTGGGTTTTAAATTCGCATGGGAATGGGTAGCTGTGGAAGAGTTGTAAGACCTGGTTAGAATGATGCGTGATCGGCGTCAGGCTGCCAAAGATCTTTGCCAAGACAGGGTTGAACATGGGTGTGATCATTGGTGAGCGAGCTCAGTCTCAAGATTTTGAGGATGTAGGGCGGGCAAAAGCATCACGAGCATCAACAATGATGAATGAAAGGATGAATGAGAAGGAGGTGCCTGACTAGTCGTTCAAGAATCTAGCGCTCGAGAATAAAGCTCGTCAACGTCCTTCCTGCCTCCCTCAAGATCATCCTACCACAGCAGCACTGCATTCGTACCACTACAACTGCACCGCTGCACATGCATCTCTGTAATAGCACGTTAGGCACTCTTCTTTGCCTTCTTGCTTGGAGTCTCGACATTCTCTGCCACCACTCCATCATCATCACCTTCCCCATCTCCATCCTCACGCGCTCTAGCAGCGGCAGCGCGTTTCTTCGTTGCAGCAGTGGCGGTCGACTTCCGCGCTTGGGGTCTAGTGCCGGTCAAGCCAAGTTTCTTCATCATAGCCCAGTGGCGGTGGTAGCTAGATGTAAAGTGAGCAGAAGCCTGAGAGTGAGATAAGAAGGAAAGGAAGGAAGGACTGACGCAGCTTTGCCGTCCTTAATACCGCAATCTTGCGCAACTTGGTCGAAGTTGGGAGTGAGTTTGGTTGAGGAGTTTTTGACGCAGGAAATGAGCATTTGGAAGTCAGTATCGTTGAATTGTGGTGGTGCCATGTTACGCGTTGACGCTGAAGAGGTGACTGGTGTTTTGTGGAGGTTTCGAGAAGCGGAAAGCTGGTGGTGGGAAGAGAAGATCGGCTGTCAGAGGAGTGTTTGTTGAGTCGAAGGGTTGGAAGTAATTTGAGGAACTTTGGAAAAGTGACTTTGAGGCAAGACCAGCTTTTTGAGGCACAAGTAAATTGTAGGAGGAATACCGCGCCAGGGAAATGGTAAGTCAACGAAAGTTTTGTGACCGCAGAGAAATAATGAAGACAGCAATTCCAGCGGAATAGAGCCAAGATCCAAGAAATTTCTTACTTTGACTATTCCGAGGACATTTTGAAACTGCTCCTTTTGTGGTGATTGTGGTGATTGTGGTGTCCATGAACCATCGAGGCCTCCACAGATGCTCACATTTGTCCTTCCTGACCCTGAGCCATCATCTTGGAGACACAAATCGTTGTCATACTTGATCCGGAGCTCTCCTCCCATGTAGCAACTCTGAGCTTACCCATCGCCTATCCTCTAGATTTACTCATTCTCTGTCTCCCCTTTGACGTCCTGAGCGATTCCATCCACTTCAGCAACGTTCTCCAGGTCCCCATTTTCAACAGCAGCCTCCTCAGATTCGTTCTTAATCTGCTTCTTAACCTCCTCCTGCTCCTCTGTGACGGTGGCGGGAGCGACTTTCGCTTTCTTCTTGCGCATTGCGTTCTCCTTTGAGCTCCCCTCTCCATCGACATCGGAGCTCTTTGCCTTGCGGCCGCGCTTAGTCGAGGAGTTGGTGGCCTTGGCAGGCTGCTTTGCCCGAGCCTTGGCCTTCGGCGTCGGTGTGCCTGGTTCTGCTGCGTCCCCTTCCTTCGTAAAGACGTCGTCCTTGGCCCCAATTTCTGCTTTCTTCGATGAAGTTTTCTCACTTCCACCACGGTTCGGTGTTGCTGGCTGATTTGTGGTCCAAAGAACTCCGGCGTCCTCCATTGCTTTCATAATAGGACGAAGCTTGTTCCTGGTATAGCCTTATCAGCAAGCGATGAGGAAGTGGACGGTAAAGTGGAACTCACCTCACACCGCCAACAGACATCGACAGCTTCTCTGCCACAGCAGGGGCATGAACCAAGGGCTTTGACGTCATGTTCATGAAGCAAGTCGCCAAGAAGTTCGCGTCTTTGGTCGCTTCAGCGACGGCTGCATCAGTCCCTTTTTGAGGCATTTTCAAACCGTGTCAAGGCCAGATGAAGTTGTACTATTGGGTGCTCGAGTCAGTGATTGTGCACGAGCAAACATGGAACACTAAGCATAAAGATCAGTCTGAGACCTTCTTGATTGTCGAGTGAGAAAACGTTTGTCGATCTGCAGATATGTAGAATGGGTTTGTCGGATTTCAGACGATGGAGAGAGAGGCCGCCCTGGTCGCGTGCTTGAAGTTGCTCCAGTAGATGAGTACAGGCGTGGATGAGAGTTAGGGGGAATAGATGGAAAGATTAATAGCAATGCTACCAAGAAGGACGAGATGAAATACCGCGCGAAGTCTCGACGTGCGAATTTTCGATGTTACTGGCACGTGCTGGGCGCACTGGAACCTGGAAAGCAGCAAAGAAAGAAGTGAATGGTCCTGTTATATTGCGACCGATGCGAGAAGACTGCTATAGGGTATCTGAAATTCGTAGCTTCCATGCTTTGGAAGGTCTCATTGTCCGGTCAATGCGAGCAACACCGACCAAACGTCCGGAAGCTCTATCCCAGATACCCCCTTCATATTGAAGATTGAGGCGTTGAGGTGGACGTGTTATGAGTCGATTATGTTTGTGTCTAATTATCGAGGCGTTTGACGAGCAGATAGGAGTTGCGGGCTCCGATCCCAGCCTCTCATTGCAGACCAGCTTCGATGCCTGCTCGGGACAGTCTGCTTTCTTCTGGAGACTCCTCGACCGAAGGTCCCCATTGCTCTTGACAGCGCCGGGAAACGAGGGAATTCATTTCTCGATTCGCGTAATCAGAGACAGGATCGGCCACACAGAACTCGCGTCACAGGGCTTGGTGCTGTTTTCACTGCAGTCATCCACTCAGATTGCGTCGTTTATCCTTCTATGCCTGCCGAAGGTAAGTTCAATAGGGAAATCAGTACAGCGACTCATCAAGGAAGGGTGTTGGAGGACTGTCAACGCGGTCGTGTCGTTCTACCTGCATCAGCGTCATGGATTGGATTTCGGACTGTTGATGAAAGAACGGAAAGGTAGCACGACCTGGAGAAGAGTCGAGGATTTCACCGGCCATGGAGCCTTTATCGTTTCCTTGGCTTCTTATCTCGTTGTGAAACATGGATCGCATTCACTATAATTGGATGACTTCAGCTCCTATCCAACAATCAGGCCTTGGCATATCACAGTGAAGATAGGCCCGAGTTGGTATCTTTCCGACATGTAGCTGCAAATGCAAGGTTATCTAACCAGGCTTTCGTCGGCAAATGAACCAATGCCACCTATATAAAGGTGTGTTCACCATGTCTCTAAGGAACTTGAACTGCTGTGTAGATGTAACTGTCCTATTTCCTCTGTCGACAAAGCCTTGCAGCATACCAGACCGCCGAACGTCGGAATCTGGTTACAACAGACGCAGTCCCTATCATTCTCCAGACGCGCCTCTTGCCATATTAACATCGATCACAAAAATCGTCGTCACAGCACATCCTGCACCGGTGTCTCCATGCAAAACGATCCAAGCAGCGGTGGTTGAAATGCCCATGGAGGTGAGCCATCGAGCAGACAAAAGAGCTCGATGACCGACCACCAGCACACCTTTCTACAGCTTCCGATCTCACTCGACACAAGCGTTGCAGCCTGATTCTTTCGAATTCCTTCGCGGGCGGCGAGATTGGTGCCAAGTTCCCGCATGTGGCACATTTTGTTCAGCCGGACACGAGCCATGGTCGGGATCCTTCCGTCGACCCGTCGTTATGAGTATCTCCGTCGAAATACGGTATGAGGAAGTCCGTTCCAACATGGGCTTTGCCTTGGCCTGGAACAAAGAACGAGGCACACAGATGCAGCCAAGAAGTCTGGGGAACGAGGATAGCTTCCGCATTAGTGTGGGGGTGCACTAATTACGCCTCCACAGGATGCCACTTTGCCGCCTCTGCAAGGAAAATGCATCTCCGATCCTGTGCTGAGAGAGATCTCCCGACAGAGAAGGCCATCATGAAGAGGAAGAAAGTGACCAGCGTGAAGATGGACATCCCAGTCAAGCACATTGACCGATGCCTCAAGGTGTCTGCGTTGCCCGCCTGTTCTCGCCTGGGCCGTACTCGATCTACTATTCTAGAACATGATGCCGCGTTCGAATGAGGCCGAGAGATGGACCGTAGTGGGCATCTTAGCGCACACCCTTCTTTGAGCGGGACCCAGCTCCCCTCCCGTTTCTGGTCCAGATCCATCATCCGCTCGGCTCGAAGCAACTCGAACGTGCCTGACAGCCGGCCGAAATGCGCCCTATTCGAAGCGGTTGCACTCATTCGCAAGCGGCAGTCGATCCAACGCCCTCCGCGAATCGGGGGGGCGGATGTCACCCACTGGCAATACCATTCTTCGCCATCGAGAATGGCGGAGTGAACAAGAAGGATTGATCGCCTTACTTTGCAAGGACGACATCATCACAGTGAAATACCCTCCTTACGACGGTCAGAAAGGGTACCCCAGTCCTTAATACTCATCAGCATGAAATACGTTCACATGCTAGCCGGCGACCCTGGCGGAACTAATGGACTAGCACACAACGGTCATATAGTCGGCCAGTATTTCTCGCATTGTTTAATTAAATTCCTGAATTCCAGGCCGTAATGAACAAACCAGCAAAACCCATTGATTCCCGACTCTTTCCTCGACGCTTCCACTGCTGTTGCGGCGTTCCCCCTTTAGTATGGCTTGTGAGGGTGTCACATTACTGTCCCTCTCGATTGACCCGGAGTCGAAACCTTTGGCAAACCAGTTAGCTAAAGATCACCGAAAACAGGCTCAATTCACACCATTACGACCTCAAGGTGCAAAGAACAAGCAGTCGCGGCGGGAATTGGAGTCCATCGCGAGGAGAAGCAAAGCCTCGTAGTCTTCAGCATCGACAGATTGCTTGACCGACGATTAGCAGCACAGCATGAGGGAATGCAACATGGGTGTGGCCACTAAATACATCCTATACTGCCCCGTATATGGGTCAAGAGGTGGTTGGTATGTGCAGAAAGCTGTGGAATTATGGTCAGACCCACACCGGTTCTCGACTGTTGTCTTGCTCTGGGTTGGCATGTGAGGTTAAATCAGTTCATGGCTGGTTAGCAAATAGAGAAATCTGTCTATCGAAGACAATTTTGATCGTGCAGCAGCAATATCAAGTTGAAAGGATCTCCCCTACATGGCCCGAACATCTTTGCTTCAGCAGAAAGAATGGTCGCACGAGCAGCCGTCTGAACACTTTCAATGTCATGCAACATCGTCCTGTTCGTGCTGCAATGAGATGACGATGCAGCAAGAGGTGTCCGATCTCTGGAGAATGTGGACTCGGTAAATGTCAAATTGGAAGACCAGCCGACGCAGACTAGAACGCCGTGGGGTTCAGAGGCCCTCGCACGTCCACGTTAGGCGCATCCTGAAGCCGAGTCTAAAGCAGCGGCCTGCGCAACAGAGGAAAACGTAGTAGGGTGCTGGTGTTTATCGGTGGTGGTGGTGTGACCCAAAGCGTGCCCACTGCGAACAGTGGAATGCTGACGGCCGTCGCCACTGGCGGATCACTTGCAAACCACCACTCCACACGCCAAAAGCGTAGTGGAAGGGCTAAGCCCACCACTTCAGATGCCAACCCGCCCATCTCGTGCCGCGATGCAAGTGCCCAGCAGGCTCCGTGCTGACTCGGTAATTCGACTGCACTAGTCGCCAGTCCGAGAAACCCTCGCCCTCTTGCCCTAACGGCAGGCTACGAGGGGGCAAAAGACACTTCTCATGCGCCTGTACTCCTCCTCACAGAAGCGAGAGTTCCATCCCTGACTGTACCCTGGCATTCGAGAAGGATTCAATGGCTCAGCAAGCAAAAACCACACCTGGACAGAGGACAGTATCTGGTGGAAATCCTGCGAGCTCCCTCTGATGCATCGCATATTGTTACCCTGCAAAGCACCCGGATTAACGCCCCGGCTATGTCTGCTGCAACACACGCAGAGCGTGGGGGACGTGCAGCAATAGGTCCCGCCTCCCTCCAACCTGGATCTGATGATTCAACACCTATGGAAGACGCCAACCAGGTCGATTACTCCGCCGTTGACGACGCATCTCAAGCCTCTGCCCTGCGACAGCTCAGCCCTGAAGCCCTTCCGAATGCTCGAGACATCTCGAAGATCATAAGCACCGACACACGAGGTGGCAAGCTGGATCTCTCCACTCAAGAAGCAATTGCTCGGAATGGGCTGTTGCGGGAGTCAGTATTCCCTGATTGGGAGGATGACGCTGCTAGAACGGGCATCGAGAGCACAGACGAGATGCAGAAGAAAGATCCGTTAGCTACGCAGATATGGAAGCTTTACAGCAAGACCAAGACTCGCTTGCCCAACCAGGAACGGATGGAGAACTTGACTTGGCGAATGATGGCAATGAGCTTGAAGCGCAGGGAACAGATGCAAGCGATGTTAGTCACTCAATTACCGTGCCGTCCTCGAGGCTTTCTCTGACTCCGTTTCGCAGGTCTCAACAGGGCAAGCCTCCAGCTTCCAGCGGCATTGCGCAGATACACAAATCGATGGATGATGCGAATGGACCGGCGCCTGATCCCATGAATCTCGACGACTTTATCATGCCTAACTCGATCGCCTCTCCCGCTGGTCTTTCACCGTCAGTGCCAGACGACTCCGCCAGAGCGACCGATAGAACTTCTGCCTTGCCTATCAAAACAAAGAACGATGCACAAAATGGCACTCCCTCTAGTCTGACTCCTGGTTCTGTCCCTCCCCCATTAACACAATCGAGTCGAACACGTGAATTTGACTACGTCAAGAGACGGGTGCGCAAGACGAGTGTGGACGAACAAAGGGTGAGTGGAAACGAAGATTCAGCATCAGAGGCCTTGCATATACCGCCGGCGCTGACAATATTGATTAGACTCGAAAGCGTCCCGCTGAATTTTCGCCTCAAGTGCCTGCCACGACCGTGTCTGTGAATCCCACTGGGCCAGAAGCCGATTCAGGGGTACCAGATTATATCCTCGACCAGAACTCAACCCGGTCGCACTATCCACTTCATGCCAATACCCATCCGCAAGTACCGTTCTCGATCGACACTTTCAATGCAAACGACGATCCCGTCCTCAACTCTGCTGGACCCTTTCAGCAGAACTTCACCTTTTCTCCAACAGGATCACCCCATGGACCAAGTGGTCCATTTTCGAATTTCTACAATACCACCTCCATGACATCCTCCCTTAATTCTACGGACTACTACTCTCCTCCGCCTTCCGGGTTTCCATCCACCGTTTCGACACCTCAACCTGACCATGACAGCGAACATCAACAATACTATTTTGACGTGCTTAACTATGGATCTCAGAGACCGACGCACCTGGGTCCTTCAATGCCCTCGCAATTTTCGTATGGCTCTGGGAGCGAGCCACGGTTCCGTGGTATGGGTGCAGGGGGCCCCTCCACCTCCCTAACTTCTCCAGGCTATCCTCTGCTGCAGCAGCACGTAAATCCTTCCAGCGTGCTCGTCCCGCAATACGGACAACGCGTCTCACCAGGCATCACCATGACCAGTCATGATAATATCTTCCAATTTGGCGCAGATTCTGACAATGAAGACGATGACGGAGGGCCTTTCCCAGATCGAAACATGCGCCTGCAAACAGATTATAGTGGCGTTGGTGATCCCAGTCTCGATCTACATTCTGGCATTCACTGGGATTCAAGTGTCCCTGAGTATCATGGGTACCCACGATTTGGACAGGGAAAGCAGGTTAGAATTGGTGGAACGGAATTGGTCAATTCTCCTCCGGAGTGGAATAGCGGGCCAGGACTGGGACGAACACATGGATCTGCAGCGTCTGTGAGCGACATTCGTAGCCGTGATCAAGATCCTCGGAGACAGAAGATTCCTCGCACGACTTCGACGCCAGCTTTGTCGAACCAAGGAGGGCATATTCATCCCTCAAACCCTAATTCTCCACCCGAATCCGGATTCAGCAGCACGGTTCCGTCTCGACCCGAGAGTCCGAGTATGAAGAATAGTGAACAGAATGGTGTACCCACCACTTGCACAAACTGCCTCACGCAGACGACGCCTCTGTGGCGCCGTAACCCGGAAGGTCATCCGCTCTGCAATGCTTGTGGGCTGTTTTTGAAGTTGCATGGCGTTGTTCGGCCACTTTCTTTGAAAACGGATATCATTAAGAAGCGCAATCGAGGGAGTGGACACACGCTCCCTGTTGGAACATCCTCGACAAGAGCTTCCAAGAAGGCTTCTCGCAGGCCTTCCGTACATCAAACGCCCGTAACAACTCCCAGCTCTGGGCAGACGATGAGTGAAAACAACTCAGCTTCTCCGCAATCGGTACAGGGATCCACTAACAGTGGACCAAGTGCAACCACTCCAACCACCTTTCCTCCTTCCACTAATGGCATCAAAGCAGGAGTTGTGCCAATTGCGGCTGCACCACCAAAGCCTGCTCCTCTAATGTCTGCAGGCCAGACGAATCCTCCTTTCCAGGTAACGCCAAAACGCCAACGCCGACTTTCAAAGGTGGCAGCGCCATCTGGTGGCCCTGGCAACCAGCAGCCTCTTATATCCGCAATGTCGCAGAGTCTTCCCAGCGATAATCACGCACCCCAATCGTCTTCTGATGGTGGATCTGCACAAAGCCCAGTAACTCGAGCAAAGGCGGCTGATTTACCTTTGACCGTTCGACCAACTGGGACGGCGACTGCAATGCAGGGTGCAGGAATGATGGGCTCAGGTCGTCCTGGTGGCATGAGCCAGGGTATAACTACTGCTGGGCAGCACAGCGGTGGTCAGGAATGGGAATGGCTTACCATGAGTCTGTGAGCAAGATCTTGCCCTGCGAGATGTCCTTTACAGGCCCTGTAGGGCACATGGTTCCAGTGGTATTCGTTGCGTCAACTTGCTCTCTTGTGTTGAAGCCTGATCTCGATCGCACAAGGATTTTACGATTCTTTGTACAGCAACCGCCTTCTGCAAACCCTTTCTCTTTCTTTCTGACACGGCGCGAGGCTATTTTGAATTTGAGCCACAGCTGCGTTGTCAGACGTCCTTGTCCTCTTCTGCTTTGGATTGTGTGAGGACATTCGGTCCTTTCTTTCTCTTCTGCTTTGGCCTGCTTTTACGTTGATTGATATCACCGCGTCTGTTTCGACTGGCCTGCTTGGTCGTCGGCAGAAGTGCGCTATTGCCTTTTTGGGTCTGCTCTCTGTGGGATTCGGGGGCGAGCGATGAGGCAATGATGGTAGGGCAGGGTAACGGTCTGGCTGGAGTGGAACGACACCCGAAAGATAGAGATCACTGAACAATGAATCGTCAACTCAATCCCTGGATCTTGACTGCAGCACCTGTTTTCTATCCTCTTTCCGTTACTTACTTGTGCGGGACCTCCCTGTAGCTAACGAACCCCTCTGGCCCAATTGACATGGGCTTAGAAATAGGCGTCAGAGCAGTGTGTAAGGCTTAAGGAACGCCTTGCCAGTCAGCGGCCAGATTCCACGTGAGTTGCTCGGCACTCTGTACCGGTATTAGAGCACGAGCCGTCCAGATGAGCAGCCGGGCCTCGATTCCGACGCGTATTCGCGACTGCGATACCTGCTTTGAACAAGCTGGATCTGTGATAGTGACCATCTGCTTTCATGCACCTTCAAGTACAGCGGCCCTTCTGATAAGGATGGTCGAATCGCTGGAGTGCACTGCTTCGACCGCTTCGATTCGCAATGCCGCTGCTTCCAAGACTACCTCTTCAAGCCCTCTAGCATCTTCAATCTCCCTCCTTCTCCTTCCCTTAGAAATCATTCAACACATCCTCTCATTCCTAGATTTCCCTAGTCTAGAGAACTTTCGCCACACCTCCCACTCTTGCATGACCTTCCCACTTCCGAGTCTGCTCGACCGGACCGAACAAGCATACAGACTTGCGCTCTTTGAGAAGGAGAAAAAGCATGCGCGTGAGGGAGAAGAGTCCCGACATTTACAAGCGAATATGTCTTGCCCAAACAATGCAGATACCCTGCGAGGGTTTAACAACTTACATAAAAATCCTATTACGAGGGCGGATCGCTTGCATTGCTTTTCCTGCTACAGCTACCTGGATCGAGACCAGTTCACAAGAGGCCAAACAACGGGACGCAGGTCCTGCGGGCATTCGGAGGCGAGGAAGCGGTTTTGTGTTGCCTGCGGATTCAGGCAGAAAAAGTGGTCCCGTACGACGTGCTTTAGGGGCAGGCTACTGCCTTGTGTCATATGTCAGAAAATCGCACAAACAGATAAGGAGGCTTGGAAGTTGGATCTATGCTCGGACTGCTTTAAAGCTCATGGACCGCATCCCACAGAGGCGAAGGGTGAAGGCGAAAGAGGCAGCATGACCACGGAGGCAATCGTTGAGCCAGCGTCAGGGAGCCATTTCAAGAATACTGATCGGGACATCTGGCACCTACACAATCTCTCAGGCCAGCAAAAGCTAGATCGTGCGCACACTAAGCCCACCACAACAGCCCCAGTCTCAGAGGAAACCAGGACATGCCGAGTGAGAGAAGATGACGGGCAAGATGTCCCCTCGCATACGGAGATATCGAAAAGAGCAGAAAGGTGCGTTCGCTGTTGGATGATTGACCATAGCTTCCAACCAGCCCTATTCCTCGGCCATACAGCCGAGCGACTCTGTGAATCCTGCTGGATAAGCAGGATGAACATCAACACCCTGGACTGCGAGGTACCTGAAGCTGTACCAGAGACCACGAAGGCTCTTATGTTGAGCCATTGACTGAGGTAATCAGTGCGAATATCGAATTGGCTCAACTGTTCACGCCGCATTCAAACTTCAGGGCTCAAAGGGAGGTTGGCAGCCATTGATGTTACCCTCAGCGTCTGTGCACTATTCTATTGGGGAACAGATTGCCAGATTCCGGCAGTCGTTGTATCATCTTGCCCTTCGCCTGCTTTTCATGGCCTCCTACAGTACTCGCGGAGGCTCAGAAAGACCAACGACCAGCGAATCTTTCGATGTCCTACATGATGACTTGCTTGCTTTGATGCTAAGTTCATTTCTGCCGCAAAAACTTGCATGATTGCTGTAGATGCCTGAACAGCATTTAATGCCACGATTTTGGCCGTATCATGCGGGCTCGACATCCTTGTCTACGCAGACAAGACCATCAAGGAGTTCATGTCTGCATGTAGTCTTCGTCCTGACTGGCGGGATGTCAGTTCGTCGAGCTTGTCTAGAAGTGTCATGCCCCCAATAAAGATAAGTACATTTGGAAAATTTGGGACAATTGACGTGTGGCAATTTGTCCAAAGACTTCTATTTTTCTTCCATGAGTCTTTCATTGAGCTCGTCAACATCTCAGTCATCATGTCATGTTCTCTGATTCCGCTTCCTCTCTCGCTTCTGTTCTCCTGTTACCGGTCTTTCAATCAGCCGAATGCGTACTCAATTCTGATATCCCCTGGTGGAGATGTCCTCCGGTGCTTTGGCTTTGAATCCGCCATACGTTCCACATACCATAATTACACCGTCGTCATGAGCTCAAGCTCAAAGATCACTAGTTCCTATGACCTCGAGAATCTCATCAGCTTTGTTTCAACTACCCTTCCCCCTTCGACTCTGCCTCAAGAGATTTCGACATGACGTCGCTACTTAGCTGCGTAGCCTCACCAGTCAAATTTCCGAGATTCCAAGATCCACGAAACCGTTCGCCATCGAACCCAGGAGGCAAGGTTTGCGCAAGATCGACCCGGCAACTTGGACCAGGACATGGAGAGTTGGGTCT
>JAABUK010006755.1_pt1 | contig 16932 bp, 18 predicted proteins | sample 5559141 | NCBI WGS metagenome assembly JAABUK01 (sample SAMN10711869, study PRJNA513367) | rock metagenome | isolation source: Antarctica rocks | place: Antarctica: Victoria Land, Pudding Butte nord | collected 2016-01-03
CAGTGGTGAAAACTTCCTGCCCCCCCCCCGGATAATGGTCGCAGCCCCTTTCTTGGCGAGGTATTGCGCGCTTCTTGCTTGTGGAGGCATCGTGCAGCTTGAATGCGGCTTTTGGTATTGGTAGAAGGTTGTGATTAGAGAATACAGGATGTTGGTCGAAAACCTGTCGGCCTGACGTGCTCGAACACAGTGTCAGACCGCGGCAGGCTAGAGTCAATGTGGCAGGCTGCAATGGCTTGCGCAGCACAAACGATTCAATCCGGCCTCGAATGAGCGCAGATGATGATGAGACTCATTTACCGCATGAAGCGCATGTGGAACAGCGTTCGCAGACGCTACATTGGTGCGGATCTGGAGTCTCCTGGCTCTGACGAACATTGCTCAAGATGCCTAGTGTATTTCATGTGCCATTCGAAACATGCATATATAAGAGAGCTCTGGGATAAGATGATGGTGTAAGCCGAGCAAACACTGGCTGAGCTGCCAGTCTGGTCCAAGCGCTTTTCTTCTTTGAAGTCACAATATCGAAGGCTGCTTCCTGACAAAGGCCGTACCCCCAGTGCTAACGCTACAAGGCTGCAGCTATATTTCCTACGAAAATCTGCAGAATGACCACAGCCCTGGCAGAAGCCAGTCAGATTGCTGGCGTCATATCCGGAGTTATAGTGGTCGGTGCTGCGGGCGCAGCATGCTGGAAATGGAACACAATCGTTCAAAGGGTCATCCGTATAGCCCAGGACCGTCCTCAGGGTCCAGATGTACGGATTGTCGAAGAAGGACTGGCAAACAACCCTGTACTCCAAAGTACCACCACGGTTGCTCGACGTGGTCTTGAGATGGCTCGCCTCGGGAATGCCGCACAGCGACTGGCGAGGGTGCAACAACTTGCGGCCAGTCATGCGCCGGCTCAATTCCAATACCATGACGATGACGCACTGGGTACACCGTCCCCAGATGAGCAAGAGGAAGCTGCTCGCGTGCGAGCGCGACGTAATCGCGCGGAAGCGCAACCTACTCGTGTGGGAGAGAGACCGCCCCAGCCACTGGGATCGCCAGCTGCAGGTCCAAGCAATCCATCGGAGAGAACGAGTTCGGTGGATCGGCCTCAGGGACAAGGGACGCGTGAAAGGCGTGGCTTGTCCAGCATCAAAGGAGGTCATACCATTCGACGTCGACCCGCTCATCGCGGCGATCGAGGCGATCAAGCTCGTTTGGGAAACACGCGAGGTGGCTTCGAGAGTCAAAGATGAGACGGTTCTGCTCTGCAATGATTCAAGTAATTAGCTCACATATCTAGAACGCAGCGAACGTGGGGCATTTGTTAGCAGCAAGATTCTAGTTGAGCTAGATATCGTTATACCAACCAATCCTATTCTATGTCATCAGTAGCATCGCAGCAGTGATTGATTGAGGCATAAACCTGCAATGAGGAAGTAATAGCACAATGATCGATAACTGCAAGCAGCTTACGGGCAGGGAGAAGTCTTTGAATACTTCTTGAGACAAGCCCATACTTTCACCAACAGCGAGGTGTAGAGTCAGAGCTTACCAGTCCGCCCCCGTTCGTTCCCAACTCCTATCAGGACAATAGCAAAGATCGCCCCTTCGCAAGAACTCGCAAGCTAAATCACCCTTTGTGCCTGCGTCATGACCATCCTCTGATCGACGAGAGAAGCTCTCCCCAAAGATGAGGATCCCCACATTTTGAAAAGTGCCTGAACGCTGGAACTGCCGGCGTTCCCAATTACAGGACTGGTTACCATACTCCATATGGCCAATCTGGACCAAAAGACCCTGCTGCTCATGCATTCCCGGACCAATGGGCATTGTCAATTGCTGTTGACCTCATCCGAGGCAGCAGATACCTGGCTCGTCAAAGAGTAAAGTCACCGTCGCTTCCCCAGCTTCGTCCCTTGCAAAAGGTACTTGTTGTCCACTCTATCGCGTTGTCTTTTACAAGTCTCCTGGGACATTCACAATGCTGCTCTTCACTGCAGTTCTTTCCCTGGGCCACGGCCTCCTCTCCCATGGCCAGCAGACTGCTCGAGATCCCGGTGTTGCTGGTCCGTCCATTGAGCCAATGCACTACTACTACGATGAATGGCCAACGGGCATTGCGGTCTCGTCCACAGGTCGCATGTTCTCAAACTACCCTCCGGGTCTCGATCCCATGGACCAGAATTACACGGTAGCAGAACTGACGGGTAACACCACGGAATCCCCGTATCCTTCTGCAGAGTACAATATTCCGCCGGGCGGTCGCTACAACTACTCGACATATCCTCCAACCAGCGCAAGCAGCCCAGACCATCTCGTTGGTGTTCAAAGCGTCGTCATCGACGCGAAAGACCGACTGTGGATCTTAGACACCGGACGAGTAGCTCTGCAAAACGGCACCTTACTAACCTCTGCATTCGGTGGCCCAAAGCTAGTCGGTATCGATCTCAGCAACAACTCAATCATCAAGACGATCCTCTTCCCGCCCACCGTCGCATACCCAGACTCATACCTGAACGACGTGCGCTTCGACCTTCGCCCTTCAGTCACCTCGTCAGGCGCAGGGATCGCCTACATCACCGACTCCTCCTCGGAAGGTCGCAACGGGATCGTCATCGTCGATCTCGGCACCGGCGAATCCTGGCGGCACCTGAACAACCTGCCTGAAGTCCGCCCCGAACCGGGCTTCTTCCTCTCCGTCTGGGCCGAACCCGTCTACTCAAACCCGGGCAAGGGCCAGCCCATCACGCCCCTCAGCTTCGGCTCCGACGGCATCACTCTCTCCGCGGATGGCGAGACCCTTTACCTCAGCCCCGTGAGCAGCCGATACCTCTATAGCGTCCCAACTGCGCGTCTACGCGATCGGAGCGTGGCTTCTGAACTGCTGGCCGCCGGCTCGGTATCGCGCCTCACGCAAAAAGGTGTCAGCGATGGTCTAGAGAGTGATAGTAATGGGTTGATTTATGCTGGGAGCGTGGAGCAGAACGCCGTGGTGATATTCAACCCGGCTAACGGGACAGCCTCGACGTACGTCAGAGATCCACGTTTGGGGTGGATGGACACGTTTTCTGTTTCCGGGAGTGATCTCTATTTCACCGAGAACCAGCTGTGGAGGGGGCCGGGTCAGCAGGGCGGTGTCGATAAGAGAGTCAAGCCGTTCGTGTTGTGGCGGGTGCCGCTGGTGAATAATGGGTCGAAGATATTGTTGCAGTAGAAACCGATAGGTATCGAAGTTTGTTGTCTGCATGACTCTCGTCTGTGCCCGCTTCCACTGGTTTTGGTAAGTTCTCTTCGTTTTCACTGCTTAGGTAAATCGATTACCATTCACTAGTGATCCGTAGTCCCCAAATCAACTGAAACGCGCCATTTGGTCGAGCTTCGCAGGTGCCATTGAGGCATCCGATTTTCAATGCGGATCCGGTCACGGCTGCGGTGACGTTCTCTAGAGGAAGCGGGTAAAGAGGAAAATCAGAAATGTTTTGCACCTTGTAGGTCGGCAACGACGCCGCCTCTGGTTTTGAACACGATCGTCACGCATAAAAAGGGATGCCCAGTCTCTTCGTTCGTTCATCTCCCTTTCTTATCCTTCCTCCGACTTCCCTCGCCACTACTCCCCGGTCGACTCCCACCTGGCCCTCCTCCAGCACCACCCAACATTCCCGCAATCCCAGGCGGCAGCTGTGGTCCCCCTCCTCCACCCTCCTTCTGCATGTCCGCCATCATATCCTTGAAGAAATTATCCGACACCCCGCCTCCACTCATTGCCGGACTATGCAGCGGCAAAATTTGATTGATCTTCCAACCTCTCGGCACTGCCGGCGGCTCCAACTTGTCGGGTGCAGAAACACCCTGGATTTGGAGTTTGAGGGGTGAATCCTTCGTGGTGGGATGTGCCTGGAGATACTGCGCCACTAAAATATACAGGTGAGATTTGTTCTTCACTGCTGGACTAAGAGGTTTGCCGGTCTCTTTATTGCGCATCAAGACCCGGACCCGGCCCGGGTTCGCCCAGTCCTTTGGGTGTAACTTATCTGGCTCGAAGGCTATTTGGAGTCGGCTGCCTGCTATGCTGGCCGAGACGATTTGACATGCTTCTGCAATGTCGCGTGCGAGAGGATTTTGGACGCCTAATTTGGCGCTCACGCGTCGGCCCTGAGTACGAGTGCGGCTGGCGTCGAAATAGACAGGGTAGAGTGTGGAGTGGAATTTTAGAGACTCTTTGGAGGCAGGTTTGGAATTGGGCCCCGTCGGCCGGAGCATTGAGGGCATTAAATTCGAGTTGTCAGATTGGGGGCCATTCTGTGAGGAAGGCGGGGCTTGCCTGGACGTGTCTGGTTGTGGAATATCGGTGGGTGCGATTATGGAGGAGGAGGATTGAGGGAACGATATGGTAGAGGGGTCTTCAATTTCCGGATCCGAGTCTGACAGTTCCTCAACGCGAGCGTGCGACATGGTCGAGAGCTGTTTCGTATTATTGTCTCGGATTGGACAGATATAGAAGGTGGGTCTTTGCTGATGCTGCGGATTTCAGGCGACATTTCCCAAGTTGTAATATCTCGAAGTGTGGAAGAGGATCAATGGAGACTGCCAAGCTTTCATTGCTTGGCCTCTTTGAAGAGTCACCACTGCGATCTTCCTCGTTAAAACGTTGGGATGAAGGGCTTTTCGTTTGCGATTTTGTCTGTTATCCTGATCCTGCTTCTCATTTGATGCCATCAGGGTATCTTGTCTCTCCCAATTTCCTACATAGGTTGATCAAATCAGAATTTGTACCCGATTGAGTGAGGTTAACTAGCGTAAATGGAAATCTTTAGTCAACCAACGTTTTTATACCACAACACACGTTGCGCAATGTCCGCAATAACCGTGGACAGAAATGTCTCGACCTACGAGGAGAATGGAGAGCATCAGCAACCTCATCCTGGTGGCTCCAGTGAAAGCCATGTCCTTCACCGTTCCATACACGAGCAACCAATAAAGGTTGTTAAGGCATATGGCATGCATCTGTACTTGGAGAATGGGCAAAAGATTCTGGATGCCACCGGTGGTGCTGCCGTCGCCAGTCTTGGGCATAATCACCCTGCGGTGAAGGAAGCCATCATAGCTCAAATGGACAAGTTCTCCTACTGTCACTCTTTGTTCTTCAGTTCTAATGTCGGAGAAGACCTTTGCAAGCTTCTAGTTGATTCTACAAACGGACAGATGTCGAAAGCCTTCATTGTAAGCTCGGGGTCGGAAGCCATGGAGGCCGCTGTCAAGATGGCAAGACAGTATTTCCTTGAGTTGAGTCCGCCACAGCCCAGAAGATTGCGATTTATTGCCAGGAAGGAATCTTATCATGGAACTACCCTTGGTGCGTTGGGCATGGGCGGCCACGTCGCTCGCAGAGCATTGTATGAGCCGATGCTCAGTCCGCATGTCTCACATGTTTCTGCCTGCAATGTCTATCGAGGTATGGAGGACGGAGAAAATGTGTTAGAGTATATTGCTCGTCTTCAAAACGAACTTGACGATGAATTTCAACGCGTCGGCCCGGACACTGTGTGCGCATTTGTGATGGAACCAGTGGTTGGAGCAGCATTGGGTTGTGTTCCAGCTCCGAAAGGCTATATCCGGGCTGTGAGGTCTGTTTGTGAGAAGTATGGAGCACTGCTAATCCTGGATGAAGTGATGTGTGGAATGGGAAGATGCGGCACAATACATGCGTGGATGGAAGAGGGAGTTGTACCCGACCTCCAAACCATCGGCAAAGGACTTGGTGGTGGCTATGCTGCTGTTGCGGGAATGCTCCTTGGTCACAAGGTTGTCAATGTACTAGGCAAAGGGACTGGTGCTTTCGCTCATGGTCAAACATATCAAGGACATCCTGTTGCATGTGCGGCAGCATTGAGAGTTCAGCAAATCATACAGAAAGAGTCACTTGTGGAGAGGGTGCACAGACTTGGTCCGAGGCTCGGGCAACAGTTGCTATCTCTACTTGGGAAGCATCCTCACGTTGGAGACATTCGAGGGAGAGGATTCTTCTGGGGCATTGAATTTGTCCAAGAGAAGTCAAGCAAGAAGCCCTTTGATCCATCTGAGGGCGTGGCGACGAGTATCCACTATCTAGGCATGACAGAGCCTCACAACGTTTCACTCTATCCAGGGACTGGCACTATGGATGGGGAAAGGGGAGATCATGTTTTGATTGCACCGGCTTACAATATTGATGAGCAGGAATTGAGCGATCTAGCTAAGGGCGTCGTCAATGTTATCCAGCAGTATTTCGAAACTCGTAACAGGACCCGAGAGGAAGGCATTAGTGCTCATACGAATCATATTCAGAACGGCGTCCACAAAGACGACCCGAGGGGAGGTGAAGGAGGCCCCATTTTGCTGCCATAGATTTAGTTGCAATATCATCTATGATAGAGCGGCCAAAGCCTCCTTATCATCGCCGAGCCAGCCCTTTCACTGTCCACAACGGCGCAACAGTCTCCACCGCTCTTTCCACTACGGCCTTGACTCGGTCTCTCAGTACGTTGTTCGCGCACTCAACCTCCAGCGTCTCCAGCCATAATCTGGCTACGTGTTTGTCAACCTTGATGTCGAGTCCAGGAACTGGAATGCCGAGGGCTGCAAGACGGGCTCTCTCTGCGGCTTGCAGCTCCTCCGCCTCCTCCTCGTCGTCTTCTTCACTATCAGCATCACCAGCTTCCTGCTTTACACCATCAACCGTCTTCTCGCTTTTAACAGTAGCGACATCAACCTTTGGCGCCTCAATTGGTGTAATACCCTGCCCAAACTGCTCTTCAAGGAACATGCATAACCTCGAGAAACGCTCTTCAGGGCTGAGCTCAGCGTGCACATTCCTCGACTTTATTTCTTTCTCCCCATTCGTCTGATGATTGTGGTGATGGTGCCCATTTCTGCTCGATGAATATCTCACCGCCGCAGGGCTGCTCTCGACAGTTAGCAATACTGCCATGACTGCATCTGCAATCCCATCATTCATCGTGTTGCCTTCCCACTCCAGCTCAAGTTCCTTATTCCTCCCTGACCATGTCACGGATACGCAGCCCATCACCAAGAATTTGCGCAAAGGCGAGGTAGGTGTCTCTTCATCTGCGTGCTCCGCATCATAGTCGTCGCCATTCGTGCCGTTAGAGTGCCCGTTCGAGACACCTTTATCGCCATTCGTCTCCGACTTGTCCTCCTTCGCAGTTCCAACTTCTTCAATAGCACCGAACGTGCTTTCAAGAGCCCATCTGATCAGGTCGATACCTGCCGCACCGAGTGCGATATGCTGTTTGCACATGATCGTGGTTGTTGTCAAACCAGCGTACTCTCGCAAGTCCTCAGGCGCCATCAGATTGAGTTTGAAGCCATTTTGAACAAGGACTCCATTCACTATCCGAGTATCTTCAGGGTCTGTTGTTTTTGGAGGGTTGATCTGAGCGAGACGACCGACTACTTTGGCTGTCTTGTCTTTTCGGAAAGGTATTCGCACCTCTTCCGCATTTTGTGGGTTGTACACTTTGACGTCAGTGGATTTGGTGTTGTTGAGACTTAGCAATTTGGACCGCAGACGTGTCATCTGAGCTTTCTCGCCATGGACGAGAATCTTCGAGAAAGTGGTTAGCGAAGCCTCAAGTGCGCATTAGAAGCAGACTCACCACATGCGCCGCGCCGATTTCTTCCACAAATCCAACGTTCTCGACACCAGTGACATGAGCGGCGAAGCTGAATTCCTCCACGCTACACCGCCTCGGGATCATGACTTGGTTCTCATCTCCCTCTCTTGTCCTTCTTCCCATATTCTGCCCTGCACCACCGGCTCCACCACTCATAACCGCTGGAATACTCTCTGGCTCCTGCAAGATCGTCCTCGCCATCGTCCCCTCAACATTGTAACCGGTCATCACCACGCCATTTCTCTGGTCCGGTGCCCACCTCTCAAGCAACACCCGACTCATCCCCGACTGCAACATTCCTGGGCTAGCGAGCATGACGCACCCGCCCACATCCTCGAATTTATCCAGATTCCTCAAGCTTCGCACAAAGTGAAAGTCCCAGGGCCCAGAACTGACTCCCTTAGCGTTTCCAGCGGCTTCCGCTTCCGCCATTCGCTCACGAAAGATGCGTTTGATGTTATCGTTCATGGCATTGATGTAGGTCTGATAGATGACCATACATTTTCGTGCTGTATTCCCAGTATAGTAGATGGGGATCTTCTGAAGGTCTGGGTGTCGCTGCCAATAATCTTCGAGAATTAAGAGCAGTTCCTGTGCGCGACCTAGTGCAAAAACAGGCATGAGGACTTTACCACCACGGTTGAGGATGCCGGATATGGATTTCAGGAGAGCTGTTTCGCGTTCGGCACGCGGAGGTGCGTTGGAGATACCGAATGTGGACTCGGTTATCATCACATCAATTTTGCCGACGTTCTTCGGCACCTCAGCCGCGATAAGGTGGCGATCTGGTTCGCGGGAGTAGTCACCTGTGAAGAATATGTTGAGGCCTGCGATGTTGATGAGGAACATTGCGGCGCCGAGGACGTGGCCCGCTGGATAGGGTGTGATACGAATGGAGGATACGGTGTGTGTTGTGTAGAAGTCGATGGTTTCGATCTGGTGAAGTGTGGAGATATGGTCTTGCTCGGTGTAGAGGGAGGTGCGTTGGTCGGAGGTGGATGAGGTGTTGGATACTCGGACGGAGTCTTGGATCAGCCATTTGTAAATGGCTTTGGTGGGATGGGTCATGAAGACTCGGCCCTTAAAATTGGTTTTTGCAAGGACGTAAGGCAGGGCCGCTGCATGGTCGAGATGGAAACTGAAGGGGGTTCCGTCAGCTCTGTATAGGACGAACAGCGCACACAATAAGGAACGAGGGCAGAGACAGATGCTGAAGGAGATACGCCAACACATGGGATATTTGCAGAGCTGGATGGAGGAGGGGTTGAAACTCTTTGTATTAAATTCATCTAGACTGATACACGATTCCATCCGAACATGATAGGATGGATAGCAGCCCAGACCAGCACATTCGTAGTATTTGCTCATTCCCGACAACTTTCTTGAATATTTCAACGCAATAAACTCCATCGTAAGGTAGAGATATTTCTGAACGCCAGTAGAAGGGGAGAGAAAAGGCACGTACTGGCTGATGAGGAGAACGTCGATGGTGCTGAGGTCAAATTCGTCAAAATAGGGTAAGGCTGCGATACCATCTCTACCAGAGTACATGCCCGCATCAAGCTAGTTGAACATAAGTTGACGAATAATCGTGTAGTAGGACGGAGTCGACGCCATACCATGACTGTCTTGCCCTTGTATTGAAGGATGTGACATGATCGTCCAACTTCGTTACAACCACCGAGTCCAGTAAAGACTAGCTCATCGGAAGGGTCTACAGGTTCATCGTCAGTTGCTGATGCCATCTGCGAGGCTTTTCTCTTTGCAGCCATCTTGTGAAACGTGTGCGGTCAACTCATTCAAGGTGTGTGCGGTGTATTGAGCAGGTTCAAAGTGAAGGAAGGGGGTTGCGTCAGGTGCCAGAGTCCAGTAAGGATCCTGCTTAGGAAGCTGGTAGGCTCGATGTCAATCTTTCCTGGTAGATGTCATCGCATGACTCGTTCTCATTGTAGTGAATATGTTGCGTTATACTTGTAGGTTGAATGAGCATCTCGAACGAAAGTGAAGATGGATTTCCTATTGACAACTTTTGCCGAGCCTGCGCCACGTGATGCGGCTCTTGGTAGAACGTCTGCCCAAGTTTATTCTTCTGCCTTTGACATCAACCTCACGGAACGAGCGCCAGACCGACAACTATCGAGAACGATCATTTGGTTTCCGGAATCCATCTGAGCTGGACTTGAGAAGGCTTTCTGGGATGATTCACTCCACGAGCAGGACTCGGGGCCTTCAAGGCTCGGCTGATAGCCTGGGGTGCGCCGAATCTGGGGTCTGGTCACTGATTCTCAGATAACAGTCATGTCACATCACAATCCGACGATGCCATCGCACCAGCCTCTGTCACGTACGTCGCCGGGTGCCGCCTTCTCGTCTCCATACGGTCCTCCTCCTCCTTCATTTCCACCAAATATGCTGCCTCAATCGCAGCAGCCTCAGTACAAACGACCGCCGCAGTTCTCACCAAGCGCTCAATCGCCTGTCAACTCTCCACATTTTACATCTATGTCCATACCGCGTGCAAGCAGTCCATTAAATGGAGCTGTTGTCAATCGTCTCTATTCCGCGCCACCTGCCCCAGGCTCGATGGGCCCTCCGTCAAGACCTGCCGATAAGGCTACTGACATTCGTACTCTCGAAGACCCTCTTGCAGGCACTGGCGTCAACCTCGATGAAGAAGAGCGAAATCTAACCAATTCCACCTACTACTCGCAGCAAAAAGGACCAAACGCTTCTTTCGGGTCCCAGCGTACCAGTTTTGGCCCAGGCTCTGGTGGCTCTAGCTTCGAGCGACCTGGATCGAGTGGTCATCAGAACGGTCACGAGGAAACCACCGAGGAATTGCAACGACGAAAACAGGCTGAAGCTAATTTCCGTGCTGGTAGATGGGCTCAACATCCACTGTGGGATGCGTTCCTACAGGGCGACCCTTTGGAAAAGAAGCTCAACAAATGTTCTTATGAGAATGGCATAAAATCTCCCAAAGACGGGTTGTTTTATGCTACTACAGGACAAACGAGACCACAGACGACGCGGGTTACTGGCCACGATGGCGCTTCACAGATTATCGATCGTGGACAGACTATTCTGAGCACTGAGTCCGGAGACGTATTAGGTGATATCATGAAGCTAGTATCTCTAGCCACTAAGGATCGGATCACTGGCCTCCTTGACCATTCAGCCCGCCTTGCTTGTGAGCGCCGTGACCACTCTGCCGGCCGAGTCCCTACGGAATGGAAAACAGTCGCAATCACTTCTCCTGCTCCACTTATCGTGCCTCAGTCTGCTGCGAGTGCTGCGGTGTCGACGTCTCTGAAGCGTGAGCATGCTTGTGCGCTCAATTTCTGGCATGTGTGCTGACTCAATCAAGGAACATTCTCGCAGATGGACGAAGAACAGCCTCCTAGTCCAGCGCACCGAATCGTCTCGGTCTTTCAGAAAGTTTCGAATGCGAATCGTGCCTCGGAGCAAGCTCGGCTCGCTAAGCGTGCCAAACGCGGCATTGCAAGACCCGCAGAGACCGGCAGTCTCAGTGGGGCTGCTACACCAACGGGCGCTCAAACTCCTGTCCCAGCTCCAGCTGAGCCCGAGAGGCGACTATCGAAGAAAGACAGAAAGGCTGCCGAGTCTAAGATGAGCGATGCGCAGCAGCAAAAGTCGGCGAACGAGACAGCGAGGATGGCGATGGGATTGGGCTCGACCACCAAGTTCAGTAAAAAGTACTCGTGGCTGAATAAAGGGAGTGCAACATCGCCAGCTGCAAGTCCCGGACAGACACCAAACAGGGGCAACGCTGCCCTTATTAGTGCACCGCCTACCCCTGGCAGTGTTCGGACTGGATTCTCGATAGGGCGAGGCAAGCAATTCGGTGACTGGAATGAAAACGAGGATGGCGCTATTCAAGCAAGAGATGTCTTGTTAGTGCTCGAGACCGATGGCAAGGCTGTCAAAGCTCTGAGTAAGGGCTATAATACGCCTGAGAAACCAGAAAAAAGATGATTGGGACCTCTGTGATGGGATGGACATTTTACACTTCGAATTTACCATTGCCCGGCGTCGTGGGAATCAAGGATATTCGCCTGCCTGTATGGTATACACTCGACGCATCAGCTTTTCTTTCTGCCGGGGCGTCAGCAGGTTTCCTTTTGAAGGAGTCTTCAGGCCAAAGAAGGCTATTGGGTTGGGACTGCATTGAAACGGTCATGGTACCCTCCGAATCAGGCGCATGCGGTGCTTTGAGGAGCCAGCAAACATGCTCGGCGAAGCCCGAGAAGCAGGTGAAGCTGTGGAGGGTCTTCCAAGCTACTTATGCAGAAGTAGAGTATTGACAACCAAAGGTGTCACAGGTATTCCTAACACGTTGCCTGCGTAATTGACTTAGGGTAAGTCGCACGGAGATGTCGCACACCCCTTGGCATGATGTCCGACGCTTTACTCCCAGATGGCCGGGACGCTGTCACATTCGTACTAAGATAGACGGTCATTGGCCGAGAGGGAGGATCAGCACTCAGACCTGGTGAGGTGTAAGTTAGGGGCCTCAAGGATAAATCGTCCCGGTACGCAATGAAGGACATTCGATGCCCGTGAAATGGCGATGGAGTAGGCTTCGAAGCCATTGCATAGCTATTGTGAACACGACCAGAACATTCAAAGCGCTTGATAGCTTCTGTAGTGATCATTGCCGCCGAGTTGAACTGGACGGGAGTGAATACTGTACGACTTAGCTGAGGAAATGACGACTAATTAACCTAGACGCAGGTGCTCCACAACCAAAACCTAACCTCAACCTGCATTCCTCCACGAGGGCGACGTCAATCGCGATAACAGCCACCCTTTCTCGAGAACCAGGCAGGACAGCCTTTGCAACCGATATTGTTGCTCCACCATCCGCAGAGGCAATGCAGAGCTCGCCTCCTCGATAGAGCCCTGTATCGGGAATCGAGATCGAGATCGTTTTCCCAGACCTTTCGAAACGCGGTCCCCCCTCAGGCTACGGAAACGCAATAGGACAGCCTTCGAGTTTGGCCACCGAATTACATGATATCGATCGTCTGCTTCGCTTACCAATGAAGTAACGGGATTGGTTTCGTTGTGGTTGTCGCACGACGCATTGTCAAGGAAGTGGTATTGAGGTGCAAATTCTTACACTCTCCCACACTACCCGGAGACTTGAAGACCTCGACCACCAGGCAAGATGTCGACACCCTCCATCGCCTCAACCACTCTATCTACACATCACTTGCCATATGGCTATCCACATCAAAATCCATATCAAGCCAATGCTGCTTCGTACCCGGCAAATAACAGCGTGCCTACCCCGAGGCTGACTGGCTCCTATCACACCTTCCCTTCTGGCCATCAACCTGCTTCACACCGATCTTCGCAACAATCTCCTCAGCATGCAAAACAGGGCTTTCAAGCTCCGCCGATAGCACCCTCACAATCGGCGTCTGCCATGTCGAATCGAGTGCAGAAGCAACCAGATTGGCAGGAGTTTTACAAGAATGGAGTGCCGAAGGAGATCATTTGGATAGATGACGATAGTCCCCCTCCTCCGGCACCAGCGTCCCCACCCACGAATCAGCAAGGAGGTAAAAGGTCCCGGCCTATTGTACGACCTACAGCGGGAAGGAAACGGAAGGCGGATGATGCAAGATACCATGACAGTCCTGCGTTCTCAACACATCCGGCAAAATTCGATGAGCATTCCTCAGGACCGTCGATCTCCACCGACCGTACTACTTCACTGCATACGACTGCTCCGACATCGCTTGGATCCTATGGCAGCAGCGGGGCGAGCAACTCTTACGAAGATGTGAATGTTGGACAGAAAAGGAAACGCGCACCGCCGAAAGAGACAAGGGCACAAACGAAGCGAAAACAACAGGAGGCAGCAAGCGATGCGTTTGCCGACTATGTTCCCCCCCCCAAGCCGCCAATAAAGGCTGCAGAAGTTCATGTTCCCGTCGTTCCCGCAGTGAGTACCGCCAATCAACCCTTGTTTCTATGCTGACGAGATATAGTACGGCAGTAAGAATCAAAAGATTGATGACGACGACGGTCATTACATCGTCACTCCCGGCGCAGATTTCACTGACAGATGTGCGTCTCTCCTTGGTCGCTCTAGATTCCAGGCTACTGACAAGCGTACAGATACGGTTGATAAGCTACTTGGACAGGGAACCTTTGGCAAAGTTGTCGAAGCTTGGGACAAAAAGAAGCAGACCAAATGTGCGGTGAAGATCATTCGATCTGTGCAGAAATATCGCGAAGCCTCTCGAATTGAGCTCCGTGTCCTCTCTACCCTGTCACTAAATGACAAGACGAATCGTAACAAGTGCATACACCTTCGTGATTCGTTCGACTACCGGAATCATATATGCATTGTCACAGACTTGCTTGGCCAAAGTGTCTTCGATTTTCTCAAGGGTAACAGCTTTGTTCCGTTTCCGAGCACACAAATACAAAACTTTGCCCGACAGCTGTTCACGAGTGTTGCCTGTAGGTCTCGAAGCCTGACCATGTTTCTCTCACGCTAATTATACTTGCAGTCCTTCATGACCTCAATCTAATCCATACTGACCTGAAGCCGGAGAATATCCTTCTGGTCAATGGCGCATACCAAACATTTACTTACAATCGAAATATCCCCTCTTCATCACACATTACCTCACGAACTGCACGTCAGCGAAGAGTATTACTGGACAGCGATATCCGCCTTATTGACTTTGGATCTGCCACTTTCGATGATGAATATCATTCTACAGTAGTCTCGACCAGACACTATCGGGCACCAGAGATTATTCTTCAGCTTGGATGGAGCTTCCCTTGCGATATCTGGAGCATTGGCTGCATCATTGTGGAATTCTTCACAGGTGATGCGCTGTTTCAGACGCACGACAACCTCGAGCATTTAGCCATGATGGAGGCTGTCTGCAATGCTAAGATTGACGCTAAGATGATCAAGCAAGTTCAGCAAGCCAGCAGAGGGTCGAACCCAAACCCAATGAAGTACTTCAACCGGAACAAGTTGGACTATCCACAGCAGGAGACGACTCGTGCATCGCGAAAATATGTCAAAGCGATGAAGCGCCTTTACGTGAGTTGCAACTTGTCTCACCTAGCTTACCGCAGCTAATGTCCTTCTCCAGGATTTTATTCCCAGTACTTCCACTTTCAACAAGCAGCTACTGGACCTTCTGAGAAAGATCTTCGTTTACGATCCAAAGCAGCGCATTACTGCCAAGCAAGCTCTCAAACATCCCTGGTTTAAAGAGACCATGGTCGATGACGGCACTGAAGCTTTGAGAATTCGAGATCAAAGGGAAGAAGACACTCGGCTGGCTGAAGCTCGAGCACGAGCAGATGCTCAACATCAGGCCGACATGCGGCAGCAGACGACGGATGGTCGGCAAGCGAAGAGGATGCGTGAGGCGTAGCAATGAGAAGGTGATGCTGTTGAGACACGGCGCCAGAGACGTGAAGACTCATGAGCAAAAACGACGACGGCGTTTATATGGCAACTCACACGATATTTGGAGAGGCACAATTGCATGCATGGGCAAGGGAGCATGATCACCTATATTGTGTCCCAGACTCATTCCAGGATCTGATGCAAATGGCTCGATCTGACCTATCATTTTGCTACTATCTGTATCTGTGACCGCATGGATAACGGGAACAAAGAAAAGGCTGGGAACATGCAGCCCACTGTGCATAAACCGATCCAGAAGACAGCTCTTTTATTTGAGAGTGTGGACTTTTCATCCATAGCAATCTAGGTGGTGGAAAAGCTTCATATTCATCTCCGCCAATCTATGATCTCGTACCCGTACTCGGGTTCTTTGATATCTTACTGTGCATCTCCGTTTTCATCATGCTTCAAAATTTGAGGACTTGAGCATCTGAAGAGGTTCGCGGGGAGCTAACTAGTGACATCGCTGCCTCAATTTCACTGACTCCAGTTGCCAGTGGTCCTTCAATCCACTTCTACAACTCTCATTATCCGTCACAAAGGTTCAATTTCTGTTATCCCTACTTCGCCTGCTCCTCATGAGCTGAGCGGTGTTGATCCCAACATGTCAGCCTCTTTGCCAGGGAGTAGAGAGCTCCCCGCGTCGCAATATGATCTTTCTACGTACTGGGGCAGAGTCAAGCAATCGGCTGAAATAGCCGATCCCAGGTCAGTGAGCTGGGCTGACACATTACGAAGAACCTCCTCGCCAGGAATGGTGTGGTAGGTATACACCATGTTCATATAAAAGTGATGTGCAATCTGACTGACCTATTCTTTCTACACTCACAGAACCCTGTTTGTCTCGTCTTTCAGCCTCGAAAATGCCAAATGGCTCGTGTCGTCTTACAAGAAGGGGGAGATCAAGATGATGACACCAGAGATATGGCAGGCGAAGAAGGTCGTGGACTCGACATTACATCCTGGTCTGCGGCTATATTCTCACACTCACCCTCCAGCCTAGGCTGATACCTGAGAGATATGCAGACACCGGCCAACCTGTCTTCCTCCCCTTCCGCATGTCCTGCTTCGTCATCTCCAACCTCATCGTCACAGCTGGCATGCTGACACCCAACCTTGGCACAACCGGCACTCTCCTCTGGCAAATAACAAATCAATCCCTCAACGTCGGCATCAACAGCGCCAATTCCAACAAATCAACACCCCTCTCCACGTCGCAAATCACAAAATCCTACCTCCTTGCCGTGTCCGCCTCCTGCTCCGTGGCGGTAGGTCTAAACGCTCTCCTGCCCCGGCTCAAACGGCTCAGCCCACCAACCCGAACAGTCCTCTCGCGCCTCGTCCCCTTCGCCGCCGTCGCTAGCGCCGGCGCCCTAAACGTCTTTCTCATGCGCGGCGAAGAAATCCGTCAAGGAATAGACGTCTACCCAGTTCAGCCTCCCCATCCTCCAGAAAAGGTCTCCTTCACGAGTACCACCACCCAACCCTCCCCCACACCAGACTCCTCATCCAGCGACGACTCCAACTCACTCCCAACCTCCCTCGGCAAATCTCGCACCGCCGCCTTCCACGCCGTCTCTCAAACCGCCATCTCCCGCGTCCTCAACGCCACGCCCATCATGGTCCTCCCACCCCTCATCCTCGTTAAATTGCAACAACAGTGCTGGCTGAAACACCGGCCCCGGCTCGTCTTGCCCGTCAACTTGGCGCTGATCCTGACGACGAGTATTGTGGCGCTGCCGTTAGCGTTGGGGGCGTTTCCGCAGAGGCAAAGGATGGGGGTGGAGAGGT
>JAABUK010006758.1_pt1 | contig 16925 bp, 16 predicted proteins | sample 5559141 | NCBI WGS metagenome assembly JAABUK01 (sample SAMN10711869, study PRJNA513367) | rock metagenome | isolation source: Antarctica rocks | place: Antarctica: Victoria Land, Pudding Butte nord | collected 2016-01-03
ACCGTGGGGTTGGAGATTGAGGAACAGTTTGCGGCTAGGAGGGAGGGCCAAGTTTGTACGGTCCATGGTATTGCGCCCGGCGAAGAGCAGAATCCTGGAGATGACGTGAATGGTGCCGTGAACGGAATTGCGAGGAGGAGTTTCAAGAGACCAACGAAACAACTGGACGCTATCATTGCACCCTGTGGAGGTGGAGGCCTCCTAAGTGGACTAGCCACTTATTTCTCTGACAATCAGGACGAAGACCTCATCGGTCCAGCCCCAAATTCAGCGCCTCCACAACGGCCCTCACATCCTCCTCCATCCGCTCCTTCCATATCACTAGGCCAACACGACGAACTTACCGCCAATCCCGACGCCCCTTTGGCTCCCCACACGTCGAAAACCCAACCCCAGCCGAGACCCAGAAGCACGCCCTTCATCTTCGGCGCCGAGCCTAGTTTTCAATCCGCCGACGATGCTCTCCGCTCCCTGCAGCTAGGTCACCGAATCACCACCGTACGCTCCCTAACCATAGCCGATGGCCTCCGCACACCCCTCGGGCATATCACTTGGGATGTCATCCGTAAGAAAGAGAACGTAGAGGGGATACACAGTGTGAGCGAAGACGAGATCAAGCACGCGATGAGATTGCTGATTGAGCGGGCGAAGTTGGTGGTGGAACCTAGTGGAAATGTTGGGTTGGCGGTTGTGCTGTTTGACGAGGGGTTTAGGGGGTGGGTGGAGGGGAGGCAGAGAGAGGAGGCTGGGCAAGCAAGGGAGGCGAAGGGAAAGGGAGGGGCGGCGGAAGGGGTTAGAGTTGGGGAAGAGGAGATCAGGCCCTGGGATATAGGAATCGTGCTCAGTGGTGGGAATACTACTGTGGAGGCTATCGCGGGACTTTTCGGAGCGACGAGTCAACAGGATGCCACGGAGGAGAGGAAGCACAGCGATAAAACTAGGGAGGTGGTGGAAAGGCAAGAAGCGAAGGTCACCATGGATGGCGAAAGGGTGGCAGAGGATATTGCTGGATGAGGACGAGAGATGATGCTCATGCTGCTGCTGGTGGGAAATGACATGAGGCCTCGGAATCATTGATCGTGAAATATTTCGTCCTAGCATTGTAGTCAGGCCAAGCGCTCGTCTATTCAATGGCAGAAGGGTATTCGCTTCTGCATCATACTCGTCCCGTCAAATACTCACCTCTACTTATCCCGCAAATCTTTGATTCCGATTGACTGGAAGATCCCTGCCCAAACGTGGCAGAGAAGCGAACGCCCACATATAATCAGTTGAGGTGTTCATTCCTGACACACGAACTCTTGCAAATTCTTATAGTAACAACTAATACCCCGACAACACCCTCCTCATCCTGCACACTGCCACCTCCAAGGACCTGAACCGACGAGATCCTTGCCGTTGTGCGGGCTCCTGTGATTCTGACGGCCCCTGGCAGCTGCTCGCTGAGGCGCGGAAACGTTGTCTCACGCTGCAAGAGAGATTGGGATACGGGGTAGTCAAAGCCAATCGCCAGGGGCGTAGAGGTTTCAATTCCAAGGAGCGAACATGGGAGCCCGCAGGCGAGGGGAAGGGGAAGAGGAAGAGGAAGAGGAAGGGTGGTCTTTGAAACCCACAAACTTCAATGGGAACATAACAGGTGCCCCAGTCACCATCATCCGCCTTGATATTGCAGGATTCCCTTGCTTCCTCCCCCGTCTGCGGTGCTCGCGCAACACAATCCTTCGTTGGGTCAGCGGCGGCAGATTTTCGCTCTCTCGCTTTCGGTCCCATGGGGTGGTGACTTGGAACGGCATCGCCGTCTAAGTAGCTACTTAGCAAGGGAGTCTTCAGGTACAGGAGCTGAATGAAGGCATCGGCGGTGGAGAGTTCAACGGGAGACCATCGTTGATCTGCCCAATGGTAACTATCCAAAGGGGCAATCGGCATAATGAGCGGAAATCCTTTATTCCAGCTCAAGATTTCCAATCTCAGCGCACAGAAGACTGCATTTTCGGGGTCCCCCTCCCCCTCCCACCCTTACAGATCTACAACAAATGATACCGCGATCCAACACACCGAGAATCTGGACCGTCAAGGTAGGCCTGACCAGTTTGCCTGCAAGGTAACTGTGTTTCGGATGTGTCGCACGCACGGGCTGGGGTGGAGACATATGTCGATGGCCTGGGACGATGTAACAGAAGGGGAAGCAGGTCAGAACAGTGTACCGTTCATGGGGCGGTATAATTGAGATGGTGACCAGCTTGGCCAATGGAAGGGTGTGCAGATGAGGACGGACCCGGCGGCCGAGCAGGGGGGGGGGTAGGGTCGAACTTTGTAGGTCTAGATATATGCAATACTCCCGCAAAACGCCTTGCAATGCCTCTGGTACTCGATACCGTCCTCGGTAAGTAATGTTCAATCGGAGATGGCATCAGTGGCCCTGGGCATGCTCATCCACAAACACCCCCGTCTGTGCGGCAACCCTCCTACAATCTTCCAACATCCTCGCCTGCTTGGCCACCTCCCCTAACCTCCCCAATACCTCGCGATTCCCCTCCACAAACCCGTAGATTGCATACGGGATCTTGACCTCCTCGCAAAACTCCCTCACCAACCCCTGCGTCCTCCGCAGATTGTGCCGCGGGATGCGCGGATAAAGATGATGGATTGCTTGGAACTGGAGGCCCCCGTGGAGGAAGTCTAGCCACGGCGGACAGTCGACGTCCATGGTTGTTCGGAGCATTTTCTGGGGAAAGGATTCGTGGATTCCGAGGTCGGCGGTTGACATGGCGAAGTGAGAGAGTGTGATTTGTACATGTAGCGGCGCGGTGATCATGTGTGAGACCATTATGAAGATGAATCTATCCCAGGCTGTGGGAATGGAGAGGTAGATGGTCTGGTAGCCGAACCAATACCAGAAGAAGATTTGACCTGCTATCTCGAGGTGGCGATGCCACCATGCAGGACCTTTGTGTGGCCCGGGAAAGAAGACTAGGTGGGCCCAGGAGAGACGGTAGAGGTTGAAGCGGCCCATGGTTAGGATGGGGTAGTAGAGCCATTTTTGGTACTTTATGGCCATTTTGGCAAAGGCGTCGTAGGTCATGATGCGCTCGTAATATGTGCTCCTTAGACTTTCGAGGAAACGATGCGAGATGGCAAAGAAGGGCATATGTTCGATGTCTGGGTCGTGTTCGGGGGAATTTGTGACAATATGATGGACATTGTGAGATCTTTTCCACCAGCCTATGCTTAGACCGCCGAGGAAATCTGCGACGAAGATTCCAATGCAGGTGTCTATGTGGAAGGAATGGGTTATACCCATATGTCCAGCGTCATGGGCAGTGAAAACGAGCTGATGCCAGAAGAACCCAAGGCAGAGTGCGGAGAGAGCGTAACAGCCGGTGCGGAGCAGCGCAAGGAATGATGCAAAGAGAAAGGTGTAACGACATATCTCAACGACGTACGACATGTACGGACAGTTGTAGAGCCCTTCGACACGGATGCGGTCGTTGAGGGCACGGTATCTTTGAACGATTAGATCTTGAGATGCCGAGTCGAGAGGTGGGTATATTGTCGTGTCGAAGAGGATCTCGGACGCCGTGTGAGATTCTGCAGACATTTCTCCCGATAAAGAGACTGCCTTCTCCGGTAACGAGAAAGATGATGCTGAGGATATTGAAGTCTCATCTGAAATCCCCCTTTTCCGCAGACCATCTCCAATTTGGTCAATTGCGTCGAATATAGGTGTTGAAGGTGCCGTGCTGCTCGAACTCGACTCTGACTCTTCCCCATCACCTTCTTCCCCGTTGTAAGTCCTGAAAACTCCTCCTTGTATCGGTGGCACGAAATTGGTCCATCTTCCTTCGATCCTCCCAATCACGTAACTCTGCATTCGCTGTTGAGCTTCCTTCGAGTGAAGCGCCCGGATTTCGTCCGTTCCATCCCGTCCAACCATGTGCAATATCGCCTTGTCTCCTCCGGGATGAAAGGGAAGCCATGCGTCCGCCTTTAGTACCTGGCCATCGAGGACTATGATTTTTCGACCATCTGCGATCAGACCTTCAATCTGCCGGCGAGAAAGGATGTTGTTTCTGGGAGGTGTCATTCCGTCGATTTGGCGGTTCACCTCATGGCGTTGCAGAGGACCTTGGAAGATGGTTGACCATATGATTGACCATCTTAGATTGCTTTTCCCTCAAGACATGGGTGGAAGGGCCAAGATTTTCAGGTCCAGGCCGGCAGATCCTTGTCATGCAGGTACGCAAAAGTCTCCCTGAATTCAACGCGCCACAAGATCACCATTCTCGACATCTCTATTCTTTCGCAAGCGAACCTGGCGATAAGTGATTTACCCTCGTCAACGGAGAATTCGGAGCTGCTGTGGGGTCAGCTGCACAACAGCTTTCTCACTTGCTGCCACTGCTCCCCTATCCAGCTGAAGTGATGGATGAACGCTGTCATTGAATAATACGCGGCTTCTCGATTCAGGGCTTTGCCATAGCAGTAGATGGATGTTGTCAGCTTTGCTGGGGCTCGATTCAACCCCGTCTTGCCAGGAAATTTGACGGGTTTGATCTTATCGATCCAGCATGACTTCCGAAGGCCTGGAAGATCTCATTCAGAAGTGGCTTCATTGGGACCAGGACCAGACCACTGCCGCTGAAATCACATCACTTAGTGAAAGAGAAGCTGGGTTAGGGCCGTCTTCGGCAGCCGCTAGAAATGAACTCGAGGGACGTCTACGACACCGCATCCAGTTCGGGACGGCTGGTTTGCGAGGTCGAATGCAAGCAGGATTTGCTTTTATGAATTGCTTGACGGTTATTCAAGCGAGTCAAGGCATTGCGCAGTATCTCGCCTCGTCCGAGACAGCCGTTGCGCAACTGTCGGTCATCATCGGACATGACACCCGTCACAACTCTGCCCGGTTCGCAAGATTGGCTGCCAATGCGTTCAGAAGTAAAGGCATCAAGGTCTTCATGTTCGAGGATTATGTTCCCACTCCTCTTGTCGCCTTTGGAGTGAAGAAGATGAATACAAATGCAGGCATCATGATTACTGCCAGCCACAACCCATCCCAAGACAATGGATACAAAGTCTACCAATCAAACGGTGCACAAATTAACACTCCCGTGGACGAGCATATAACGAAATTCATCATGGCAAACCTCGAGCCCTGGGAAGGGGCATGGGATGAATCGGATTTACTGCAAGAACCTCCAACGTTACTACAGACAGTTCGGGAACATTACCGCGGGCAACTACTCTCGCGACATTATCTGGTAAGCTTCTCCATGTTGCGCCGAGCGTATCTGATATTTTCAGACCGATTTAGACGCGACAGCTACTTATCCAATTATAGGAGGAGTGTACACGCCCATGCATGGTGTGGGATGGGCCACTGTTGCAGACATTGCCTTACGAGTCAACAACTGCACACTCATTCCTGTGCCTGAACAGATTCACCCCAATCCCGATTTCCCAACTGTCAAGTTTCCAAATCCAGAAGAGGATGATGCGCTCCAGCTAGCCTTCGACACGGCAGACAAGGCTGGCGAAAACATTGTCATGGCCAATGATCCAGACGCGGACAGATTTGCTGCAGCGCAGAAGATCGATCATTCCTGGCGAAGATTTACAGGAGATCAGATTGGTGTTCTGCTCGCAGATTACCTTCTTGAGAATGAGCTTCAGAAGAATAGCCAGAGGGAGATAGTGATGCTATGCTCAGCGGTGTCGTCCGGCATGCTCAAGAAGATGATTCAGGTTGCTGGATCAAGGTTCCATTTCGAGGAAACTCTCACGGGCTTTAAATGGATAGGAAATCGTGCTAAGCAATTAGAAGGCGACGGTTTTGTAGCGCTGTTTGGCTACGAAGAAGCTTTGGGATATATGTTTCCAGAAGTCTCGTGGGACAAAGACGGCATCGCTGCCATGTCCACGTTCTTGGCTGCTCTCTCGCATTGGAAAAAGCAAGGCCTAGATCCATGGAGGAAGCTGCAGCGACTGTATCAAAAGCATGGCTACCACGAATCAATCAACACTTTTTTCATCTCTCCTAGTTCCGACTATACCAAAAACGTTTTTGCAAGGATTCGCCAGTCAAAAGCAATTTCCCGAATGAGTCTCGACCTCTACAAGATCATCAGATCTCGGGACGTCACTTATGGTACCGAATCTGGAGACTGGGAAAACAAGCTCCCTCGTGACAAGACAAGTGAGATGCTGAAGTTCCAGCTCGTCGAAGCCGGTCATATGGATACCGTGAATGAGGTCGCAGACAGAGAAGTCGATGCTGAGCCGACTGAGATTTCGTTCACGATTCGTGCTTCCGGGACGGAACCAAAAGTTAAGCTGTATTTGGAATGCTCTGGCAGCACAGAGGACAGGGCTGTGCAGCATGCGGTCAACGTCTTCTCAGCTATTATCAAAGAGTGGATAGTGCCGTTCGGCCAAGAACTGCGGCATAGTGGAAGAGCAACCTCTTCCTCGAACCGGACAATAACTGTTGCAATTGGCCAAGAAGTTGGTCAACGGGCGATGAACGCTTTCGTGTAACGGTGCGGCATGATTTGCCAATCATTCAAGATTTGGTCCTCTTGGAGGCTGCAGGCAAGATCAGTTCTCCATGCGTTGAAGCTGAAGAAGGGCAGTTTTGTTGGTCTACAAGTGCTGTGCATGTTTGCTCCTCTTCGACTTGAGCTGCCATACAATCGGTGGGCAGTGAAAGGGTGCACACTAACTTGGAAGACAGGAACGTGCATGTCCGTACCTGGATGCAAGGGCCCCGATTTGACAAAGACCACCACTTAGGCAGCCATGTATTGGATTGTTTCTGGTGATCAGCAAATTCCTGCAATAGTACGTAAGATGTTGTGACTCGATCACTGTTCCAAGTCTCGCATCCATTGCCGAAGCGTCTCTTTCTGGATTCAAGTGCTTACCGTTCTACCATCTTCGTCACACATATCTATCTGGTGGACGTTATTTCCTGACTAGCTGAATGACAGAGCCGAGTTGATGGGCCTGGGACGTACATTTTGTCAACATTCTCATCGTGAATGCTTACATTAGCAGACGCGAGTATGCAGCCATTTGGAAGTTTCTCACCATACTACCGCAGTTATTCAGATCTAAATCCAGGCCTTTTGGGGCGGCTTGGTGAATATGAAACTTATTCAAATCCTTATCTCAAAGCCCAGCTTTGGAACGGTTCCTCTGCGCCATACAGTCCTGTTACGAACCCGGCAGCATTCTCAAGGAGCTCTCCGTTGCACTTTTCGAGCTCTTCACCTTTTGGTGACTATGCGTCTCAAGAATCAATGTGGTCTAGTCGAGAAATAGATCCTGCGACGTTATGGTCGAGGGGTGTATCCTCACCATGCTTCCGTCATGATCATCATGTCATCATGAGATACAGCGATCCACCCTTTTCCGCCGGAAATTGGGAGGTAGACAGGCGACATATGATCGAGGTGCGATTTGATCAATTTGGTGTGGCGTCTCACTGTCGTTCAACATGGGGCCGAATGGATCCGTGGAGAGCTGATCGCTATCGATATAGCGTGGAGGAGGCAAATTCGAAGCTGCAGAATGAGATCATGATGCTCATGTCAAGGTTGGGCATGGATTCATACGATCATCTCCACCAAGCAGGGAGGGATTTGGGAGGATTTTCCCCGCCATGGGGGAATGGTAATGGATATGAATATCCAACCCAAATTTCTAGGTGTGTTCAACCAGAGATTTCACCGGACTACAACCTCTGCAGGCACTGACACGCCTCAGCTCCCACCGAGGCTTCCGTCCCAACCCGTGGAACAGTTCCTCGAACCGTTTGCGCAACTACTTTTAGCACCAGTATAGCGGAAGAATGCAAAGACAAGATACAGCATATTCGAGCTAGACTCTTTGTTCGGCGCATGGCACAAGAAGGCCTGTATACACCTTTGTCTTCTGGATGCCCACTCATCTTCTGGCTATGGCGGAAATCAATAAACACTTTTAGCTGATACTGAGCAGCTACAAACCAGATCATGGACGCGGAGCTTAAACGTTACACATCCGCGCACCTCAACGTTAGGGCTTTCAAGCTCAGACCCATCGAGTAAATGCTGCATCTGCGGGCGTTAGACCCAACCCGATACTGTGCTCATCGTTCTGTGCGAGGCTGGAGCTCCAGTACGGGAAGGAGCCTTATGCCCTCTTTCCGGGGTAGTGCGAAATTGTGCATGATGAGCGCGAGATTTACTTCCACGAACGAACAGAATAGACTCGGCCTTGTCGAGCATGACCCTCCTTTGCTATGTCTAGACCGCGACGTCACAAATGTGATAATGGAATTTACCCAAGACCAACCGTTTCCTGACTATCATACACTCGAAGCTAGCCGTCACACTTTCTAGAACGTCAATTCGCCCAGTGGACGTCGTCCAAAATGGCAGGGGTGATCAGGCTGATTAGCGGCTTGTATACTGTCGGAAAGGCTGGACTCGGTTTGTACGATACTCTCACATCGTTTGCCGAAGAAATCAAAACCACCGAAAGGGACGTCACTCTTATTGCTTACGAGATCAAGTCAACATCGGAGGTTCTTCGAAACTCGCTGGAGGACTTGAAGAACTCAAGATCTGAGATCGTCAGACAAGGCCGATCAATACTAGAAGGCCTGGCAACGTAATGTGAATTCTGTCACCATCTCATCAAAGAACTCATTGCTTTTCTCAAGCCCTATTTTGATGACTCAAAGTGCTCGACGAGCAAGGACTTGGTCCGCTTTGACTACAGAATCAGACACGTGAAGTTGCTCGACAGATGGCGATGGCAACAACAGAGTCCCAAAGTTGACAAAATTCCAGGCCATCTCGAAGGGTTGAAAAGCAATCTTGGCCTCGTGCTTCTATTCCATCATCACGACATTGCCGAAAGAAGACCGACGCCTGCTTTGACACTGTAATTGCTCCGTTGCTGAACTACCTCCAATTGACTCACCTGATGCAGCTAATCATTGAAGGATACGATTGGAAGGGCACTACAGGAGGCCAGATCGCGGCCTCAGAAACTGGCGCGAGAACTCGCTGAGGAATCAGACGCGGCTAGATCTACTTCGATGGCTATAGTCTCACGACAATATCATATTGGAACGCCGCAAGATGTTGTTCAAGACCTGGCAGAAGATAATGTTTTCCCAATCGTCAACCTCGGCCATCGAAATGGTAGCAAATTGAACGCTTCCAACACTTCACGTGCACGCCGGAAGGAGGAATACCAGAGAGTAGATCCGCACATACCAGGTGATGATAGTGCTGGGAGCAGCCCAGACAGCTTGATCGAGGGTCAAAACAGCAAGTCTCGAACCAGAGGCAGGCAAAGCCAGGGGAGACGCTCGTCAGCGAGCAGATACGACAATCTAGGGCATGACTAAGATTACCCATATCATCACAAAAGCAGATCAGGCTTCAGCTCTTTCCAGCGACGGTTGTGGCCGAAGGGTCATTCTTGTCTCTCACGTGCACATTGCAGGCCAATCTGAAAAGCAGCTGCCCCAACGCTACTCAGAGGAGGAAACCCCCGAAAATGAGGTGCCAGTATCAGGTCAGGCAAGGACCACTGCTGCCACGTTGAGGTCGCCTACGCCCTACCAGATGCTTGACGCATATGAAGGATACGAACGAGGTCCCTGAGCACCTTCGATTAAATCGGAGTCCTTGTACTATGAGGAAGACGCACCGACTCAATATCCACGGCCGTCAAATTCATACCAAGACGCATACCATGCTTACGAATCTCGGAACAGTAAGACCCGCAGCTCCAGTTGCCCGAGGTCTCCGTGTATGAATGGCGCTGAGATCGATCCCTGCCGAAATGACGTGAGCGAAAAAGCGATCGAGAGTTATGAATCCATAGCCTTGCACGGCGAACCTTTTTAGCTCCAATGGCCATTCTTTGGCAGGACGCAGTCTGGTCAACGAATGGCCCAGCGGAGATGAGGGCATTGAGGTCGACTCTGCTTCCCTTATCCGTGTAGAAACTACTACAAGGCGGAATCGGCAGCAAACGCATTCCAAATATCCGAAACGGTCGCCTGTCGAACAAAAGGAAACGCCTTCGCCTCGCCCTAATCCCAAAGATGCCTTGAACACGCCGGTTGACGCCAGCCTACCCAAAGCACAACCCTCTGATCCAAAGAGGAGCAAGCGTGATGATGAGCTTACTCCAAAGGCATCCCGAGGCAGATCCACTGATGTCAAACCTGACGACAGCACAACCGAAGGAATTGGCACTTACGTCTTTCGGAAATGGCTGGAGAAAGCACAGCCGACAAGAGTATAACGTAAGCAGCACAGCAAGACTTCGACCAAAGTCAGACCTGATGGCAACATCTCCGAGGGCATGGGCATTGAATCCTTTCAAGAGCAGCGAGAGAACAAGAGAGTCTGCCCAGGAACAGGGCTGGCAAAGTCGTCCCGCTCCCAAAGCAGACTTTAATTGCCTTTCTGAGAAACTCTTGAAGGTGTTTGTAGCAAGCGCAGCTGCAGAGGTGCTCAACAGAAACCCCCGTACTACTACTGCTGCTACCTACGCCTCGAAATCGAATCGATCAGACGACCAAACGAATACTTAAATGTCTCAGGAACAAAAACAAACCCTCCTGTTGGTAGCGGAGATAATTGCCATCATGTCTCGAATCTTCTACTGCGTCGCCCATTCTTCTTTTCATGGCCACAAATCCATCTGCTCATCTGCATACCTCTATGCGCAGCGGCCCAAGAGGCGTATGCCATTAGCCAGTGGCAGCGTGTACGGACTCGCTAGCAAAACCCAGCTTTCAGAATTTTCCAGGGCGCAAAGCTCAATGTCCCGGAATGCTCTCTGTGCAAGGACTCAATCCCTAACCAATTTCCACGAGGTAAAGCATATATTTCTGTGTCTGCCACTGTTACAACCCATTTTGTGTGTTTAAATACGCCCGCTGCAGGCACGACATGAGCATTTCGCTGGCGAACATTGTGAGACTCCAATTACGCAGATTGTTGTGTCTTTTATCCTCCGCGTGCTTTACGGCACGTAAACTGGCCTACTAGCATGCTAGATTCACTTTGTGTGTGGAGGGGTTAGGACATCGACTTATGAAACATGCTTTGGAACCCACTTCTCATAGCGATGAGCCCTTGTATCAAGCTACAATGGAGAGGAACTGATAGCTCATTTTCGACATACATAGATCCACAGCAATTTTTCCGTCACAATTCTACCCACAGAGCCCCCTCAATTGGCCACTTGAATCACATTTTGACAAGACATCGACATAATGTCATCAGCGGCTGAGCCATAACACCGTCACGCTAAAATGGATGGCAGTCGTCAGCCAGATCTGGCTTCCCCTCGGTGTCGCAAGTAGGCTCGTTCTGCCTTCCCGGCCCATACTGTGGAAGCTTTGGCCGACAGATCTTACGCCAGTATGCTTCTGTGGCGTACCACCTGAAACTATCCGCATTGTCTGTTGGATCAGCCTTTTCTCGCACCTTTAGGACTCGGTATGGACCATATCTATCCCTGGGGTCTGGGCCTGGGAAGCCATGAATCATCTTGCTCTGATCTGGTGCCTTCTCATTAAATCAGCCACTCAATCACATGCGTGTAATCATCACTCATTCGTGATCCATCACTCTGTGGCTCGACCTGCTTAGGTAAAAATGCATTTCGAAAGCTAAACATGCCACCACCCATGCACGTATCTTCAGACGCAGGATACAGGAGGCTCGTCTACATCCAAGTCATCTGCCCGATCCCTGACGAAGTCCAGATGCTCGAATTCCGCGGCGGAAGGAAAGGAACGCCAAGGAACAACAGCGGCGAAGTCTCTCAAGGCTTCGAGAGCGTGTCACCACGGCTGCCGATTCCGATAGTGGTTCCACCGTTGTATCCGCCTCCGCTCAGCCGACTGATCAAACCACTGCCATCAGACCTGCTCGGAGTGCTGCAAAGCCAGAACCATCGGCGAAATTTCACATTTCCACGATGTCGACAGGCTGCTCAGGCGATATAGTTTCGAAATTGGTCACATCCAAGACAGCATCGAGGGCCAACAAGCTATCCTAGAGCAAGTCACCATACCACCAAAGCCATAGCCTCTAGACGATGCTCAAAACGTGTCGGCGCCCACTTACAAGATTACGGAATCTGCTCACAAGATCGTAGAAAGTGGGATCATTGTTGAGATACTGAAGAAGCTCGAGGAAGCGTGTTCAATGTCCTGGGAGGAAGTGGCGAAGTGGGACGGAAAATTTCATTTCTTGACCCATGCCCTGGATCAGAAAGATGATCTGCGGGTTGAGAGGCAGTTCATCGAGCTCAAACACGACGACTTTGGCTGTTGGCACTCCCAATACCGGCGAGAAGTCATCGAAGATGAGCAGGAAAGAATAACAGAATTGAAGCAATGGTGGTTGGATCTGCGGTCAGAGTATGGATGATGGAAGGCTCGCATACGGAACATAGAGCTCTGTTTAGAAATGATGTCCAATGGAATGGAAGAGAGAGTTGATCTCTGTGCCTTTTGATGGTAGACATGTTTACAGCATCATAGGCAGGAACAACAATGAAGGCCTTGGAAGTGTGCACAACGACGGCGTAACGGAGCATCACTGATGCTGAAGACAACCGGTTGTCTTAACGGGACTGTGAAGAGGCAGGTCGCGGAGATCAAAGGTCGTCTGCAACTTTCACCATGGCATGACATGCTCCGTGTTGATACCACAGCACGCATCAATTATTGTCTCGTGCATTCCTGCCTGCAGCTTTGCTAGGCTTGAACTCGCCCATGAAGCAAGACGTTAATCAATCTTCTCGTCCTACAGCATCATCACGTGAATTTCTTTCCGGACAATTCTTGAGCCCTCCTGCTTGCCTGGGCTTCTTCATGACCAATGTTGCTTAAATTGAATTTGTCCAGCTTGTCCAGTGGGAGCTCCAAGAATTGATGCTTGTTCTTCCACTTGACCTCCCTCTCGGCATATTCCTTGAGCTCGCTCGGTGGTGGAGGTGGCTCTGTTATCTTTGTGATGAGATAAGCAGTGCTTGCCTCGGCGATACCATAGATGAGCACTCCAACCAGTGGTATCTTTACCATGATTGTAAAAGCCAAGGCAAACCCAAACAAGACGCCGGATCTATCAATGAACCACTTCTTCTTTTGCTCCTTGGTAAACTGGACACGATGAAAATATGGCTCGAGCAGCTGCCGCATTAGACTCCGAGATGCGAAGTAGGTCTGCAGAAATGAAACCATATACCTCTTTGGTAGAAACAGGCCCGAGCCAAAGACAACCGCGGCTGGTATCGGACCTACCGCATTATTGAACGTGTAGAAACTGGCAGCTGGCAAGACAAACCTCCCAACAACAGGCGAGAATGTTAAGGCGTAGACCGTGAGAGAGATGGCCGCTTTGCGACTGTACCGCTTCAAGGCTATGACCACGCCGTCGATCGTACTCCTCTTCTGCTTCTTCTCGAGTTCCCCATGTGTCGAGTACATGCTCAGGTTGGGATAGTACATCGATCTTAAGTTGGTGGGATCCTCGCTTCTGTGTTTCTGTATGTACGTCTGATCCACCCACCTTAGGCTGTCCATGAACATATGATCGAGAGTAGGCGTGATCGAACCCATGACGCTCATCAAGAAGAAAGGCACCTGCAGCACAGTTCTCGCGATGAATGCAAGTCCATGAATGACGGTATCATCCCAGGTTTGACCCTCTAATTGAACGAATAGGCCGATGAAGGTAATCAGACCTCGTGCTAGATATAGTGGGACATTGATGACAGCCCAGATGGCAATGCCGGCGAATACTGCTATCGCTGCCTGAGAGTAGTGAGACGAGGTGAACAGGTTTGGGTTTTGGAGAGCTCTGTGTGCTGAGCCAATTAGCCATTACTCTCTGCATCATGGATCTGATACATACCACCAACCAGAGTGAGCTGTGCTCCTCGAAGGATAGCATTGTGGTCAAAGTTTGACATAGCTTAGTCCATCTGCAAGTCTGCGAAAAGAAGGAATGATGCCGTTAGATGTGCACTGTTCACAATTGGGAGATCGGATCTGATATCCCTTATGCCAAGAGAAGTAAACTCGACCCCGAGATCACCGGCCTGCTGTTCTATCTAACGAATTAGTTAGTGTGATGGCACAAGAATTGTCCCCGGCAAAAGGACGACGCCAATCAATACTCGGTTTTACGGATGGCGAGTCGAAGCGTTCTAAAAGGGAAGGATGGCAACTGAACAGGCTCGAGGTTCTGCCGATCATAGGCAATATACTCGAGATGCGGCAAATTACTGAGCAAATAGTCTGAGACAGCGGTACAATATACCAAATCTCACTCATCTTCTACTTCGACTGGCAGCAAATGTCTTCCAATTGAGCCCGCCGTCCTACTAAGCGACGTGGATGGGAGACTTTTCTTCCTCCTGCGGACCTTCATCTCGATACGTTTCTGACTCACGAACCAGCTGTTGATGACCTTCCAGTCGTTGCTTGGGTCCGCCTACTCCAACTAATACAAGTATTAGCAGGCAGTTGTCACAAAATTCTTCTATTGTTTCGTACATCAAAAAGCAAGAAAAGTGTGGCGACAAGCTTGTAAATCTCCACGCCAGCAACCCACTTGCCCATACAGACTTGGTCACCAGTGCTGGAAGTCAGGTCTGTCCCCCTTATTGCTTGTCTCCTTGCTTGAAAGTCCCGTGCTTTCTCTCCGTCATTGGACAGCCATCTCTCCGGGCGGATATCCGTCGCGGCCGGGCCGCAAATCTTCTCATCTACGTGCACGGCCTGCGGGTTAAGTCCAACTATGGTGGCTTGCTCGTAGGCAAAGGCACCGGCGGTGTCGAAGGATGGCGGCCCAATTCTTCCAAGAGGATTCTTTGCAAGCCAGCGGTCCAGCTATGTCATTTGTCCGATTAGTGTTGAGGAGTCAGAGAAGAATCTAGGCATATGGATTTTGCGGGCGAGCAAAGCGGCGCAAAGTGATCTCTACTCGATCGAACAGGTCCACCAACCTGTCGAAGTCGCATTCTTTCTCCGTGTATCCCAAGGGCTTGCTGAAAGTGACAGTACCGATTACGTCGGAGGCGACCGCAGTAGAAAGATCTGACAGGTCGATTTACGAAGCCATGATGTATTACAGTAGAGCAGTATCTGGCGGAATCAAGCGTGAGCACATCACAGTATTCATCGAGTTTTTCAGGGGTCACGCTGGAGAGTCTTTGCAGTAGCCGCCATAAAGCGTCGTGCGTCTTCTTATTGCCAGTACTGAACATGTTTTCGATGATTCGGCCTTCCATCTTGAGATCATTCACCGAGTAGAACTCGCTCTGGAGAGGTCATTAGAATACCGGCACGGCAGACCCTCGGTCCTGTTGTGATATGATCCCACCTTTCCGAAATCTCCGCGCGTAGCATCGACATTCTTGATCCAGAGAGGATCTGCCAAGCTGAGCACGTTAGGACCATCTCTGACGACGGAGCCATGTTGGCTGTGCAATTCCCTTAGTCACGTAAGAGACTGATCCCCTGTAATAAGAATAAGTCGCCAGATGTTTGTTAACTTGGCCAGAAAGGGGCCAAGGATGTCCTCCAGTGGCGAGCGGAAGAGACCCAAGCCTCATGCACCAGGGCAAGCGCAAGAGCGTATAGACCCAAGTTTAGTAGTCCCATCGTCACTGCAGTCGTCTCTCGAGCTCGAGAGGGTTTCAATCTTTCAGCCTTTCGGGCTCAAAATGAGATACTGGCACTTCTGACGGCTCCTTCGGACTCTTAAACTGCGTATCAAATTAGGGGAACTTACTGCGGGAGTCTAAGAGGGAAGATTCCGAGAGAAGAACTCCATTGGGCGATCACTGCCCGTGAGTCGTTACTTAAGGGGCTCCCTTGTCATTTGAAAGCTTGAACGTGGTTTGAATGCCAAGAGATCTGAAATCTGTCCGCAGCTACATTCGGTTAGGCCAGGGGTGGTGCCTTAGTAGCGTAAGGAGCCGGAGCCTCGGCCCGGTCACAAACTATGGTGAGACTCTTGGATTGTATGGGAATCTTACTCACATTCCGTTGTCAGACTCTTGAGGAACCGAGAGACTGAAACTGTCTCAGAACAGTTAGAAGAGATCGTTCTAAGAAGGGGAATCTGGGGCGCTCCACAACACGGTGAGGAAGGCTTGGTAGAATAAGATGACTTAGGTTTCCTTGCGGACACTTATTTCTATCCTCCTGGTTTGATCAGTATATCAATATCTATGCATCTAAGCTTTCCACAAGGTACCTCCATCTAGAGATTTGCAAACCTTGTCGCCTACTTCGACTCGCTATGTCTGGCACCGCTTCTTTTGCTAAACAATTAAGCCAAGAAGATGGTAAACAAACCCATTGGCGAGACCAAAATCTGTTCATAATTGCTGACTAGACACATCATTAGTCCATCTCATAGAGCAGGTAGCCTGCAAAACAGCTACAGAAGATCTGAGAAAACGGTTTGCGCGCAAGTTCGGAAATAACATTCAATTTCAAAGCTATGCCATCAGAAAGTACAATGGATATTGCTCCGCTAAGCCAGTGCCAACATCACAGAAGATAGACGACTTCGAAAAAGCAGCAACGTTGAGAATGGCGGTAATGCAACATGGTAACCTTCAGCAATATCTTACGTTCCCTGATCATCCAAATTTGCATAAAGCGTCAGCGCTCATCAAGCGGGCAACTGGAAGAGAAGTAGAACAAGATCAGACTGAAGATCTCGCGGATCGATGGCCTTCAGGTAGAAGCAAAAGGGCAGATACAAGCAGAGAAGCAGGGACAAGCAGAGAAGCAGGGACAAGCAGAGAAGCAGGGACAAGCAGAGAAGCAGGGACAAGCAGAGAAGCAGGGACAAGCAGAGAAGCAGGGACAAGCAGAG
>JAABUK010006759.1_pt1 | contig 16922 bp, 18 predicted proteins | sample 5559141 | NCBI WGS metagenome assembly JAABUK01 (sample SAMN10711869, study PRJNA513367) | rock metagenome | isolation source: Antarctica rocks | place: Antarctica: Victoria Land, Pudding Butte nord | collected 2016-01-03
AGTTATTGACGGTGGCGAGTGTTAACGTGTGCTCTGGACCCCATGCTTTCTCCTTTCCATCCAGTGCTCGCTGGTACATCTTCTCCGCCTCGACCAGCTTGCCCTGATTCCTATAGAGGATGCCCAAGTTATTGACGGTGTTGAGTGTCGACGTGTGCTCTAGACCCCATGCTTTCTCCTTTCCATCCAGTGCTCGCTGGAACATCTCCTCCGCTTCAACCAGCTTGCCCTGATTAGCGTAGAGGTTGCCCAAGTTGTGGACGGTGTCGAGTGTCGACGTGTGCTCTGGACCCCATGCTTTCTCCTTTCCATCCAGTGCTCGCTGGTACATCTTCTCCGCCTGGACCAGCTTGCCCTGATTCCTATAGAGGATGCCCAAGTTATTGACGGTATGAAGTGTCGACGTGTGCTCTGGACCCCATACTTTCTCGAATCCATCCAGTGCTCGCTGGTACATCTTCTCCGCCTCGGCCAGCCTGCCCTGATCAGCGTAGAGAAGGCCCAAGTCATTGACGGTGGCGAGTGTTGACGTGTGCTCTGGACCCCATGCTTTCTCGTATCCATCCAGTGCTCGCTGGTACATCTCCTCCGCCTCGATCAGCTTGCCCTGATCAGCGTAGAGAAGGCCCAAACTATGAAAAGCATCATTGCAGTCTATGTCTTCGATTCTATCAAACTCCTCCGTGGTGTGAAGCTGTTGCATGCATCGATTGGCGTGTGGGAGCAAGCGCTGCTCCATCGCCCAATACATTGGCTCAGATTGCCCAGGTGTAGCCTGTCCGACAGTGGTCAGAGCAAGCCTCCTCAGATCAACCTTGCCACAACTGATGGATTCGGTACACCAGTCATGCACGACCGGGTGCATAGAGTAGCTCTCGGTGTCGTGATGCGACTCGACCAGTGAGTAGGCGAGCAGCCTCTTCATCACGCCCTTAAACCTTAACTCCTGTCCAGCAATAGCTTGCAGCCAGTCTGGATCTTTCGAGCCTCGACTGCCACGTGCCAGCAGCCCGAACCAGAGATCTTGATGGTCAAGGTACGCCCACAGCTGGAGAAGCTTCGCCGCTGCGGGATCGAGCTGCTGAATGCGATCGTAGGAGATCGTCCATGTCGTCTGCAGGCTACCATTCGCATAGTCACGCATCCGGGGGACTTCCGCCTGCAGTGCCGACCAAGACGTCTTGTACAAGCCAAGGTAGCTCGGACAGCTCGTCCCGGTCTCCTGCATGTATCGACCGGCCTGAACAATGGCCAGCGCAAGCCCTCCCAGTCGTGCTACGAGGCTGTCCATGTCTGCTTATCCTTCAGTTCAGATGGTCCAACCAGGAGCTGAGGGATGCGATTACCTGGTGTAGACAGACATGCTCGTACGTTGTTCCTCAGGATCTTACGTCCTTGCTCTCGATCGACGCTCGTCACGTTCGTCGTCGACCCATACTCTCCGAGATGAGGAAGTCGTGTCGTGATCAGGATAGAGCCATGATCACTACCAGGGAAGAAGGACTCAAGGTCATAAGCTTGTTGGTCTTCGGGCTCCGCCTGATAGTCGCGGTCGACGTTGTCATAGACAAGAAGCCATCGGTAGTTCCCCTCAAGAGCGAGCCATCGGAGAACAGCTTTCGCCTTCTCCAGCAGCTCTTGACCGTGTCCAACCGCGTTAGTGTATGGATCATGTGTCCCGTCGATCTCTGCATGCTGTGCAAATACTGCGAGACTCTGCACAAGCGTATCTCGGCTGTTGCCATTCAGCCACAGGATCGCACTGTATCTCTCCTGCTGCTTCCGAGCATATGCGATGGCTAGCTGCGTCTTCCCAATGCCACCGAGCCCGTGGAGGACGTGGATCCGTCTTCGATGTTGCGCGTTGGATGAGAGAAGTGACTGCTCGATCTGCCCCATCTCCGTATCTCGATCGACAAAGTTGCCAGCGACTGCCAGGCCAGTAAGACGGAACGGTACTCGGAAACCATCATGTCCCGGAGGACAATGTTCTGTAAGATAGCATGGCTTAGCGATTGGGTACCAGCTATGGAGAGAAGTGATCCCCTACCTCCCGCACTACCTACCTCGGTTCCGAATCGTGATCAGGCCTACCGACTGCTCGACCATCGTTTCGACCACCTCACATACCGTCTGGAAGTCCTCGTCCTCCGGTCGTCCGAACTTGTTCATACTGAAGTGATCTCGCGACAGGGAGTATTTCTGCGTCGACTCGCCCGGGTCCAGACAGCCAGAAGTCTCGTCGACCACGAACTTCTTCCCTCTCGATCAGCCGAGCGCTCCCTTTGGATCTCCCTGGCTTACCTGGACCCGACTCCCACGGAGGATGGCGCCTACGTTGCTCGACTTCTGCTCGAAGAAACAGGCGACCTGAGCCTTGCCCTCCCCCTGCCTCGTCTCGAAGAAGTACGTCGTCAGGTCTATCAGACTTTCGTTGCCGGGAGGTAGAATGTTCAGCGCCGCCCCCTGGACCTGGTCTTCGGCGTACTGGCTCTGGGCGGCCCGGATCATCTCCGTCTGATCCAGCCCACCGGCGCCCCGGAAGGGCGTCCCAAAGAACACCATGCCTGTCGTTGACTTGAAGATCCCAGGCCATTTGGTGTCGGACCGCTGCGCGTCGACCATTGTCTAAGCGCTGTCAGCGTGGCACCGTAGTCGTAGGCTGGATACCTTACCCGGAGAACGACCAGACCACCGAAGCAGTGTGCAACGAACAGCAGCGGGCGGAGGGGATCAATCTATCAACTTGTAAGCATCGCTGAGACACACCATCTGTCGGCCGAACCATACTTTTCGGGCCCGTCGGAGGGTCAGGAGAAGACGCTGAGCCACTGTCGACGCCTTCTGGCTGATAGCCTCGTCCCCAACCCACTGCGACTGATAGCCGTATCTCATGATCCGAGCATTCGGGACTATCGCCGGCAGCATGTGTGTATCCTTAAGCCAATTCACATATTTCTCCGACGAGCCGCCTGTGTCGATCCTCTTGCACCACGTGTCATCCGGATGGGCGCCAATCCCGTGGACGGCGACAATGCTGGAGCAAGGCGGTCAGCACCGGTAGGATGGAATGTCCACGACGGGTATTGGAGTCGTACTCCACCGATGGTGTAGGCATGGCGCCCTGGGCGTCCAGAGGAGGCTCGTAAAGGACCTTGAGTCCAATGTCATCGTCCGTCACCGCTCGCACCTCCGTCTCGTCAGCCGCCGTCTGCCTAGATTCGATCGTGTGCTTACCATGGCAACAAACCTCCAAACGGGCGTGCAGCTAACCTTTTAGTAAACATCAATCTCAAAGAATAGTTCGATATTATCTAGTGTTTATAAAGCAAGAAGCAGGCTCTACGATAACCAACAGTGCTAAAGAGTAGACTACTGTAAGGCGAGAGATAGGTACTTGTGTTAGTAGAGCTTAGCAACCGCTTAGTCTTTCCCAGCGGCGGTGAGACCCTGGATTCCGTTGCCCAGCGGCCCTAAACCCCCCTTTTCCAACTAGAGACAACTTTATCTAACCATGTATTACCTCCATGTGATCCTTGGGAAGATGGTTCTGTCCTTGTTTCTTAGCACATTATGCTTCTATACTTTAATGCACAGCTTTGGTTCATCGCTACTGCACATTAACCAGGTCATTGAGCATCTACAACCAATATTATGTACAGGTTCTAAGTACATTAGAGCCCACAAGATGAGTAGTATAGAAACATATACCATATCAAACGTGTTACTTCATCTGCTACATCTGCGCTAAAGATCCGGTGTTGGCGCTGTCTAAGCATAAAATACATAGATAATCTCAGTTCGTGTCCACAATACGAATATTTATTACGCTTTGTCCCCCTGTCGCCGCCCTGATTTTCTTTTCTTTCGCCGTTCCCTAAGTGCGAAGATCCACTCATCGATGATCATGCCAAGAAGTGTTGACGCAAGTCCCAATGTCAGTAAGGCAATACATGCTAATGTGACGATGGCAAAGTATCGACATGTATGCCAAAAAGGCTGCCATTGTGTGGCGGTCAAAAGTGTTTCGACGCCAAGCTCAACTTGCATCGCACTTAGGACGATGGAAAGAATGCCAAAGATGAAGAGTAAAGGGCCATAGAAGCGAGCAAAAAAGGCAGCGTACTGTCCATGTATACGCTCATACTGGAATTTTCCAAGCAGAACCTTAGCATACAGATTGAGTCTTGTAAGCCTGAGCTCTCCGTAGTGGTATCGTTCCGACACCGCGTCGTCACAGATCTGTGGGAAAGCTTCGGAAAAGGCGCAAAAATCGGGCCAAGAAATAGAAGAAGGCAATAGTCGCCCGTTTTCGCAGGCAATTTGAAAATCCGACTCATGCTGAATAAGGTGATAGTAGGATCGTAAGATGCCCAGTGCCGACATCTGTATCCTCGTATAAGTCTCTTGCTCTTGAGCGTTTCCTCCTAGAATCGATTTCCCACTCGATAAGAATTCAGACCAAAAAAGATGTGACATCAAGTATTGTGGCAGTGGCTTGATGAAGATCCGATCATGTATCCAAACCAGGTGTAGTCTTGGGTCCTCCGTCACCAAAATCTCTCGGCCTTTGACCCTCTGCTGGTGTAGTGGAGAAATGTTGGTACTTGACTGGGTTGACATTATCCACAAGTGTGTTGCCATGCGCTCAAGATCAACCGCCCACAATTCCCGATAGAGGAAAGAGCGAAGTCGCTCCGCATCTTGCAGAGGTACCCATGGATGCCCGGGAAGGCTTGGGAAAGGGTCGTGACCAGAACTTGTACTAGGTTTGTAAAGCTCGGACTCACGCGCGAAAGGTACCGGAATGCTCGTCATGAAACAGACTGTGAAATATCAGACTTGAATATCGGGAAGAAGTGATATCGGCATCCCCCGTATAGTGGTTGTACCCATGAGAACAAGTCTGCATCAAAGGTCGGAGCAGACGACGACTATAGAGACGCAAATGAGGCTGACCACTTCGGGTTAGATCGAGCGGCAGGCGGGACCCGACAACGCTAATAGCGGGCTGATACAATACTCAGCCTGGAGCTGATTGTTCAGTTACACGAGATATGTACTTTCCTTAACATAGGTCTAAACCTACTTGACATCCGTAGATCGATGCACATCTCATTTAATTGCTCACGAAGGCCTTGTTTGCCAGTGCTTGGAAAGGAGAAAGCATGGGGTCCAGAGCACACGTCGACACTCGACACCGTCAATAACTTGGGCATCCTCTACAGGAATCAGGGCAAGCTGGTCGAAGCGGAGGAGATGTACCAGCGAGCTCTAGATGGAAAGGAGAAAACATGGGGTCCAGAGCACACGTCCACACTCGACACCGTCAACAACTTGGGCCTTCTCTACGCTGATCAGGGCAAGCTGGCCGAGGCGGAGAAGATGTATCAGCGAGCACTGGGAGATGTTTCCTGGGGTTCCTCTTCTTAAATGACACGCTATCCCCCAGGGGCTCCTTGGCGACCTGGGGGATGCCCGTGTGCTCCCGGATATCTTGCTTGAAGGAATGATTGCACAGTCCCTGTCCAAGAAGCAGCTGGAAGACTGATCGGTGGTAAACCTCCTATTCCTCAGCTTGCTCTGTAGTCTACAATATGCTTCTCATTTCCTTGCGCATCCCTAAAGGCACCCACTGTCAATTGTGAATGACTTATCAATCAGTATTCCAGCCACAAGGACTGAGCCAAGGACCTCAAAGGCAAGGAACTTGTACGCCTGCGGGCACAATTCCACCAATCGATGGCTAGAACTAGACCTCAACTCCCCATCACGTGCAATTTCTCCATAGGAGACAATTCCTTTTGCCCGCCACACAAGTGTTTCAGATACCCAAGGATCCAGCCATAGTAAAAATCTCAGAAGCTATTGGATGAAAGCCATTGACCCGGATGTCGAGGCCATCTACCTGCTTTTTCCCTCCCAGCATCTACTTTTAACCCCCTCTAGCATCCATATTTGGCTTACTCTAAGCAACCACTCACGATCATCCAAAAGCTGAGGATCGGAAATGGGGGCTCGCCATGGGAGTACGTCTCGTGGGGAGGGGCGCGATACTATCTATGCCATCTTCACTGTACCTGCTTTCATGGTACTGACTTTGACGGTACTAGCCTCCACAGCGGTATTGGTTTCCACATCACAGGCTTTCCCGGTCTTCCGCCGTACTGGCCTCTATGGTACCAGAATTTTATGTGACTGATGGTTAGAATACGAAGACTCTCGGGGTCATGCATGCCTACTCTTTCTCCTATCTCAGTTCTTCCTTCAATGCTCCTGCGCCTACCCCTGTTCAAACCCAGCCAAGACATATTATAATGATACTAAGGATGTCCCTGTTAAGAAAGTAATGCTCAGACCATTCAAGAACGTGACAAATGGATGATGCTACTCGTTATTCAAATATTAACCGCCTTGCAGAAACAAGACTCTTATCTATGGACCTACGAGACTATCTGCAATTTTCTCTCGGCTTCCTCAAGATTGCTACACATGACACCACTTGTGCTGCAGAATACATTGGGATATGACATCAGACCTCTTAACGTTTATTTGCCTTCCGAAATCTCAGCCGAACCAGACCTCTTGTTCGACGCGTCCTCCACCGTGGACTTATAAGGACCTTCACAAACGATGTGATCAAAGTCTTTGGACAGTAGGTTGAGAGGCAACGGGTACGATGCTCTCTACGCTCCAGTCAGCTTAAGATCGACGTAGCTGGTTCGTACGTACGATGTCCGATATAGTAGGAGGCCATTGTTCGTGATCGGTCGATCGATAAGTAGAATACCTTCCGTTCTTGCGGATGATCACTGCAACATCTGCATGACACAATCGCGCCAGCTGATCTGTCTTCTTCATGAAGTTCGGTTTCCTTCTGGTGAATTGCTGCGATTTGGCTTTTGCTGCATAAGGCATACTATGAAGTTGCTGCCACAATTAGGCGGGGACGGGTTAGAAAGTAGATTGTTGATGGGATCAATCGAATGAAAGTATCCTTGCCTTATGTGTGGATAAGCGTAGAGGCTTAGAATGCTTACCCTCCAAAATCACCCTTCGATGCTTACTTTCAGGAGCCAGTTCTGGCTCTTCTGGCTCGTGCAAGACGTGCGAGTCAGTGGTACAAGCCATGTTTGGTGGAACTTTAGATTCCCAACGCAAATTTATATTCGAGGATCTCGACGAAACTCAGATCGACATAGGCACAGACTGCTTGTTGAACTCAGGGTTTGATCTAATCTTGGATCATTGCTTACATTACGTGCAGGATATGACAATGACATGAACAACCTCTTGCGCGCCAACCAAGAACTAACATGTGTCCATAGTCTTATCTCGAAGGCTGCCGACGCCACTGTTTAATGCTTGCCCAGATACGCTGGGGGAAGTCATTCTGGTAAACGGTCACGACGTTGTCCCAGGCAACTGCCCTCTGCATGGAGTTATAAGGCATTCTCAAGCGCTGCCACGTTCTCAGTAACCGAGAAGCCAATAACAATTGAACCAGAGTTCGAAGCTAAGGAGCCATTAGACTTAGAATTTGAAGAATCATAAAACCTAAGATTCGAACTTTATTAGCCGTTTCGAGAGGATCTTCAAGACGTAGTTCCATCACGTCGCCGAGTCCAAATTTGGGCAGTGACATGCGTTCATAGCCACGATTCCTAGTCGAGGTTTAGCCGATTAATCAATGACACTTACTTACCTTCATGTGGATAAGAGAACTTCTACATAAAATGAATTCAATAAGCATCCCGTATCACATAGCCTATTTATGAGCTACGAGCAATAGTTATTCAAAGTCTTTCCTGGCTTCTCTCCTTCCTAGCCCATGCTGACCCCAGATTGGCAAAAAGCTCTGATATTAGTGCTGAAACGAACGCCTTGAAGCGAAAGCTGAAAGAGCCATGGTCTTGCGGACCTAGACTTGCGGACCTATCAGGTCCGCCAGTCAGCGGTTCTAGAAGGATCTTTCTGACAACCCTAAGTAAACCCCTATGTAAGCCAACCGAACGTTATGATACCAAGTGACTACTCGTTTCACATATGTTTCAACGGTAGCTGTCAACGCCCTTCCTATCGAGACGGTTCAACACCAGTTTAGCCGCATCTCCCGGCTTTCATTTTGGGTGAACCTGGCGCTATAAGTTAACTGGTTTCATCAAAAATAGATTTACGTTCTCCTTCCGGTATTCATGCTATGGCCGTCTCTGTAGCATTTGCTGTCCTCTGTACGCCAGAGATTTTTTAATTGGTCTGGGGAAGCAAGAACGAGATCAACGCTATCTCTAGATTTCAAATGCACAGCTGAGACCGGTATAATTAGTCTCTAGACACTATGTTCGCCTCACCTGCTATACTATTCTGAAGACATTTGATGTCTAAACGACTGAATGAGGATGATTTCTTGGACTCGATGTGAGTCTCAAGACGCATGTTGTCTTGAGCCAAGTGTTTGTAGATATAACACATCCTAAGACTTGCGTCTTCGGACGACCAGCGTTTGTAGACAAATAACGTCTTTAGACATCATTGGTTACAAGACACCCGTCTAAGGACATTTATTGTCTTCAGACACTTGGTGTCCTTAGACCCTCCACAACATTTGGCTGTCAAATACACTTATTGTCTCAAGACGATCATATGTACTGAACCAGCATTGTGAAAGGCAGCAACTGCAAAAGCCAGTACTGCAAAAGCCACTGTGAAGCCAGTGCCGTAAGGACTTCTGAACCGTAAGGTAAAGAAGGCCTCAAGGCGTCAAAAATTGCAAGGGTTTTTACACCGTAAGGAAAGCAATGCGAGTGCCGTTCTAGCAGGGTTGATCTATGTCGAACTGACTTACGTTGCAGGGTGGAACAGGCTCAACGGTAAAGAACTTAGACAAGCGATAAGTCACTTCCAGGATATCAAGGTCTGCGATGCGGTCCAGGAAGAGCTAGTACTTAAGGTCGCAGATCGCATGCACAACCAGGTCTTGAAAGATTTCAGTCGCCAAATGTTCGGTCGCCGAAGAGAAGAGCATGGCGAGAAAGCTCAGATCTCGATGTAGAATTCCGGTGGAGTCTTCAGTAATCTTCAAGACCATAGCTTTCCAACGGAAGCGCAGCAGGTGACGGCTAACCTGGCCTCCATGCCCAGCGACCAGCAGACCTGTAGGTATTTTCTCACGAGATGGTTGATGCTAGGCTAACAGAAAAGCAATGGACAAGCCTTCGTCTCACATAGACACCATGGCTTGCCAAGGTATGTAGTCTCCTCTCGAAAGAGGTTATTGCTCACTGGTGCAGCTGGTGAACATGAAGCAGGGAGAATTGGTCGTATATCCACGGCGAAAGCCTTCGGAAAGGTTCCTACCACTCTTTCTTGGCCGGAGCAACAACGTGAGTTGGAGTAGATAGAGGTGACAGTATCAAACGCTGAAGCATCCTAGGAACCCAGGCAAACCCAACACGGTTCGAGCTGCCAGCACCTGCCATTAGCTATAGCGCATCCCAGACTACGTACAATGCAACTGATATGCCGGAACGCTATTGTGCGCCACCAACCGATTACTGTTAGGATAGTACGCGAATGCCCGTCACAGCTGAAAGCAATCTTTGGGGTTTTTACAAGTACCCTGGAGCAGACTGCCTATGGGATTGGTACACCGATCCAGGTGAGAACCTCGGGGATCACCCAGTGGAAAATGATAGTCATGAATCCACCGTTGCTTCCGATGGAACAATGTTTATGCCACCGGTGAACGGTGCGGGTTTGTCTTACTGACTAGCCACGTGGTCGAGAAGTTATGAACAGGATGTCGACGGCTGGCGAAACCTCCACCTCTTCCATGATATATGTTGTCCAGCCGACTGCCAGTGGCAGAACCTTTTTCTTTTGTTCTGCGTCCTGCCCAGAGACCGTTGGATGTCCTTGTATTACTCGTAATGGTGTCATAGAGTGTGGTGCTTCTGCTTTCGGAGGGCCCCTGGGATCGAAAGGCTTTGGAGGGCCATGGGCTGGGACTCGTCTGATTTGGTAGACGGGCCACATGAACTAGGAAATCATTAGTTGAAAGCCTTGCCAACAGTAACGCTCTAACCTCTTTGATAAGGTCCATCCCGCACAACAACTCCCATTTTTCGCTCAGACGAGCGTCTATACATATGTTGTTTTTGGAATCGAAAACGGCATGAGACAGCCAGTCCTCTAAGCCTGCCAGAATATCCTTGTCTTTGCGGCTTAATTCATGCTGAGTGAGGTGGGGCATGAACGGGCCTACTCCAGACATTTCGAGACAACAGCAACGACTCTGTTGATCTCGTGTAGAAGCGATGATAGTGCGACTGGATCGCAACGGAGAACTCGTACGAGCGTAATGACCAATTTTTATTGTACCAACAACGTTTGATGGATTAATATGTCCAGGATTAGCTAAGCAGCCGCTAGTTCTAGAATATTCTAAGAGACGCATTAATGGAGACCTCGACTTTCCTATGAATCTTCAGACACACCCATTCGATGCCCGTCACACAAGAAAAGGGAAGGCCACCATTCATGCAGATGGTATAGGAGCTGGCTGATCCTCCCCTTATTCGGTCTTGACCACTCGAGATCCAGCGCCCACTATCCACCATCCCTCTTATGCTGATTTAAAATGACAGCCGTGGACTGCCGACCAAATGATCTCTATGATAGCTTTGGACTGCGAGCTTGCTTGTGGCTCGCTTACTCCCCCCTCGGCTCTCATGGTCGGACTACTAGCAACACAAGTGAGTGTCTGGGCTGGTCGAGGTGCCATTTCCGGCGCCAACCTATATGTGCTCCCTTTGTGGATCTCAGGGTCAAAGATATGAAAAGCCATTGGCGATCACGCGGAAAAGGTTAAATATCTGCACCACAGCCTGGCACTCGCCCTATATATATATTATAAGAACTTACGCCTTCCATTCGGATTGGCGGTCTCTATACCTCGCGGCAGCATATGTCGGAGATATGACCCACTGCACCCGGCAGCGGCTCCTGCGGGATAGTGTCCGCTGAGAGGGAGGATGGCGAACGGGGCCAATCCGAATGAGAACCCTCTGGGCGTCTGATGAGCATGATTCGATGTGGCCGAAGAACGCGACTAGAGAGGGCGTTTATGCAAGACGATGATTAGCTGACGAGAGGTCGCTATAGTGTTTCAGCAAGATCAGTATAATGGAGAGCTTCTCCCGTCTTACCTATTACTAACACCGAATTAGTGGATTCATGAGTCGGTTGCCAAGCTGAGGATATAGATGTCAGTCCAAGTCTGTTTGCGAAGATCACTCCGGATGGCAATGGGAGAGTTGGAGGTATTATGTGGGCCTGGGATGGCACTTATAGTTAATGTAGATGTTGCGGATGGTGAGCTGAGAGAGCATCATGGGCGAGCTGGGCTTGCGGAGGTCTGGTACCCAATTCACGAGGTGCCAGATGGCGTTTGGTTTCTTAAGATCGTTCAATAAACGTTGAATATCTACCTAGTATCATTCAATAATATAAGGACGATATGTTATAGCTACATTTCCGCCTAATCCTAATATAATCGCGAAAAACCTATAATCGACGGGGCCTTATAAGTAGTGTTCCTCCCCTTCACGTTTAGGTACAAGCCTGTACCGGCTTGGCTCTCGTGAAGTGCAGTCGCCGCAGGCACGTTTTGAGTCATGGAATGGCTTACCGAAGTGGGCATCAAGCCCTTGTTGCTGGCAGAACCATCGCATAGTCTGCGGGAATCCGCTGATCCTCCTCCTGCCTTGTATGTTACTCTGTACGAAGATGAAAAATCCCCAAATCCACGTCTTTTCGATAGTACTGGCAACCACTACATAGGTCTTCATCGCCTTTAAAGTAGCTGAGAACCTCTTCATCGGTCGTGAACGTAAGGAGGCCTCCTGGTTAGTGTTTGTGCCAGTATCTAGAGACAAGACGATGTCCGGCTGACTAACAGACGGCCATATACAGCAACTCTCCCAGAGTGCAAGGTTGATTTGGTTATTATGCTTCAAGCCTCCATCTTGGAAAGCACCAAGGGAGGATATCTGAGTGGGCTGGAAGACCAATATCGGCGGACGTTCAAAGCATCACATTGGCGCTGCTGATATAGGCCTTTCCCTGGACGGCGTTAGTGATAACTTGGGGATGAGCGATTTTCAACTCACGCTTCCTACACGTATGGTTCGTCGCCCACAGTGTCCGGTCGAAGATGTCGATAGCCTAAAGACCCCAGGTCATCATCGCATCTCTTCACTGTGATGAAGCGCTTACCGCAATCCGCTTGCCGATCAGCTACACGATTATAACTGGTGACTATCACGGGGGAAGTATAGCCGACGATAAGGGACTAAACATCCGCTGATGAAGACTGAAATAGTGCTTAAGAGTCGGTTTTCTTGCGGAGGCATCATAGCCGTCAGCTAGCCAGCACCGTAGGAGGCGCCGGAATTATCGCCACAGGCCGCCGCCAGCATGAAGGCGGTTGCCGAAGGACTCGCGCGTCAGTAAATCAAATGTCTGGACACACTGCCCGACTCCCCACTGCCGAAGGAAAAGACCTAGGACTATAAGCCCTCCTTTCAATATATTAGCAAAGATTCCTGAGTATAATGTTAGATATACCAAAGCCTATGCCGAAAGCAAGATTAAACTCCGCCCTTATCTTGTCCTAGAGAGTTCCAAGGAGCTCGAGTGGGACTACTCCTCGGACTCCCCCTCAATTGATACCCAAAATTCGTACCCCTGCTGTTAGCGACTTCAAAGTGACCGTGGGGCCCCCGTGATTGCATAAAGGACAGCTATGAATCTCGTAGGTAAATTCTTTGGCTAGGACAGGGCGACCAAAGATTCTGACACAGACGTCATATATGCTGTGGCCAGCTCGATACGTACTCGGGTTTTCTGCGTAGGCAGGCAAGGCACGTGTGGTTGCTTCGAAGACCCGTCCAGGGAATGTTCAAGGAGCGTAGGTTCATTCTATGTACACCGCTGGCGCCTATCATCTCCCTCTCGCCTTGCATGTGCACAAAATATTCCACGAGGTACCGTATGATGAACTCAGCTGGGAGATGATGCAGCCTCCTTGATCGATGCTATGCCCGGCGAGCCCTGGTCAGCTTTATGCATATCTCAGCGAGACAACGCCGTCCCGTGCCACTAAAGCAGGACTGAAACAAGATGGGGTCCAATAAATTCAGTGACGTGGTCTAGCTCCAAGTCCTCTCGTTTTTTTCCTCCCCTCAGTATTTGCTCACTTCCTCCTCCTAAGATTTCTCGAGTCTCTTTGGACCACTCGGAGTTTGCAGATAGATCCTGGCCATACCAAAGCCATCTAGAGGGGCGATTGCATCCTTCGTGCCTTCACTGGCGCGGGCGCCAGTCAACGCTGCAGCTGATCTAGGTCATTCGATTCAAGTCAATGTAAGGTGGCGGGGGCGAAGTATTAGCCCTGATAAGAAGATGAAGCCTGATCGTCGCGGCGCAACTATGGAGCAACCGGTCCAGGTCGAATGTCAATGGCTTACCGATGTTAGGCCGCCGAGGCGAAGCACACCGCTTTAGGGTCCCAAGTGTACTGGTATGCTGATCATTGGTCAATCGAGGAAGTCTTGATCCTGGGACGGTAATGAGTTGGAGCCTGATTGTTATGGCAAGCAAGCAACCAAGCCACTCGATCTTACGGATGTGACTTAACCGAGGCGGAGCATAGCACGCTGGTTTCTAAGCGTACTAATATACTGATCATTAGTCGGTCAAGAGAGAGGCCGTACTAGTAAGGTGAAGTGTGATCGTCGCGGCGTAATCGCAGCTCACTGGATCCCTAAGAGCCTTAGACCACACGAAGACGACTATGGGGGTAAAATCGCTATCTTTTAAAGAGTAGGAAGTGGAATAACAGCGAGGGGATACTGCATACTTCAAATATTCGAGAGGTGGTGCTGGTAAGGCGGCCAAGCAAGGCGCTACCTCTTAAAAAATCGTGTCCGATGTCCTCTCTAATAATAGAAATTGCCGGAAGCACACGATCGGGAGGTAGAAGCGTTAAATATGCGAGTAAACCTCTTCCAATCAGGCTGTTTGGTAAATGAGACAAGGTGGGCTGGGTGACACGTCACCCCGGCACAGCCTCAAGCACCCCTGCTGGTGCGATTTTCACCCTCACAAGGCGGCATGCACCCTATACTCTATTGGGGGTGAGCTCGACGCAGATTCTCCGGGTCTTGGCACGGTACGCCTTCCCTATCTTATGCTTCGGCAGGAAGTCATATACTCGCTTGACTACCCCGATATCGCCTAGTGGCCGCGTTGCTGTAGTTACCCGCTACTAAGCCTCGATTTTTGTATTAATATGCCTGAGATGGCATTATTAAGACTTATATAGATACCTTGCTTTTAGGCTGATAAGTATTAAAATTTAGGTATCTCTTTAAAGGTATATTATTAATTACTCTATAAATCATCTAAGTTAGTAAAAATTTATTACGCTTAAGGAACCTATATAGGGATAGTAACTTTTTAGTATAATTTATAATAAATATCTCTAAATTTCTTTTATTAATAGTCCTACTAACTATTTCTATTAGCTATTATTATATATATATTTATAAAATACATATTATTTCGCTTATAAAGTAGAATTCTATATACTTAATACTACTAGACTATCTATAGTATATATTACCTTTTAGGATTACTTAAGATCTCTCCTAATATAAAATGCTTATTCTTTAATCTTATATCCTTTCTATCTTTATATAGCTAGTAACGTACTTTCTTACTAATAAGTAGATAAATAAAGGTATACTTTTATAGATCTAAAACCTTATTAATAATTTATATACCTAGGTTAATATACTTAGATCCTTTCTAATAGCGGATAAGCTCTATAGTAATAGAGTATTAGAAGTTAGAATAACTAAGTATATTAGCCTTATTACTAGAATATTATAAATAACAAAATCAATATATATTAGCTATAGAAGATATTAAGATAAAAATAAGTAGGATAATTTAATAATAAAGAGATTATCTTTTATTTATATACTTTGTAACTATCTAAATATATTAATTATATCTATTTATATTAATATTATATTTATAAATAAGATATAGCTATAGTAGCCCCTCCTTCCACTTAATATAATACTCTTATTAAATATCTTAAGGTATTAGTTTAATAGTATCCTTTAATATATTATACTATTTCTTTAAATCTATTTATTAAATCTTATTCAGCTCCTTAGGGGTATATCTAGATATTATATATTAGACCGTATTATTATTAACCTATATAATATATAACTACTTATTATTATTAGATTATTAGGTTATTATATCCTAATAGTCTTTCTCTTTTATCTTATTATAAATAGCGAGAAGTTTTATAAGAAATCCGCCTTATATATTATATATACCGCTCTAAGTAATATATTTATATTATAATTAATTAATAGAGTCCTTAAATATAAAGAAGTTATTAGTAAATAAGTAGTAGCTATAAGATAAATTTATAAAAGATATTATAAATTATATAATTACCTAATAGGATTATAAGAAGGTCTATCCTTTCTTATATCTTATAGTAAGCTAATATATAGTTTTTAGCTAGTATACTTATTCTATTTATAATAAACTTTTAGTATAGCTTTTTATCTTTTAGTTTACCTACTTAGTAGGGAATTTAAGTAGAAGGTTATTAGGATAAATAGTTTTATAAAATATAATTTTTCTAAAGATATACTATAAAATATAAAAAGTAGGAGCGTATATAATAAAGGTATTATAATTATTATAAGTAAAATTTAGCTTATAACTATTATAATATAAATAGTAGTTAAGTATACCTTTCTAAGATAAATTTAATTTTAAAATAAGATATAAAGTACAAACTTTTAACGTAAAAAGGATATTAATAAGGTAGTCTTAATTATATATCTTATAAATTTTAAAGCCTTTACTATCTACTTTAATAAATATACTTATTATATACCTAGATCTTCCTTTAAACTTAACTAGAAATTTATTTATTAATATATTACTGTTAAGTATAAAATATAAAATATCTTAGGTATTCTTTTCACTATCCTTTTATAAATAGGCTTATATTCTTTTAGAAATCTTTCTTTTAATTAATATCCTTAGGCTTCTTTTATAAGTTATTAATCTTAAGGAACTATTTTATTTATTTAAACTACTTAACTAGTATTATGTCTTAGATTAATATAAAAATAGGCGTATAAAGGCTTTAGTTCTAATAGTATATTACTTATAATATATAATTTAACCTTATAAGTAAGTAAATAGTTAATTAAGCTCTAATTTTACTACCTTTAATATTTTATTATAACCTTATATATAGATATTTAGCTTATTATTAAATTCCTACTTTATCTTTAGATATATATATATAGCTACCTTTTTAAGTATACCTAGTATAATAAAATACTAAATAGATTATAAGGAATTAGCTATTATATAGGTAGATTGATAGCTAGTTTATAATACTTAATAGGGATTTAATTATAATTTATAGCTTCTTTCTCCGTAACTTCTTAAAGGACCTTATCTAATATACGCTTACTATAGTAGGATTTAGTATTTTTTAGTTTAAGGAATATTATTTAATAGTCTCTTAATCTTAACCTTATCTTAGCGTATTATTCTAACGTATATATAGTAAATAGTATTAATAATAATAGTATTTTACGTAGAGTAAACACTTAGGTGTCTAATTTTCGTCACGCCAAGCCGTAGGGCTGCACTAATGAGATGTGTGACTTCCTGCCGAAGCATGGGATAATAACTCTTCTTTCGCAGCGTAATAACTCAGTAACGACGAGGTTTTAGGAGTTACTTTCGCGAAGTAAATTACTTTTTAAAATAATATCTACAACTTTCATACTGAAGACTTATTTATT
>JAABUK010006760.1_pt1 | contig 16917 bp, 18 predicted proteins | sample 5559141 | NCBI WGS metagenome assembly JAABUK01 (sample SAMN10711869, study PRJNA513367) | rock metagenome | isolation source: Antarctica rocks | place: Antarctica: Victoria Land, Pudding Butte nord | collected 2016-01-03
CTTGACAAGCCGTGCAACAGTTGTAGACTGCTCTGACAGGCAAAATGGTGCCCAAGTTCCAAAGCCAATACCTATTCCTGAACCCAAGCTGAAGCCGGATGTCAGGCCCGGCAAGGTGCCTTTACTGGCTGTTTGCAGACTCAAGTCTGTAGTAGCCACGACGTTCGAATGTCAGGCATTACTCACAGCACATGCCACCTGCAGATTCCCCTAGAGAAAGGATACAGTCAGATGGACTGGATGAGACTTACCAGGACCCATCCTGACTTAGCAGGTACTCACAAGCACACAGTGCATTCAGCTGTAGATGCTGCTCTTCAATCAAGAGTACTGCTCTTACCCCTGCATGCAGGTGTTTCAGCGCGCAAGCGGGCCATGATGCAAGGTTGATGCACTTGTGCTACAGGACTCAATGGCAAGCCCAACAACAGGCCAATAACAATGGCTGAGGTGAAGCAGCACAGATCTAAGGATGATGCATGGCTGGTTCTCAAAGGCAAGGTGAGCCACAACACTGGAGCGGGCATTGAGAACAGGCATGCTGTGGCATGAATGCTGACATGGGTTAGCAGATTCGTGCTGCAACCTACATGACTGTACCATGACTGTAGATTACAAAGGCAGGCCAGCTGCTGCAATGAGCCCATCTGGTGTGCAGGTGTATAATGTCACACCATACCTCAAATTCCATCCTGGAGGTCTGGACTGGATCATGAAAGGAGCTGGCTTGGATGCAACGTCCCTCTTCAATAAATACCATGCCTGGGTCAATTCAGATTTCATGCTGGAAAAGTGTGTATTAGGATACTTAACAGCTGCCCCTCCTGATCCTGAGCAAGCCTGACTGAAATAGAACACGGTGTGGTTTCATAGGCTGGGTGCAATAACATACTACTCACAAGACAGTGATTTGCAGAGTCTGGTGACATGTTTGGAGCAGTAGGGAGTTTGATTTGAATAGATAGTGCCGTCAGCAATCATTGATGTGCCAGGCAAATGCATTCAAATGCATCTTGAGGCTATGTCTGTGCAGCTTGAGAAGTGTCTCATGGCATCACATGCTGTAAGGCAAACAGTGAGCATGCAGTTCTGCTGTCAAGTGCAAGCTAGCAGATGACGTGGGCATGTGAGCAAAAAAGATTGATTATTTGTTGCGCTGAGCCAGAATGTCAGCACACAATGTATGTGTCTTTTGTTTACAAAGAGTTGCATCGTGCAGTGCTAGTCACTCAGGCATTTGTTTTGCATGCCTGACTGCCCTTGGTGTTTTAGTTGCGTGTGGTGGCTAGGCTGCGTCAACAGTGACGTCTCTGTTATGAACATCTGTGGCTACAACATTGACAGCCCTGTACATGTAGGGCGTTTCTGTGTTAGTTTTGGCTGCACCAGCCCCAAGAGGGCGATATGCCGGGGTTAGTGCGCAGCGATGCTCCTGCAGAGCAACAGTAGAAACTATCCTGCCCGTAGTGCGCGCAGGTCATTCGAATGTGATTGTGTGCAGTACTCGTAACCCAATTTATGCTCCTGTCAGCACATTGTCTGAAACGCACTCAAGCATATACAGATCGACTAACACATTTCCGTGTTGACAGCCTGATAGCGAAGGTGGTCAACACCATATCAAGCGACCAGTATACTTGACTTTTGCCGATCAGCAGCTGTCCCGGCTGATCATGGTCGTCTTGGCTGCCTCGATCGTGACTAAGACTGGCAAAGGTTGTTTGCATAGAGTTGTCTTGCTGCACTCATCTTCAGCTTCCAGTTCACTCTCGCTGACGAGCAGCGTGTCTCTGCAGCCTTGGTATCCAGGCAGTATGTGGATATGAGCCGAATCAGGATAGAGGGCCTATTAGCAGCTTTCCCCAAGTTGATCGGCAGTGGCAGACAACATACATATGTAGAGACAGAGAATGTTCGATATGTTTATCAACCTCTAGATGTATGTTCCGCTTGCTGATTGAGATAACGCTCAACAACCTAGCAACGCCCCAGGTCACCTGTTATAGATTCGTGTGCTTGCAGACGCTGCACCTGCTGGTGGTGACCAACAAGTCTAGCAACATTTTGGAGGATCTAGACATTCTCAGAATACTGGCAAAGATAGTGCCTGACTATGCACAGTCTCTAGATGAGGAGGGAATCACCAAAGCAGCGTTTGACTTGCTCTTTGCCTTTGACGAAGTCATCTCCCTAGGTCACAAAGAGAATGTCACCCTGCAACAAGTACGGCAGAACACTGAGATGGAGTCGCACGAGGAGAAGCTATACAAGATGATCATCCAGTCAAAGCGGCAGGAAGCAATCCAGAACATGAAACAGAAGGCGCAAGAAATTGACAGAGCCAAGCTGGAATCTGCCAAAGCTGGCAGAGGGATGCCGACATACGCACCCTCTCCAAGCATGGGCAGCAGGGCAGTGGACTTGGACAACACACCAACATACATGTCCCAAGCTCCAACGGCATTTTCTACTGGCAGACCTACTGATGGTGCCAAACCTGCGAAGAAAGGCATGCAGCTTGGCAAGGCCAAGAAAGCGAACGACTTTCTGGACTCCTTGCGTGCTGAGGTGTGTGTTCTGGCTGTTGTCAACCCTGCTGTAACATACCTGCTGCTGCTGCAGGGGTGCAGGTCATGTCAGCAAGCATCAGCAGCTGCTGTGCACAATGTATGATCATGCCAAAGTTCAGCTTGCATGGCTTATGTGTGCTGTCTGTGTGACAACAGATGCTTTGTCACTGCATTTAGGCTTCACAGAAGTAGTGTACCTTCAAACATCACCACATCTGCAGCAAATTTGCCCTTGGCTTGCTCATTCTTTCCCTTGTCTCTGCTCCCAAAAGCGTATGCTGCTCTCAGCTGCTTGTAATCCCTGGTGACATGCTATATGCTGCATGTGCTGCCTACTGTCAGTCAGACCACACCTTACAAGCCATTGCGCTCATGCTCCAGGGCGAGGTGATGAATGTGGAAGCTGCACCAGCAGCTGTTGGGGCAGTGGCCCCCATGGTTGTGCCCTCAGAGCCCGTCTCCATTGTGGTGGATGAGAAGCTCATGGTGGTTCTGAACAAGGATGGTGGAGTGGAAAGCATGGAGGTCAATGGCGGCATGGCACTACAGGTAACCCAATTACTCTCTTTGCAGCGTCACTGTTGTCATACTACATCCTGCCAGTAGCAGCTCTCGGCCTGTACTGTGCTGATGTATGCCATGACTTGGGACTGCTGCGTTCTTTGTATACTGGACCACATACATGATGCAGCTGCTTGCTTCAGCTCACTCCTAAGCAGTTGAACCATGCTTGCTGATGCTTTGTCAGGCATCTGCCAAAGCCAAACGTTGTTCTTCTGGGCCCAAAAGGACACCTGAAAATGAATGCAACTGCTTACACCTGCCCAGCCATCATTCTATGCGCTCCAGGTGCTGAACGAGGAAGACTCACGGCTGAAGGTGAACATCAGCGCTGGGCAAAACAGCGGCTTCCAGATGAAGACCCACCCCAACATTGACAAGGGCCTGTACAGCAGCCAGAGTGTGCTAGGGCTGAAAGACCCCCAGAAGCCCTTCCCTGCTGGTAGCCCTCTGGGCATCCTCAAGTGGCGCATGCAGGTAAACCAATGGCCTGCAGTCATGACTGCGTATGGCACAAGTCATGACTGCATATGGCACAAGTCATGACTGTATGGCACAAGTCATGACTGCGTATGGCACAAGTCGTGACTGCGTACGGCAAAAGTCCCAAACAGCTGTGTATCACAGCATCTTGTGTGCAGGTAATCTAGTCTCTGCATATGGCACCAGCAACAAAACAGCCTTGTGTCGACAGCGTCATGCAAGGTTATGCAGGTCCTACAAGGATGTTGTACCTGCTCTAAGTGCTGTGATGGTGCACAATGAATTAACACCACCTAGTTGACAGGTGTTGAGAACAACTTGTCCTGACAACAGCTGTAGCTACATGCTGCAATGCCCATCATTTGAGCTGTCTTGCATGTTGCCTGGTATTTGCAGCATGTTGCCTGGTATTTGCAGCATGTTGCCTGGTGTTTGCAGCATGTCGCCTGGTATTACCAGCATGTCGCCTGGTGTTTGTGGCATCTGAAATCAGTTTGATCTTTCATGCAGACCACAGACGAGGGCATGGTGCCTCTGCTGATCAACTGCTGGCCATCTGCCTCAGGGGGAGAGTCCTACGTCAACATAGAGTACGAGTCCACCACAGACTTTGACCTGCAGAATGTGGCCATTGCTATACCACTACCAGCCCTGGCGGCCTCACCCAAAGTCAACCAGGTCTGTCTGCCTGCATGCTGTTGAAACATCACGCTCCTGACTGGGTCACATGTTGGCTAACAAAATTTGCCCAAGAAGTTGCTAATCAATCTGTGACCCAGGAGTGTACATGTTGGTTCACAGCTTGCTGTGAAGATTCATCCAGTCTTGTTGAGCTAGGCAGCCCCAGGCTTCTGTTGTGCACGCATTGCACACTGTGCTCCCTTGCAATTCCTCCTGCGACAGCAGGGCAGTCTCTAGCCCAAAGCTAACTGTGAGCTGTGTGTCCATGTGTCGCCTGAGCTGCAGCCGCTGTGCATGCATCGTAACACTAAGCTCACAATCCTCTGAAGATTGTCAAGGACAAGACATGCTTGTCATCTGTCTGTTTGTCTCTGATTGTACAGCTTGCTGCTCTCCATAGCTTGGAGGGCACATATGGCTTGGAGTGCCTCTGAATGAGTGCATTGTAGGCAGAATGAAGCGCGCAGTAACAGGCTCATTCATGGTACAGGTGGATGGTGACTGGCGCTATGACGCCAGGAAGTCCATCATGCTGTGGTCCATTGATATCATCGATGACAGCAATCGCACCGGATCTCTAGAATTTGTTGTGCCCAACACACGACCAGAGTCATTCTTCCCAGTCACCGTCAACTTCAATGCCGCCAGGACATTGTGTCAGGTATGCTGCTGTTACTGATGGTACTTTGGTCTGGGCAACACTTCAGTGACAGCTGCTGAAGTGATGAAATAGCAGTGACCTGTACCTGATGCCTGACCGTGGCATCAAGCTGAGAGCATAACAATGTCATACATGTCTCTGCCATGTCAAAGAGTGGTGATCTTGGTGCTGCAGGTGGAAGTTGCCGATGTGATCAGTCTAGAGACAGGCAACCCTATCAAGTATGCTTTGCGTACGCAGCTTCAAACAGATGGCTATGAGGTGGTTTAATGCTGTCCAGTCTTACTCAGTCTAGCAGGTTGCTGGTTTTATGTTTTGCACATTCAGCAAGGCAATGCGCTTGCTGAGGTGTTGTTGCAATCAGTTTGCTGCTGCTGTTACATGTAGTCAGAAACAAATGATCTCCGGCCTGTAATATCTGTGGCACTTTAGCAATGCTACCTACAAGTGTGATATGTAATGACAGAGGAGCTTGTCAAAGTGCAGTGCTGAGTGTTGGCGCATCTTGTGCCTGCATGCCAGGTCAGTCTGCAGCTGCTCAGACTGAGGCACTATGCCTGCTGAAGCACTTGCTACAATGTCATGCCGGTCAGCTGAGAATTGAACTTAAAAATGCTCTGTGTTTTATGGAATATGTTGTCATACAAGAATGTGTCAAGAAAGCAAGCATGAAATTGTCTACTTCCATCATGAAGCTGCAGTGGACAGGGAGAATCCACCACCCACAAACTTTGGCATGCTTTCTGGCGGTGTTGCACCCCCCACAGCAGCAATCAAGTTCTGGGGCTTGATACTTCTATCCCTCTCCATTGTCAACTGCTCTCGCCGCCGCTGCTCCAAATACTTGCGCTTCATGTCATTCAGATCTCTAGTCAGTCGCTCTATCTGGTACTTGTACTCATTCACTTGCGCCTGGTACATGTTCAGCTCGCTAGCCATGGCCTTCATTTGTTTTGTCTTCTCCCGCAAGTTTGCCTGCACAGAAACCAATGCTTCAATAGGGAAGCCTGAATGAAAGTTTTGCCCATCAAGCTTAGGTGGATCATGCTGCTGTGCAAACTTCTGAACAATTATGGCAACAAGGGCAGAAGCAAGGCCACAGGCAGCTTCAAGGGCAGGGGCAAACTCAGATGGTAACAGCAAGGGCAGCAGGACTCGCAAAAAGGAGAAAACATTGCATTCTGGCAAAGCCAAGGCTTACGTCAAGGCAAAACAAATTGCAACAGCACATGCAGAGGCACCATCAACAGCTAAGGTACAGTCTGCAATGCAAAGGGCAAGGGCAAGGGCAAGGGCAAAGGGCAAGGGCAAGGGTAAGACACAGCTTGAAGAGCACAGCACCTGGTAGATACTGAGCTGCTCAGCAACTTCAGGGCCGGGCTGTCGTGCCAGGATGTTCTTCAGCTCCACGTACAGCTTCTCCTTCTCCTGGATGAGCAGGTCGGCCTCCACCACCTCCTCAGTCTTGGCAATCAGCCTCTTCTGCAGGGTCTGAACCTTCTGGATCATCTCATACGCTGATGGGTCACTGCCCTCCAGCTTCCTCCACCTGCACAACAGCTACCATGTCAGCCACACTTAGGATTTGCACAAGCTCTGGCAGTCAACCCGGTTCTGGATGGTCTGAACCTTCTGGATCATCTCATGTGCTGATTGGTCACTGCCCTCCAGCTTCCTCCACCTGGACAGCAGCTACCAGGTCAGCTACCATGTCAGCCGCAGTTTGAATCTGCACAAGCTCTGGCAGTAGGTATGGTTCTGGATGACCTGAGCCTTTTGGATCTTCTTGTTTGCTGATGCATTGTTGCCCTTTGGCTTCCGCCACCTGGATAGCAGACTCAATGTGAAGTATGCTTGTGCAGAATGTTACAGCAACACTTTTGCAAGCACCCTACACTTCAGCATACACAGGTCAATTTGACCAAGATGCTGATGTGGGTCGCTGTCCTGAGTGCTGATCATCCTGCACAATGGTGACAAGTGCAAGGTCTCGTGCTTGCATCTGACCCTGGCTGTCCTTGTGAGTCCCCGTGTGAGAACTTCACCCAGCTTGAGTCAAGTTTGCAGCTTGGCAAAGCAACATGTCCAAGCTGTCATGTGGTATTACAATCAGCTCTGCTGACACAGTACGTCAGCCTGTCTGGGGGTTCAGGTAGCAGTGACTCACAGACTTGATCACTGCAATTGTGTGATATACCACAAACAGAAGTTGGTGATGATAGACTATGGGCATGGCATGACAAGCACAGCATGCGCAGCATGGACACACCTGACAGGCATGCAACTTGACATTTTGAGCCAATCCTGTTGCAATTCACTGATGCATTGGTGGATAGATAAGGTAAGAGGTGCCTGTGGATGCTAAGAGAGTTGTCCTGCTCCACAAGGAGGAGCTATCCTTATAACTGCTTTGGTGACTGCTTATTATGTGTGCGCACAGCAGCAGCAGCAGCAGCAGCATTGGAAGAGAAATGGCAGAAGCAGAATGACAAGAAGAGGAAACCTGAAAGCTGATGGCGTGTTGCACCCTCTAACGGACATCCTTTGCCCTGATTGTGACAGTAAACAAACAGTCAAATATAGACGAGGAAGAGACAAGAGGTCAGGAAAAGAAAGGAAGATATAGAGGAGACTGAAGCCACCTATGGCTGTTGAGAGGATTCCTCCAGCTCCATAGAGAGGACCTTCACCTTGGTGTTCATGCTTGACATGTATCAAACACAGATAGATGTGAAAGTCTGAGGAAGGGGGGATAGGATTTGTTGGAAGATGGAGGAGTGGCAGCAAGTCACCTGTGCAATTTAAGGGGGGTTCTCCAGCACCTCATAGAGAGCTTTCATCTTGGTGATTATGCTTGATGTTGGTCAAATGCAGATGAAAAGAAAGTGAGTCAGCTGTGAACGTTAAGGGGGTTCTCCAGCTCCTCAGAGAGAGCTTTCACCTTGGCATTCACGCTTTACGTCCATCAAATGCTCGTGAAAAGAAAGTGAGTCACCTGTGAACATTGAGGGGGTTCTCCAGCTCCTCAAAGAGGGCCTTCACCTTGATATTGACCTTGGTACTCATGCTTGACGTCCATCATGTGCAGATGAAAGGGGATTGAGTCACCTGTGAACGTTGAGGGGGTTCTCCAGCTCCTCAGAGAGGGCCTTCACCTTGGTGCGCTCCTGCAGCAGCTCGCGCCCCAGGCAGTGCACCTCGTGCTTCAGGATGTCGATGTTGGCCACACTGTTCTTCAGGATGTGCAGCTCGCGCCGCGACTCCCCAAGCTTCAGCTTCAGCAGTCTCAGCTCGTTCAACCTGCACACATGCAAGACCACAGCTCAGTCAACCTGTACATGTTGAAGACCACAGCTCACTCAGCCTGAACACATGCAAGACCACAGCTGAGTCGACCTGCACAGAAGCAAGACCACAGCTCAGTCGACCTGTGCATGTTGAAGACCACAGCTCACTTGACCTGAACACAACCAGGATCACAGCTCAGTCAACCTGCACAGAAGCAAGACCACAGCTCACTCAGCCTGAACACACATGCAAGACCACAGCTGAGTCGACCTGCACAGAAGCAAGACCACAGCTGAGTCAACTTGAACACAACCAAGACCACAGCTCAGTCGACCTGTGCATGCTGAAGACCACAGCTCATTAAACCTGAACACAACCACGGCCACAGCCCATTCAATCTACACAAAGTCAGGGCCACAGCTCTGCACAGATTCGAGGCCACAGCTTGTTCAACTGGCACATATGCAAAATCACGGCTCATGTCACACACAGAAGCCTTGGCTCATTCATGCTCCAGAAAATATCTTGGGGCGCTAAACACAGTCTTACAGCTAACTAATGAGCTGGCTGTACAAGGCTTGTGCTCCGCCTTGCTTATGGTTCTGGAAAAAGAAAGTGTACTCTATTCTCTTCTGCACACTGCTGTGCTAAATGCTATCTGTTGTTGGCCCTGTCATGCTCACCCTGCTGAACATTGAAGGTAGCTGTGCTGTGAGTGTGTGCATAGCAGGGTAGACTGCTGCTGTGCATGCTGCCATGCATGTTTGACATGAATAGACTTTGGGCAATAGACAGTGCAGCTGGGTAAGAGACAGCAGACGGTGAGCAATATAGCTACTAAAGTAGACAGTAACAATATAGCTGGACAGTAGACCAAAAGCAGTATGGCTAGACAATAGACATCACACAATATAGCTAGACAGTAGACAGCATAGCTGGGCTGTAAACAGTATAGCTAAACACTGCTCAGCACACAGTATAGCTGGACACTAGCCAGTAGACAATACAGCTGGACAGTAGACAGTACCACTGGAAGTAGACAGCGGACAGTACAGCTAAAAAGTAGACAGTATACCTGGACAGTAGACAATACAACTAAACAGTAGACAGCAGACAGTACAGCTAAACAGTAGAACAGCATAGCTAAACACTAGCAAGCAGACAGTATAGCTGGACAGTACACGTTACTGTTGGAAGTAGACAGCGGACAGTACGGCTAAACAGTGGACAGTACACCTGAACAGTAGACAGTGGACAGTACAGCTAAATAGTAGACAGTACAGGTGGACAGTGGACAGAAGGCAGTAGACAGTAGTGCAGGCGGGTGACCTGTCTCTGTACTGCAGCTGGCCCTTGTTCAGGGTGCTCTGCTGGATCTTGATCTTCTCATACAGCAGCGCCAGCTCATCATTACGGCGTATGAGCTGTGTCCCCAGGATGTCCCGCTCCCCAATCACTATGTCATACTCCTTCTTCTGCCGCAGTTGCTCCTGCAAAAGACATGTGTGGTGTCAGGCATTCATCATCAAGCATCTATTACATACTGGGTTTTGACACTTGGTGACATCATCAAGCATCTACTGAGTACCCATTACTGACTTTTGGTGACATGACTGATCACGTTGCTGTGTGGTCGAGAGGCTGGCATGGCTGAGAGGGAGAGGGGAGTGTGAGGAGGTTTGAGTCCGTCCATGACAGATGATGTAAAAGCTGGCAGTGGTAGTGAACACCCTTTGCTAATTTTCTACATGATTCAAGTGAATGAACCTTGTGGTTGGAGCAAGCATTGATTGGTAGCAGCACTGTACAGTCGGAGCCTTGGTACTCAGGTACTCAAACTGCACCTTCCAGGTGGACCGACGTTGCGTGGTAGCAGCTTTCACATCCAGGATGACGCCAGCTGTCATGGCTGCTGCGTTGTTTGCATCCAGACATGCACAATTACAGAAACAGGGGTACTTGCCACACTGCAGCTTTGATAATGAAACAAGTGCATGACCCAGCAAAGCTGATTGCAGGGCCACCCGATTGCATGGCTGATGAAATGAATCTGTGTAATCACCCAGCGAAAGTATGCTCTCGTAAAACACTGGAACACGGAAGATCACATGAAGCCATGCAGCTCATCCCACCTGGTCACCTGACTAACACAATGGATCATACCTGATCAGCCTCAGTGATGATCTGGTTGAGCTTGTCCAGCTCAGCCTTCTGAGCAGCAATGGCGGCGTCAGCCTCCTTCATCTGAGCAGCCGCCTTGTTCATCTCAAACCTCAACGCCTCACGCTCCTTCTCCACCTACGTCAGGATTACACACCAGGCGTTAGAGTTCAGGCCTTGGGGATCAGTGCAGTCATGCCTCTTTGCAGAAATTCAAGGGGCTGATGCCTTAGTATTACACAACATGATAATGTAATATGCCCAAATAGGTCGCTGCACGTGCCTTGGAAGAGATAGATGCTGGGTGGACAAAGGAATGATTGAATGATTGAGCGTGTGGACAAGTAACTGAACACAAATCATGAATGCGTGAGTGAACAGGTCATAGCATATCATGCACATGGCATTGTGAATGCTGTGCTTGTACGACAGTCTCATGGCAGCTTTTGTGTCACGTTGCAGGGCTGTGCCCATGCCGTGTACTCCCTTGAAATCCAGATACGCTGACACCACATGCTCAGTAGATGCAGAACGATCTGTCAGGTCAGCTGCTGGGGAATGTCTTCACAAGCTGAGAACACACGCTCATTGCTTGAAAGATGATCTGCAGGGCAGTTGTGGAGCATACCTTCATGTGGTCAAAGTGCTCCTTCACTAGAGCCAGGTCCTTGCCACTGATCTCCTCCTTCAGCTGATCTATCTGGTGGTTCTGCACACATGCACACACCCCATGTTGGCAGCAATGGTGGTACTGCATCAGCGTGCGTAATGCTGCTGCATTGAAAGCAGAGGATTCCAGTGTAGCTGATCTGTCTGGTGTTAGGTCACAGAATGATATTGCTTGCTGGTAGGCATTGTCTACAACAAGCAAGGGCTACAGGTAATATTTTCACCGATCATGTACAGCCTTGTTAGTCTTGCCATTATGTCACATACAATGTTCCTCAGTACTTATGTGTTGCCAGCTGGATGCAGTACCATACACACAGTTGCTCAGCATTGCATGTCTGCTGTGGACTCTGCAATCTTGGGGGCAGGTCATACAGCAGCGTCATTGCAGTGACCCTTTCAAAAAATTGCACAATTCTACTTGCTTTAACACCAGAAGCTGCTGCATCAGCACAACAAGATACCAGACACATATGATTGGCCAAGCAAGGTCAATCTCGGCAGCTCAGCTGACAAGGAATGGGCAGTGTGGTATGCGTGGAAGCGTACCATGATCTGAAACTTGCGCTTCATCTCCTGAATCTCGTCCTGGGCTTGGATGAGGTTCTTGCTGTACAGGTTGCGGTCGGCACGCACCGCCTCGTACAGGTTCTGCTGCTGCTTCAGCCTTGTTTCACCCTCCACAATCTGCAACAGGACTGTCAAGATTGAAGCCAACTGATATGACAGTGTACATGATACAGTGGACCGGCTGCTGCTTTGGCCTTTACAATCTGCAACAGATGCATCAAGCTTGAAGCCAAGTGATATGACAGTGTGCGTGATAAAGTGGTCTGGCTGCTGCTACAGCCTGGTTTTACCCTCTACAATCTGCAATAGGAGCATCAACATTGAAGCCAACTGATGTGAAAGTGTGCATGATAATGTGGTCTGGCTGCTACTACAGCCTGATTTCACTCTCTGTGATCTGCAACAGATGCATCATGGTTGAAGCCAATTGATGTGATGGTCTGCGTGACACGCACATGCACAGGGACAGCAAGTGCAGCAGCAACAAAACTGTTGTGAGGGAATAGAGTGAACAGTTGCGGCAACAGTCAAACTTTGATTGGGGTGTCAATTCATGAGCATAGATGGCTTTTCTGGCATATGCTTGTACTGAGGTACAAGCTGCAGATACCCCATGGCTGTACAAGCTCAACAGAAACATGAAGATGCAACTGTACAGCCGTACGAACTGACCCATTTCATGCATGTGAGATCACGAGTGTATCCACTTCAGTCAGTCAGCAGGTTGTCAGTTAGACACCATTCACAAACTCCAAATGCAAAGCGTTGGCGTGGGCAGTTGCAAGAGATACAGGGTTAACATCGTACACAAACTCAGCACGGCACATACAGGCTCGGCCGTGAGTCCACGTTCTGCGCGTTAGGGCTTGCGACCGGGGACAACAGAAAGAGATACAAGGCATGCCATGCAAGTGGGAGGTGCACCTTCTTCTGGAGGTCAGCAGCAGCCATGTCTCTCAGCTTGACCTGCTCCAGAGCCTTGGCATGACGCTGGGAGGCTTCTGTGGCCTCCTGACCCCGGGCCTCCCTCTCACCCTCCAGGGCCCAGATGTGCTGCAGCCACATCACACACACACACACACATGTCAGTGGTAAGATTGATGTTGCAATATGTTGCTGCTACAAGTCAGTGGCTGTTTGTCCTTGTGGCCTCCTGCCCTCTTGCCTTCTTCTCACAATCCAGATGTGTGGCAATCAAGTCGGACGTGGTTGCATGCACGCTGCTGTGGCTCAATGCCTGCCGAGTGGGATAGGAAGAGCTGAGACGCGGAACAACAGAACAAGACTGGGCAGCAATGGATCATAGGGCAGGACAGGGCAGGCTAGCATTACTGATGAAATCATGCAAGGCAAAGCAGGGCAGGGCAGGGCAGAGCAACGGGCCAGAGGGCGCTAAATCAGAGCAGGGCAGGGCAGGGCAGACCAACAGGCTAGAGGGCTCTTCAGCAGAGCAGTGCAGGCTAGGGCCATGTTGATCAGACCAGGCAGGGCAGGGCAGGGCATGCAGGGCATGCACAGCAAGGCAGGGCAGGGCAGGGCATGCACAGCAAGACACGGCGCCATGACTGACCTTAGCCTGCTTCTGAGCCTCCAGCTTGTAACCGTTCATCTCCTGCTCCAAGTTGCGCTTGGTGTTCTCGTTGATCTTGATCAGGTCAATCTGCTTGTGGGTCGCGTGCTCAGCCTGAGTCTTGAGCTTGTTCAGCAGATCACGCTCACGAATGAGGTCATCCGCCTTCTTGCGCTCCCCATCGACAGCACGCTTCAGACTGTCAATCTCACGCTCCAGGTGAGATACTTCACCCCTGCAAACAATTATCATGCAGTAATCAAGCACTTTCCAGCTCATGACGACCTAAGTATGTGCAGGACAAGTTTGTCTCTTTGCACAACCCCTGCAAAGCACTGTTCACATTCAGCTTGTGTTGCGGACATGTATGCGATCTTCTGGCGCAGCATCGTCTGTGCTACAACACACTTTGAACTGCCCACTTTCTCTCTTCAGGATGACTTCATGTTTTGCTGTTGCCATTGTCACGCGACATGCTGCTGGCATGAAGCTTCACCTCTGTTGCCGAATGTGTAAAATCGACCCATGCTGCTATCAAGTCGCCCTATTATCACTGCAGCGCATGCTGCCAGATTACGCTAAACCCACATTAATTTCCAAAAATATGCCTGCACATCTGAATGGCTATTGTGGCATTTGAACCTTTCATTTCAACTGCAATGCATGAACAGCACAGCTTGCATGCCGTGAATGTCTTGTTCTTACCCCTGGCTTGTCCACTTCACACCCAACACTCACATAACACACAACTCTTGTGTCAATCAACATGCTGTTTCTCGCAGCTGTCACATGGGCTCATCACGCAACTCTTGCAGGACAACGTCAACAGGCTAACATTGCGTTAATCTTGACTGTGCTCTTGGCTGTGTTTCTTACTGCATCAGGTTGCTATATGCAGACCAGATCTCACAGTAACCACAGCATCGCTGCTGGTACAACTCAAGAGCAAAACCAATGGAAGCAGCACATACTTGATGTCGTCCCGGGTCTTCTCAACCTCAGACTTCTGCTTCTCCAGGGTCTTCAGCTTGGCAATGGTGGCTTCTCTCACCTTGGCCACCTTCGCTGCCTCTGCCTACACCATGCACATCAACGTCAGCATCCTGTTGCTGTTGCTGTTGCTGTTACTGTTACTGCTGCTGTTGCTGTTGCTGCTGTTACTATTGCTACTACTGTTGCTGTTGCTGCTGTTGCTGTTGCTGCCGCTTTTGCTGTTGCTGTTGCTGTTGCTGTTGCTGTTGCTGTTGCTGTTGCTGTTGCTGTTGCTGTTGCTGTTGCTGTTGCTGTTGCTGTTGCTGTTGCTGTTGCTGCTGTTATTGTTGCTGTAGCTGTTGCTGTTACTATCACGGTTGCTGTCACTGTCACTGTCACTGTCACTGTCACTGTCACTGTCACTGTCACTGTCACTGTCACTGTCACTGTCACTGTCACTGTCACTGTCATTATGAGGGTCTGCTAATAGTGTTACCCTGCTGCTATTGTCTCTGAAACTTTACTGTATTTCTCTACTGTACAGGACCACAATCACCAGCAGCAGCATCGTCATTGTATATCCAGGGACACAGGGCAAGTATGACTCATGCATACCACCCCACAGCCACAAGCAAAGTGTTGCAATGCACACCGTCAAAATGCCTCCTTCTGCTTCAGCTCTGGCAATGCTGTCTGACTGTGACTGTCATGACTTTGGGCACAAAGACAATTACGACCACAGTGACAATGATGGACATGATTCAGAAGCTTGACTGCTCACCAACCCAATTGTGACCACAGTAACAACCGAATTGTGACCACAGTGACAATGACAGACATGGTTCAGAAGCCTCATTTGTCACGAACCCAATTGTGACCACAGTAACAATGATGGACATAGTTGTGAAACTCGACTGACCACAGTAACAATGATGGATATAGTTGTGGAACCCGACTGACCTTGACTGCCACAATGTCCTCCTCCTTCTGCTTCAGCTCCACGGCCTTCTGGCTGTTCTCAGCCAGCAGCTGCGTGTTGGTGTGGATCTGGTCCTCCAAGTCATGATGCAGCTTCTGCACCTTCTCATTCAGCAGGTTGAACTCCTTCTGCACCCGGTCGGTGGCCACCTGGCTCTCACGCAGCATCTGCTCCAGCCGCTTGACCTGCTCTTCGCTCTGTTGGGCGGCCGCCGATTTGGTCTTGATGTCTGCCTGGCGGGCCTCTAGAGCAGTCTTGAGCTGCTTCACCTCGCCCTCGAGCCTCTCCTTCTTGCGTGCCTCCCTGTCACACCACTTCTGTTCTTCGTATGGGTTGCAGCTCGACATGTCTGTATTCTTTGACAAACTGTTGTCCATTCATGCAGGCCCTTTGACATCTGTGAGGCTGCCAGCCTAGCTGTGGACAGACAAGCATCTGTGTTGCATGAAACAGTCCTACTTGGTCAGGCAGGATGTTGTCCTGGTCCAGCAGTATGCTCTGTATGATACCACGCTGCTGACTGTCTGCTGCCAGCAGATAGAGTCAGTGCTACCATGCCACCCAACAGTTCCATGACGAAAATCACAACAGAAAAAGCAGACATAGTCAGCACCTTAGGTAGCAGCCACTAGGCTTTGTGTATAGCTGTGCCTGCAGTGGACATCAGGTCTTGACATGCTGCGGCTACATGGCAGCCAGTACAACAGTGTGCAGTGATCACACTTTCTGGTCTTCACAATACCATCTGAGGCTTCCTAAAGCAGCCCTCATGCATTCCTCATGCACACCTAATGCACAGCTTTGGGTGTGACAAAGCTAAAACATCTCCACAATGTGGAAACACATTATTACTGTCCCCAGGCGTTTCTGAGTTTAGATCTCTCGTGTAAGAATGACGTTTCTGAATGAAAATAGACGTTTCAGGATTGAGAAGAGCATGTGCTCACCTCTCTCCTTCCAGGTTCTTGGCAGCAATCTTGTCCTTCAGGATCTGAAGCTGGCCCTCCCCCTCAGTCTTGTCCAGCTGAGCTAGTCTCAGGCTCTCACTCAGCTGCAGTGCCTCACTGCGCAGCGCCACAATCTGGTCCACCTGCCCACATACCATCCAACATCAAACATAACGCTGCTGCAGTTCTATCAGGCTGTACTGAAAAGCTCTTGGTAGCATGCACAGCGAGTGCTACTGCTGCTCAGATCCGCAGGCTGAGGTCTGGTGGCAAGTGGTAGGAAAATTTGAAAATGTGTGTGTGTGTCATGGTCATAGCCAGTTGGCATGTTTGTTGTACAGATCATGGATGCATTGTCATGACATTGCAGAGGTCGCTGCATGATGCTAGCAGACTTTCCAGTGTCTATACAGCAGGCAATCGTCAAGCAAAACGCTGGATTTGTCCGACCAACTTGTCAGCACGCACTGATGTTAAGCGCTTCAGCCCAAAGATGTGCAGTCATGAGGTTTGCAGTGCAGTCACACGAGTCTGCGTCTGGCCCCTGACAGGAATATTTGGCTTGGTTCTTAGTGTGTGGCTGCACCTGTGCATCTCGTTCCTTGGTGAGGTCCTCCTTCTGCTTGAGCAGCTCATTCATGGTGGACTCCTCACCAATGCTGAGCCCTGCCCCGGCCTCCACCAGGCGCGTCAAGTTGTTCATCTCCAGCTTCAGCTGGCTGATCATGTCCTTGGCCCGGGCTTCCTGCATTGCCAGCGTACCGTCAGTGAAGTTGCGTTTGCAGCTGTATTGCATCACTTGTGGC
>JAABUK010006763.1_pt1 | contig 16916 bp, 10 predicted proteins | sample 5559141 | NCBI WGS metagenome assembly JAABUK01 (sample SAMN10711869, study PRJNA513367) | rock metagenome | isolation source: Antarctica rocks | place: Antarctica: Victoria Land, Pudding Butte nord | collected 2016-01-03
TGAAGCCCGCAAGTACTTGCAGCAAGCTCTCAACCTCAGCCCCGGCTTCGATCCTCTGCAGTCGCGCATCGCCAGGAGCACGCTCGCAAAGTTGCAGAGCACGGCAGCTGCGCCCGCCGCACCTTTGGAAGATCACCATGTTTAACGCGCGTCGCGGAAGATGCGGGGCACATCGGGCGCTGCAAGTACTTGAGGGGTGTGCACAAATCCAGGAGCGCCTACAGGGACTTTTGGCGAGTGCGTTGTCCGCATCCGTGGAGGAGTATCAATACACCGATGCCGACTGCCACAAAGCGATCCAGCAGTCATCTAACTTCGCCCGCAAAAAGCTGCAGAAAACTCGCTGAGCATTTGTGCACACCCCTCAAGTACTTGCACGTCACGGCGCGGCTCTGATTCTGGCTCTGCTGCTGATTTGCGGGGCTGCGAGCACGGCCCAGGCGCATCCGCTGGGCAATTTCACCATCAACCACTTCGCGCGCCTGGAGCCGGGAGCCGATCGCATCGAGGTGCGCTGCGTGCTGGACATGGCCGAGATTCCCACGCTGCAGGAGCTGCAGGGCGTTGGGAGCGGCGATGGCAAGCCCACTTCCATTCAGCTCCAGAGCTACGCGCGCGGCGCCGCTGCGTCCTACGCTCAGGGCCTGGCCCTCAACTGCGACGGCGCCCGCCTCCGGCTCGAAACCGCAAGCGCCACGGCCACGACATCGGCGGGAGCGGGCGGGCTGCGTGTGCTGCGGCTGCAGTTCGATTTCACGGGCGCGGTGCCGCAGAGCGGGGCGCAAGCCGTGCATCGCGTGAGCTTCGAGGACAGCAACTACGCCGAGCGCATCGGCTGGCGCGAGATCGTGGTGTCGCCCAGCGCGGGCGTGGCCGTCTTCGATTCCTCGGCCTTTGGCAGCGGCCTCAGCAACGAGCTGCGGGCGTATCCGGCGGGTCAGCTGGCCACGCCGCTCGACGAGAGGCGCGCCGAATTCTCCTGGACGGCGCGCGCTGCTCCCTCCGGCGCCGCGATGCTCAAGGCGCGCGATGGCCGTCTGGTGGCGCATTTTGAGAGTCGCAGTGAGGCGCAAGAGCCTGCGACGCGCGCCGCATCGAGCGACCGCCTGGCCGCTCTGATCGCCGCGCCGAACTTGACGCCGGGCGTGATGCTGCTGGGCCTGCTCATCGCTTTCGTGCTCGGCGCGCTGCACTCCCTGTCGCCCGGCCACGGCAAGACGGTGGTCGGCGCCTACCTCATCGGCTCGCGCGGCACGCCGGCGCACGCGGCTTTCCTGGGCCTGACGGTCACCGTCACGCACACGGCGGGCGTCTTCGCGCTGGGCCTGGCCACGCTGTTCGCCTCGCGCTACGTGGTGGCCGAGCGCCTGTTTCCCATCCTGTCCTTCGTCTCCGGCGCCCTGGTCGTCGCCATCGGCCTGCGATTGCTGGCCTCGCGCCTGAAAACGGCTCTGGCTCTTCCCGAAGCGCACCCTCATCACGATGACGGACATTCGCACGAGCACCACGATCACGATCACGAGCATCCGCACGAGCATCCGCACGAGCACGGTGGAATGCACTCGCACGGCGGGGCGATGCACTCGCACCTGCCGCCGGGCGCGGATGGCGGAGCGGTGACGTGGCGCAGCCTGCTGGCTCTGGGAATCTCGGGCGGATTGCTGCCGTGCCCTTCCGCCCTGGTGGTCTTGCTGTCGTCCATCGCGCTGCACCGCGTGGGCTACGGGCTGCTGCTCGTGGTGGCCTTCAGCCTGGGGCTGGCCTCGGCTCTGACGGGCATCGGCCTGGCCTTCGTGCTGGCCGCGGGCGCGGCCCAGCGAGGAGCCGCGCGTTGGGGCGATCACCCGGCGCTGAGGAAGATTTCGCCGCGCGTGGTGCGCCTGCTGCCCGCTGCCAGCGCGTTCGTTGTGACGGGATTAGGCTTGGCGCTGTGCTGGCAGGCGCTGGCGCAGATGCCATTCCTGGGCAGCACGGCTTCGGCTGCGAGTCCGGACGCGCCTCGGCTGGCTTCCCTGAGCGCGCTGGCGGTTGTGGGGCTGGGGTTCGTGCTCGGCCTCAAGCACGCGACGGAGGTGGATCACGTGGTGGCCATCTCCACCATCGCCAGCGAGGAGCGCAGCCTGGCGCGCGCGGCCTTGGTCGGAGGGCTGTGGGGCGTGGGCCACACCGCGTCGCTGGTCATGGTGGGCGCCATCGTGCTGATTCTGCGCGTGGCCATCCCCGAGCGCGTGGCCGGTTGGCTGGAGTTCGGCGTCGCCCTGATGATTATCACTCTGGGCGTCCTGGCCCTGTCGCGCGCCTGGCGCCAGAGCCGCGATGTCCACCTGCACGCCCACGAGCACGACGGCAGCGCCCACGCTCACCTCCACTTCCACGAGCCCGAAGAGCAGCACAGCCACTCGCACGCGGCGCACTCGCACGCGGCGCACTCGCACGCGGCGCACTCGCACACGATCCGGCGGCTGGGCTGGAAGCCCCTGCTGGTCGGGATGATGCACGGCCTGGCCGGGTCGGGCGCGCTGACGCTGCTGGTGCTGGCTCAGATTCCCTCGCCCATTGTCGGGCTGCTGTACCTGGCCATCTTCGGGCTGGGCTCGGTTGTCGGGATGATGCTGATGTCGGGGCTGATCGGGCTGCCCTTCGCTCTGGGCGCGCGGCGCTCCGACGGCTTCAGCGCGAGCCTGCAAGTACTTGCGGGCGCTGGGAGCATCGGCTTCGGCTGCTGGTATGCCTACCAGACCGGCATCACGAGCGGCCTGCTGATGCTGCATTGATGCAGCCGCAAGTACTTGCGGCCTGGTGAAACCATGAACGCTCACTCGCGCCGCTCGGCCCGACGCACCGCCCGGCGCCGTGGCCAGGCCCTTCTGCTGGCCGTGCTGCTGATGGTCTTCGCGGCCCTGCTGGGCGCCACGATGATCACGCTGGTGTCGTCGAACCTGAACCAGACCTCGCGCCAGAGCGGGCTGGCCGCGGCGAGCACGGCCTCGACTTCGGCCTTCTCCTTCCTCAACGACCGCCTGACGAATTCGCTCGAAGGCGAGCGCTGGCGCCCGTGGCAGATCGCGCCGCCGCCCTCGCCGGGCGATCCGGACTTCAACTTCTACTACTCGTCCTACGAGCGCGCCCAGGGCTGGGTCAACCAGATTGATTTCGCCAGCTTCGACCCCACTCTGGATCGCAACGCCAATGGCATCAATTACAATCAGGCCGTGGCCAGCGGCAACGAAGCCGAGGCCGAGGAAGAGAAGTTTCTGCACGTCGAGCCGCAGGCCCTGGCCGGAGCGCGCTGCTTCGTGAAGTTCCCTGATCCGCGCGGCGCGGGCACCAACGCCAACAGCGCGCAGTATCTGGCCGAAGTCATTCCGCAGGCGGACGGGTTGCTGCGCCTGACGGTCATTGGCCAGAGCGAGGACGAGCCGGGCGCCTTCGACATCCGCACCGCGTTCAAGCCCACCCAGTCGCGCGGCGGCCCGTTCTCCTTCTCGCGCTTCGATTCCAACTACAGCTACAAGGACAAAGCCCTCGCGCGCACTCGCCTGCGCGCCGCAGCCACAACTTCGGTGCTGCAGGTCGAGAGCACCGTGGGCCTCGAAGCCGGGCGCACCGTCATCATCGGCGACGAAGCCGCGACCGCTCAGGCCGCCACCGTAGCGGGCTCCGACGCCGCTTCGCGCACCATCACGCTGGCCGCTCCCGTCACCGCTCCCGCCGGCGCTTCGGTCACGGCGTCCTCGCCCTTGATGGACGGCATCCGCAGCCAGGACTTCGACGCCGATGCCGCGCCCGATGGCGTGAAGGGCGATGCGAACGCCTGGGAAGCGACGCTTTCTCCGGTCAGAAGAGCCGCGCGCGGCGTGATGATCAACGGCGGCGCGACTCTGGAAGGCAGGAGCACGCTCATTCTGGGCGGCTCGAACACCTCTGCGACCGATGACGATGACACCCTGAGCGTGGCCGGGCTGATCGCGCGCACCGCCGCTCCCAGCGACCAGGCGATGCTGTCCACGCCGGACGCCACGCCAACGGTGGCGCCTCTGCCCGCCTCCAATGACGCGCGCGCCAATCCGCCGAATCCTCTACAACTCCTGGTGCGCGACAATCGCGGCCCGGAAAGCAGCCACATCCGCGCCCTGACGCCTCCCAGCATCGACGGCGCCGACTCGCGCTACCGCGAGCTAACCCAGTTCGCCGATGTCCTGAGTGGCTCGGCGCAAGGCTACGGGCCGGGCGTCTACATCGACAACGGCGGGGACGTGGAGAAGAAGACCGTGGGCACGCAGCGAATCGCCCTGCCGACATCCGAGAGCCAGCGCCTCTTCGCGCGCAAGTACTTGCCCTACGGCCCGCCCGCCGCGACAGGAACGCTGGAGGAGAGGCATCTGCGCGGCTGGGTCAGCCCGTGGGAGTTCCGTGCGCGCGGCGTGCTGATCGAGCTGCAGGGCGACAAGATCGTCTTCACGCGCGATGACCGCTCGGATGATGCTCCCGGAGGCCCGCTCGCCGCTCGCCCCGACCCCGGCAAGGCGTGGAAGCAACCCGGCGGCGCGGCGCTGACTACGCCAGGTGCCAACACCTTCCGCATGGTGCTCGACATCACCAATGGCAACCGCACTTTCGGAGCGCCCGGCGCGGAAGTCGGCCCGATTCCCGGCCCGGCCTTCAACGGCTTGATCTTCGCCGAGGGCAACGTGCGCGTGCGCGGCTTCCTGGGCTCGCGCGACATCACCATCGTCTCGATGAACAACATCTTCATCGAAGGCTCCATCGTGCGTGACCGCAACAATCCCGCTGCGCCTCTGGCCACCGCGCGCCGCCTGGCGCTTTTGGCACGGCGCAACGTCGTGCTCAACCCGACGCAGTGGCCCGCGCCTCTGGCTGGCTCGCAGGATCGCGACGTGGCTGGGATGCCCGCGCAGCTTGCGGCTGCGGCCAACGCAGGCGACACCACCATCACGGTCAGCAATCCCGAAGCTCTGCGCGTGGGCGACGAGGTGCGAGTGGGTAGCGAAACGCTGTGGCACATGGTCACCAACATCAGCGGCGGCGAGGTCACGCTGGCGACCGCTCTGGGCGCGGACGCGGCTCTCAATGACCCGGTGCGTCCCCTGAGCGATCCCGCTCTGGCCACGGCTGGAAGCGAGACGTTCTACGAGCTGGGCAGCGGACAGGACTTCGCGCGCGATGTGCGGCTGGATGGCATCGCGCCGGCAAGTACTTACACGCTGTCCTGGCTGCACGCCGGAGGCCGAGCCGAGGCTCTGCAGCTCAAGCGAACCGGGGGCGGGGCGGGCAGCTTCAACGTCAAGGAGAACACCACGGCCAGCACGCCCGAGGTTATCTCCGGCTCCACGACCAACGAGAAGACCTTTACGGCTTCGGGCGGCGCGAGCCAGGATCTGCTCGACATCAACGCCAACGGCTCGCAGGAAGGCGACGCCATCGAGACGCTGCAGGAGCTTAAGAACCGCTTCGACGATCCCAACCCGCTGCTCGACAACCCGAACTGGGAAGTCAACATCGCAGCGGGCCAGGCTTCGGTCGCGGGCCGCCGCCTGGCCGCAGTGGGCTCCGACGCGGGCGCGGGCGACGACGCGGCCATCAACCTGGGCGATTCGCACTCGGTTCCGCTGGCCCTGAGCGGCGGCTGGTTCTTCCAGCCCGCCTGGAATCCCAACTCGGCCTCGCTGGTGCCGACTCCGGTCGCCCCGGCCACGGCTCCGGTTCCCTGGCAGGCCATCGGAACCAGCCAGCTGCCCGACGGCGACGACGAACTGGAAACCACGCGCGAAGACTTCTACCAGAGCGGGCCGGGCGCCAGCCCAACCCAGGCTCCTCTCCGCTGGCGCAGCGCGCCGCTGCCGATGGCTCCCGATGCGATAGAGCCCAACGTGGCCGCCTTCCGCCACGGCGCGGGCTTCACGGCGGGCACGCTGCCCACCTATCACCTGGGGCAGTTCAAAATCGAGCGCGACGACTTCGCCGCCACATCAGGAGCCTTCGACGCCGTGCCGCTCTCTGTGCAGGCGACGATCTTCGCGCAGGAGGGCTCGTGGTTCGTTATCGCGCCGCCTCTTGGCGCCGTCCCCGACATCAACCACGACGGCGACACCACCGACGCCGAGGACATAGCAGCAGCCACACGCTACCGCCGCCTCAATTATCAAGTGACCGTGACGGGCACCATCGTCCAGAACTTCGCCCCGACCGCCGCGCTCGATTACGACGGCACGCCGGGCCTGATGCGCGGCTGGATCGACGCGCTCTCGCGCCCTACGAACATCGAGGACAACGGATCGGGCCAGGGCCGAGGGCGCGACTGGCAGAGCATCGAGTATCAGCCGGACGCAGTGCCTTCCAACAGCGGCCTGTATCTGCCGCCCACGCCCGACCTGCTGTATACGAGCTGAAGCGACAATGCGCGCCGCAAGTACTTGGTCACGCGCATTCGATGTCCAGCTCCTCGCGCGTCAGCACGGCGGCGGAAGCGTCCACGTCTGCGGTGAACTCGACCGCGATGTGGATCAAGCGCCAGTCGAGCGGCAGGATCGCTTCTCGGACCAAGCGGCTGGCTTCGGTTATCGAAGGTGCCTCTTCGTTGGGCTGGATGAAGATTTCGGCGTACAGATAGCGCCCGTGCTCGCGCATCAGCGTCTTGTGCGCGGCCACGAAGGGCAGAGCCCGCAGAGCGCGGTGGACTTGCGTCACGATGTCATCTTGCCGCCCGCTTTGCAGATCGACGGGGTGGTGATCCATCACGTCCGAGAGGCTCCTGGCGACGTTGGCCCAGCCGTCGCGCATGATGGTGAGCGAGATCAGTAGCGCGGCCAGCGAGTCGCCCCACCAGAACCCGAGCGTCACCAGGCCCAGCCCGACGACCCCGGCCCCGTTGGACATCCAGTTGGCGCGATCCATCTCGGCGCAGGCGTGGAACGCCTTGTCGTGCAGCAGCCTGGCGACGGGAATCTTGGCGCGCGCCAGGAAGATGGGCGGCAGAGCCGTGAGCGACAGCGCGCCGATCATCAGCCAGCCGTGCCAGATGGTGCGCCCAAACAGCGTGAAGCCGCCGATGGACGGGTATTCGCGGTGGAGCAGCTTCAGTAGAGAGTCATAGAACAAGTAGGTGCCGATGAAGGCCAGGGTCGCGGTGCGGTGGTGCCCGAAGGGATGGCGCCTTTCGGGCCCGATGTTCTCGGTGCGATACGACAGCAGGACGGCGCCCATAGGCACCGCGGAGAGCAGATTCTCCAGCCACTCGGTCTTCATGGCCTGGCTGCCGCCCATGAGCAGGCCGAGCACGGTGGCCGCGCCGATCTGCCACGCGATGGTGAGCCAGCCCAGCCGCCACATCTTCCCGAACCCGGCGCGCAGCTCCGCCTTCGACGGGCCGAGCCTGGGCTCCGCAGACGCCGTGTCTTCCGCCGTATCTTCGGCAATCGGGCTCAGAGTCGCGCTGTGGCTCATCGCGGCTTCTCCTGCTGCTGCGCGATGACCTGATCCACCACGAGCAGCAGATGGTTCTCGTCGGGAGCCACCGCCAGGCAGTAATCGCGCTGCTGCGGCCCGTCCTTGAGGTAGGGCTGCGAGAGGCCCAGGCGCGCCCCGAACGGCGAATCGCAGGGCAGAGAGACAGCGGCCAGAGGCAGCCTCAGCTCTTCCAGATCTTGCAGGAGCTGATGCGCGTTGCCCGCGCGCCACTCGACGCGGGCGTGGAGCCGCCGCGCTATTTTCTCCACCACCAGCCTCTCGCGCTCTTCCAACGCCGATGGCTGCGACTCGGAGCGCGAGATGCCGACAGTCAGAATCCCGCTCTGGCGAATGCGCTCGGCTGCGCCGTGCTGGTCGCGCGGCAGATCGGCGCAGCCGCCCGCCAAGAGAGCCAGCGAGATGGAATGGAAAGGAGACACGCGCTTTGACTGGTCATGGGAATCCGGCGCAGACGAGGAACGCGCCCGCAGCTTTGGGCCGCAGGCGCGTTTTCTGTTGATAATCTCGGGCTTGCAAGGAGGCAGGCGTCGCAAGTACTTGTGGCCGCTTTGTCACCTCCTGGCTTCGCGGCTGCGCAGGAAGTCCACCACGTCCTTGCGCCGCGACGCGTCGCGCACGTAGAACGGGTGCGGAGCCAGGGCTCCGCGCTTGGGGTCGAGCAGCTCGTCCAGGCTGTGCACCGAGGCGTCGTGCAGGAAGATCGGCTTGCGCGCCAGGTCGAGCAGCAAGGGCAGGGCGAAGCCTCGCTTCTCGCCCCTGCCGCTGGCGTCATCGACCACGGCCTTGTCGTCGAAGGTGCCCGGCGCGTTCTGCACCGGCGTCCGGGGCCACGCGCGCTGGGCGATCACGGTGGGCCGGTAGCCGGGCCACACGCGGTGGATGTCAATCACCAGAGGCGGCACCGCCCGGCTCTGATCCAGGTTGTGGCAGCTCACGCACTGCTGCTCGCGGAAGGTCTGGCGCCCGCGCGTGGCTGACACCGCGCTCACGACGGCGCCACGGGGCGAGGGCAGGCTGTCGGTGTAGGCGTTGAGATCCAGCAGCTTCTTCTGATCCACCAGCCGCCCCGTGGGCGAGCGCGGGTCGCCCACCTTGCCGCCCAGCTTCGCCTTGACGTAGGGATAGCCGGTCACGCCCGTCTCGCGCAGAATCTGGACGTAGTTTCGCCACAGCTCCTCGCCGTGCTTGGGGTTGGACATCTTGAGGAACTTGCGGCCCTCGGGCGTGGCGATGGTGGTCAGGTCGAGGTTGACGGTGTAGGAGCCGTTGGCGATGTGGTCGAGCACGTTGTTGGACGCCGAGGAGCCAAAGGGAGCCGACAGATCGGTGCGGAAGAAGTCCACGTTCACGACCGGGTTGCCCACGCCGTCCGAGGTCTCGTCGAAGGTGCCGCGAGGATAGAAGCGCGGGTTCTTGAGGTAGGCGTCGAACTCGGCCTCGGTCGAGTCTTTGGTCAGGCCTTTGGGCGCGCGCCCGATGGTCTGGCCGCCGAGCTGCGCCTGCAGGTTGGGGTAGTAGGCGCGCGAGTTGGCCGCCACAGCCAGCAGAGCGCCCATGTTGAGGTTAAAGTTGCCCGGCCCATCGATGCGCTTGCCGACCGAGCCTCCGCCCGGCTCGGTGTAGACGGACTGGTTGGTCGTGGTGTGGCAGATGGCGCAGGCCACGCCCAGCTTGTCGCCCGCTTCGATCCGCGTCACGCCGTCGTGGTTGCTGTCCACGGCCACCAGCCCGGCGAAGGCGTTGGCGTTGACCACCTTCAGAGTGGCTCTGGGATCGTTGAGCAACGGGGCGTTCTGCGGCGAGAGGTCGGTCTTGAATTCCTTGAGCAAGGCCGCGCGTGTCTTGGGGTCCAGGGCCTCGATGTCGAGCATCAGGCCTTCCTTGAGCGCCTGGCGGATGGTGATCTTCTTCTCCATCATGCCCTGGGGCAGACGCATCGCCTCGCTCCAGAACCTCTCGTTGCCAAAGGTCTCGAAGCGGAAGACCTTCTGGCCGCGCGCCCGATTGCGCGCCCGGTGGCCGGGATCGTTGAGCCTCTGGACCGACCGGATCACGATGGGCCCATTCTTACTGCTGCGGGCCTCGGCGCTAATCGGAATATAGCGCGGCTTGGCGGCGCGGCTGCTCTGGACGTAGGCCGCGCCCAGCAGCAGAGCCGCTGCGCCACCGGCTGCTTGCAATACTTGGGTGCGGCGCGAACGGGACATCGGCCAGCGAAACATGACTGCGCTCCTTTTCTGGGCCAGCGTGAGAGTGCAAGTACTTGCATTCTCGCGCTGGCCATCGCTTTAAACCACAGCCGCGCGCGTGGGTCTCGTAGGCACCGTTTGGGTAATCATGGCGGCGACGAACTCGGTGGCTCCCAGGACAACGTGAGGAATCCATACCGCGTCCGAGAAGCCGAAGAGCCAGGGCGAGGCCGCCAGCAGAACGCCGCTGAGCCCATCCACCCACAGATGCCCGATCATGGGAATCTTGCGCACCACGCCGTATTCGTGGTCGGTGAAGAAAGTGACGATCAAGCCCGTGACTCCCAGAGCCACCGGCACCCAGGTCTGGGCTCCGCCGCGCGCGAAGCCCAACATCCAGGGCAGCGCGATCAGCAGCGGAGCCATTATCCAATCCACAACCCCGTGGATACGGGTCGGCACAAAACGCATCGAATCCTCCTCGGCAAAGACGCGCCGCCGCAACGAACCGCAGCGTGGGCGACATCGGCCTTCAGCGTAACCTGCGGACATCACGAATTGGTCACGCAATGTCACCGTTTCGGTCACGGGAAGGCACAGGAAAAAGAGGCGTTGGGCCGCCTCAAGTACTTGGGCGGCGCGACCTCGCGCTCCAGAGCACGGTTGTCACGAGTAGCCCAGAGGCCGCCGCAGCCCATGCGCTTCTTCGACGTAATCTTGCGGCTCGGCCTCGAACCGCGCCTGGCAGTGAGGCGAGCAGAAGCGGCACGGCTGAGCCTGATAGACCTCGTCCAGCCACTCGCCTTCCGGCTCGCTCCTGTTGCAGACCAGGCAGTTCTCGGGATTCCGATTATCCATTGGCTCCTCCATCGAGCTTCAAGGCCACGGCCTCCCACACCTCGGAGAATGTCGGGAAGGCGTGGATGGTGCAGCCGATGCCGCTCACTGGAACGCGATTCTGCATCAGGGGCGCGATCTCGTGGATCAGCTCCCCGGCCCGCGCGCCGATGACGTGCGCCCCAAGTACTTGCCCGCTGCCTTCCTCGACCAGCAGCTTGGCCAGGCCCGCTCGCTCGCCCGAAATCACGCTGCGCTCGATGTCCGTGAACCGCGCTTGGGCGGCGCGATACTTCAGCTCTTGCACCAGGCAGTCCTCTTCGGTGAGCCCGACGCTGGCCACTTCGGGACGGCAAAACGTGACGCGCGGAATCACGCGGTAATCCGCTTGCAGCGGCGACAAGCCGAACTGCTCGCACAGCGCGTTGTGCGCGGCGAGCTTGGCCTGGTAGCTGGCGACGTGGGTGTACAGCGCGACTCCGGTCACGTCGCCCGCCGCCCAGATATGCTCCGCTGTAGTGCCCAGCCTGTCGTTTACAGTGATGCCGGACTTATCGGACTCGACGCCGATGCCTTTGAGGTTCATGCCCGAGACGAAGGGCGGGTGCCCCGTCGCTACGAAGATTTCCTCGACTTCGAGCTCGTGCTGCTGCTTGCCGTCGGCGACCGCAAGTACTTTGAGGGCGCCGCGCTTCTCGGCTCGCTCGACGCGCACGCCGGTCTGGACGCGGACGCCGCTCTCGCGCAGGCATTCGAGCAGCAGGCGCGAGATGGTGTGATCCTCGCGCGGCAGTGGCAGAGGCCCCGAAGCCAGCAGCGTTACGCGCACGCCCAGAGGCGCGAATATCTGCGCGAACTCGACTCCGACCGGCCCGGCCCCGATGATCGCCATCGAAGCGGGCAGCTTCTCCAATCCAAGCGCGTCCTTGTGGTTGATGAAGCCCGTGTCCTGCAGCCCTTCGATGGGCGGCACGGCGTCGAAGGAGCCGCTGGCCACGATGACGCGCGGCGCGGTGATCGTGCGCGAGCCCACGCGGATCGTGTCGCCGGAGGTGAAGGCGCCCTCGCCTCGGAAGAGCGCGATGCCCTGCTTCTGCAGCCTCTCTTCGGTGGGCGATTCGCCCTCGTCGCTGCCCACGATGCCGCGCACGCGGCGGCGCACCGCGCTCCAGTTGGCGCAAGGCTCGTCCACGCAAATGCCGAACTCGTGGGCGCGTCGGACTTCCTCGATGGATTCGGCGGCGCGCAGCAGGGCCTTGGCCGGGACGCAGGCCGAGTTGGGGCACTCGCCGCCCAGGATGTCCTTCTCGACCAGGGCGACGCTGGCTCCCAGCCGCCGCGCGCGCCGCGCCGCCGACATCCCCGCCGAGCCGCTGCCCAGCACGATCAGGTCGAACTTCGCCATATCGCTCCTCTTTCAAGAACCTACAAAGCAGAATTCACCACAGATGACCACGGAGAACCACAGATGGGCACAGAGGGAAAAGAAAGAAGAGCTGCAAGTACTTGCACTGCTTCTCTTCTCGAAAAATCTCTGTGCTCTATCTGTGGTTCTCCGTGGTCATCTGTGGTGAATTCTGCTTTGTGGGCTCTCAAGCCATGGCGGCTTCGTGCTGTTTGGCGGCCTGCAGCAGGGTGGGCTCGCTGCTTTCCAAGTGCTGCGCGGTCGCCTCTTCCTGCTCCAGGTTCTGCTGCAGCAACACGGCGACTTGACCCTGGCCCATCAGCTCGGCCTCGTGGATGAGGCCGCGGTAGACGCCGATCTCGTAGTGCTCGACCATCGCGGCGGCCCCGCCGATAAAGCAGTCGCGCAGAGCCGCGTCCTGGACTTCGAGGCCCGACTGCGCGTTGGCGATGAGCCCGCTGCAGATGCCGCAAGTCGCGCGCGCGGGCTCGACGCCGAGCAGCGAGTAGACCTGGTGCAGGTTGTCGATCTGCCCCTTGGTCTGCGCGATGTGCTTCTCGATGCCCGCCCGCAGCGTGGCGTCGGTCGTGCGCGCCAGCATCTGCTGCTGCGCCTCGACGAAGCGGTGCTCCGAGTCGTGGATGTGAGACAGCTCGGTCAGATACTTCTCCTGCAATGTGCTGATAGCCATGGGTGTTCCTTTCGAGGCGCAAACTGATACGACGCACGTGCAAGTACACGTGCAAGTACTTGCGGGCGATGCCGCTGTGGTGGACGCCTTGATTGTGGCCACTCGGCGTCACGGATTTGTCACGCCGAAGTCACTTTTTGGTCACAGCGAGCCTAACGACAAAGCGCTCCTGTATCGGCTGATACGGGAGCGCTTCTTGTTGGAGCCGCAAGTACTTGCGGCTCCGCGTCGGCTGCATCAGCTCGCGGGCGAGGAGGAGATCACGATGGACTGCTCGGCGCGGGCCGTGTTGCCGGCATTGTCGGTGGCGATGGCCGTCCACTTGTAGCGGCCCGCAGGCGCCACGGCAGCCGTGGGCAGAGCGCCGGCCATCTCCCAGAAGGAGCGATCCTGCCGGCGCGTGCTCAGGCTGAAGGGCGCGCGCTGGAAGGTGCGCCCGTTGAAGTAGAATCCGTCGGCCCGCTGCAGCTGCAGCACGACGCTCCTGAGCCCCGAAGTCACCACGATGCCCTTTTCGCGCAACACGTAGACATCCACCGCAGAGCCGCGCGCGAGCTGCAAGGCGCGCAGGGTGCGCAACGGCCCGCCGGCCAGGACGACGATCGGAGGCGTGATGTCAGGCTGCGCGTTGGCCGTGATCGTGACCGTGACCTGGCGGCTCTCGGACTGGCCATCCCTGGCCACGTAGGTGAACGAGTCGCGCCCGGCGTAAGTCACGACCGGCGTGTAGAGGAACGAGCCGTCGGTGTTGAAGCGCAGCCTGCCGAAGCGAGGCACGCTCTGCAGAGCCGCGACCAGTCGATCGCCGTTGGCGTCGCGGTCGTTGGCCAGCACGCCGCGCGCGGCAAGTACTTGCAGAGGCCCACGCGTTGTATACGAATCGTCCACGCCCATGGGAACCGCGTTGGCCACCGGAGGCGGAGCCGTGGTGCCTCCAAGTACTTGCACCGCGACGCGAGCCGTGGCCGTCCCGACGCCATCGCTCACGGTGTAGCCGAAGCTCGTGGCCCCGCCGAAACCCACCTCGGGCGAGAACACAACGCTCAAGGCATCGGCGCTGATGGCCACCGTGCCGCGCGTGCCACTGGCGTCCACGGCTGTGACTCGCAGGGCGCGCCCCGGAGCCGCCGCGTCGTTGGCCAGCACGGGGATTGTGATGGCCGCGCCCGCGCTTGTCTGGGCGCTGTCGTCGCGCGCCGTCAGCGGGATGGTCGAGGCGCCGACCGCCACCGAGACGCGCGCGCTGCCCGTCAATTGCCCGTCGCTCACCACGTAGCTGAAGCTGGTGACGCCCGTAAATCCGTTGGCCGGTGTGAAGAGCACGCTCTTCCTGTCCTCGCTGATGGCCACCGTGCCGCTGGCGCCGGCAGCGTCTACCGAGGCGACAAACAGCGCGGCGCCCTCGGCATCCGAATCGTTGGCCAGGACGGGGATGCTGATGGGCGTGGCTTCCGAGGCCGCAATGCTGTCGGCTACGGCGACGGGGGCATCGTTGACCGGGCGCACCGTGATGGCGACGGTGGCCACGTTGGAGCGTCCGCCGTCGGCGTCTACGGCCTGGAAGGTGAAGGAGTCGGTGCCCGCGAAGTCCTGGCCGGGCACGTAGCGCAACGCTCCGGGCGCGCCGCCGGGGACGGCGGCAACGGCGCCGCGGCCCGGCTGAGCAATCACCTCGAAGCGCAGTTCCCCAGTCTCTACGTCGGTGGCCGCGAGCTGGATGGCGAGCGGCGTGTCCTCATCCGTGCTCGCGCTCTGGCCCTGAGCCGTGGGCAGGTCGTTGACCGCAAGTACTTGCACCGTGAAGGTGCGCGTGAAAGTGTCTACGCCGCCGCTGGCGGTGCCGCCGTTGTCGCGCACCGTGACCGTGATGGTCGCGCTGCCGCTGGCGTTGGGAACCGGCGCAAAACTCAGCGTGCCCGCGTTGCTGGGGCTGCTGTAGGAAACCGTGGGATCGGGCACGAGCGAGGTGTTGCTCGATGTGGCCGTGACGGTCAGGCTCTGGCTCTCGCCGCCGCCCGCCGCGATGCCCGCGAGCGACACGCTCTGAGCCGCCGCATCCTCGTTGATGCTCAGGTTGGCGATGGCGTCCAGCGTGGGCGCGTCGTTGACGGGCACCACGGTGATGGTGCTGGTGGCCGGCTGGCTCGACGATTGTCCGTCGGAGACCACGACCGAGATCAGGCGCGGCGCGGCGTTGGGATTCTGGCTGGCGTTGCTGTAGGTGACAGTCCGAAGTACTTGGGCGTAGACCGCAGCCGATGCACCCCCGCTGATGGAGAGCACGCCGGTCGTCGGGTTGTAGGAGGCTGTGAGCCCGCTGTTGCCCACGGTGGCCGCCAGCGATTCGGCGCTGCTGTCGGGGCGGTTGGAAAGCGTAATGGCGGCGCTCGTCAGGTTCGAGCCGCCGTTAGAAATCGTGGCGTTCGCGTTGGCGATGGCAGCCGCAGCGCCGTCCTCGGTGAACGAGTTGGCGAAGTCGCGGCCCGCGCTCGTTGCATCCAAATCGACGACGATGGGCACGCCGATCTCGACCGCGCCGATGTCGCTGTTGTTGCCCGCGCCCGCAGTGCCGCTGGCCAGGACGGGCCGTGAGAATCCGCGCTGATCGGTGGTTAGAGCGGTGTTGCCGGCGTCCACAGCCGGGCTGCTGATGGCGGGCAGGCGCGTCGGGGTCGGTCCGCCGTTGTCAGCCAGGGCGCCGAGCTGGGGATCGGTGATGCCGGTTCGGTCGCCCGCGGCGTTGAAGGCAGCCAGGTTGTTGCCCGTGCCGACCAGGTTGAAGCCGCCGGACTCGAAGGGCGTGGTGGCGTCGGGCGTGCGGTCGGCGTCGCTGCCGATGTTGCCCGCCAAGATGGTGTTGCTGAGCCGAGCGAAGGTGTCGGCGTCGCCGAAGAAAGCGAAGCCTCCGCCCCGGCCTGCGGGAGCCGTGTTGCCCGCGATGGTGCAGGAGTCCAGGGTCGTCAGGCCGTTGAAGTTGTAGATGCCGCCGCCCTGATCTCTTCCCGTGTTGCCCGAGAGCGTGCTGTTGCGGATCGTGGTCGGCAGCGTGCGGTCGATTGGCGAGACCGAGAACACCGCGCCGCCGCTGCTCGCGGTGTTGCCGGAGAGCGTGCAGGCGTCAATCGTGAGCGCGCCGTTGGTCGAGACGCCGCCGCCGTTGCTGGCGCTGTTGTTTGAGAGCACGCAGGCCGACAGCAGCAGGCTGCCGCCCCCGTGCTGCACGCCGCCGCCTTCGCCCGCGCTGCCATCGCGGATGGTGAGGCCGCGCAGCGCCACGCTTCCCGCCGTCACGCTGAATATCCGGCTCGTGCCGCCGCCGCTAATGGCAAGCAGGCGCGCTCCCGGCCCGCGAATCTCCAGGCTCTTGGCGATGGCCAACTCGCCCTGAGCCAGCGCGATGGTCTGCGCTGAGGCGAAGGCCGCGGAGTCGAACTGGATGATGTCGCTGGCATCTGGCGATGCGGCGGCGTTAGCGATGGCCTGGCGCAGCGTGGCGGGCGACGTGGTGGCGGGATTGCCTGCGTTTACAGGCGCGTCGCCGTTGGTCTGGACGGTGAAGGTGGCGGCGCGGGCGGCGAGCGTCCCGCTTCCGCAAAGGGCCGCCCCTCCCAGGCAGAGCAGGGCGCTCAGGGCACGGCGGGCGGCGAGCTGGCGCGCGGAGTAACCGCGCGCGAAGTGCTCGGGCGGCGCGAGGGCAAGGTGGTGCAGCAGTGGAAACATGGGCTTCTCCTTTGGCAGCACCGCGAGAAGCGCGGGATAAGCTCGCGCTGTTGGCTTCGCATCTTGTATAGCGACGCTGCTCTGGTTGAACGCCCTGATTGTGGCCCTCCCACTTCACGCCCGCCTCACGGATTCCTCACGAGGAAGTCCTTTTTTCATCACAGCGGGCGCGCTGCGGAGCGGTCGTTGTGTGCCTGCAAGTACTTACGCAGCTTCCGTGACCGAATCGTGAGATTGGCGTGAGTGGCGCGTGACGCCTGCTCCCTATACTGCGAGCCAAAGGCGATTTGAGATTATGAAAACTTCGGTTCCTTTTAAACGCGGTGGACCGACGCCCTCCGCCGCGCGCCAACAGGCTCGTGCGTCTCAAGCCGCATCCAAGGAGAACGCCATCCAAGCCATCCAAGCCAACGCATCCAGCGCCGCCGCCTCATCTAACTCATCGAACAGCTCGCGCCACATCCTCATCATCGAGGACGCGCGCGACATCGCCCAGCTCGTCCAGCTCCACCTGAGCGACCTGAACTACCACGTCGATGTCGCCTACGACGGATCGAGCGGCCTGGAGCGCGCCCTGGCGCAGCAC
>JAABUK010006764.1_pt1 | contig 16916 bp, 16 predicted proteins | sample 5559141 | NCBI WGS metagenome assembly JAABUK01 (sample SAMN10711869, study PRJNA513367) | rock metagenome | isolation source: Antarctica rocks | place: Antarctica: Victoria Land, Pudding Butte nord | collected 2016-01-03
TAAACGGGGAGGCAGGAAAGATTGACGGCTTGACCGGAGTAGGACGAGCGACAATCGAGCGTCTACGAATGAATAGCGCGTCTCAAATCGCAGCGAGAAAACAATGGTTAAAACTCGGCTTTATTTCCTGACTTGCAGACACTTAATTTTGTGTGCGAAAAGTGTGCGAAATACTCAAAACTTATCCAAACAGGCGTGATTCTATCAAACTACGGCAACACCTAAATGCAAGCAGCACAAAAGATTACGAACTCAACCAAATTCACCAAAACTGCCCGTTAAGACTGCAAAACCTTTATTTATCGGTTCGATTCCGATCACCGCCTCCATTTAGAATCAACGGTTTACGCGCAGCCGAAAGGCTGCTCGTTTTCATTTATAGGCAAAAATTGTGCTGGTTTCAGATGTAAAACCTTTATTCAGCAATTCGCTTCGCCGTGCTGTTTCAATAGCCTCCTGTTATTTCATAAATTACAAGGATAACAGGAACTCTCGCAAAGAATTTTAACGATTACTGTGGGGACTTTTGTGGGGACTCTTTGCATTTAGTTGCATGATAGGACAAGGATACATATCGCATAACGCTAATTTCATATTGCCTCTGCGCCCCTCGCTCTATAGCTAATTGCAATTGGGTGTAACCTGATAACCACAATGTGAGAACCAGCCCAAGCAATCCGATTCGGTGACCAGTTCGAGTGCTGCCTTAAAAGCTCGCTCCAACTCTTCGCGCGTTCTCGCTTTGGCTGCTCGCATCTTAGTCTTGATCTTTGACCACATCATCTCGATGGGCGAAAAGTCCGGCGAATAGGGCGACAACCAGATGACTTCGGCTCCGCACTCTGCGGCCACCTCTTCGATCCGGCTGGCATGGTGCGCACTCAGGTTATCCAAGACCAACACGTCGCCTCGCTTAATAGTCGGGCGCAAGATTTGCTCGACATAGGCGTTAAAGGCATCCGTATCAACCGCGCCTTCTAATGTCATCACGGCGGTGCTGGCTGTCAGCGAGAGTGTCCCGATCAAGGATGTCTGCGTGCCATAGTTGCGTGGCACGCTCTCGCTGACGCGCTCTCCACGCGGTGCTCGCCCGCGCCGCCGTGTCATCGCCAGATTGACCCCGGCTTCATCAATGAAGCGAAGTCGTCGGTGGTCAACATCGGTGAGCCGTCGCCAGTACCATGGACGCTTATAATTGTTGCGTTCACCAGCCGTTAAGCTCTTTTTTTGAGCGGCAGGCCAAGCCCAGACAGCGCACGCGAGATAGTCGAGACATGGACTTGGACTTTCTCTTGTTCATCGAGCAAGCTCTGTAGCTCGGCTAAGGAAATGGCACTTTGCTGGCGCACCTGTCGCTTCAGCAGTTGCCGCTGCCGCTGGGTCAAACTCGGTGGTTTACCTCCGCCGTGTGCGAGTGGCGCAAGGTCGCCAGTTGCCCGCCATTGTCGCAGCATCTTCTTGACAAAGGCGGTGCCGACACCGAAGCGCGTGGCAATCTCAGGAATCGAGCCTTGTCCTTGCTCGTAAGCCTGAACGACTCGTTGGCGTAAATCTACAGAATAGGCTTTCATGATCGAAGCTTACTCTCAGGATCCACGCAATTGCAATCAGCTATATTATGTTCTATTGACATAAGTGGCGAATTTTCAATTGCCACTAGCTTTAGCTAGTGGATTAGTGAAGCTATTAGATTGTCGGCTTTAGCCAAAGCGCTTCGGCTAAAGCCGAACAATTTATAAAGCATTCGTCTCCACTAGCTAAAGCTAGTGGCAACTTATGTCAACAGAACATAATTGCTTTTCAAATCACGGTGAAACAAGGCGCGGGCGCGTCGGCGTAGAAACATTTCTTCCGGTGTGATATTGCGGGCTGCAATATTGATGTGGCTCTGTGCCGATCACGAAAGTTTTAGAGCGTATGACGGGACACGAAGGCACGGCGATGAGGCCTGTTGTCGGGTCTATGTCGAGTGTGATTGTGCCTTCGAGACGAGTCGAGCCGTCGGCCTGCGTGACGCCATGTCCTTCGAGGCGCGGTGCGTGACGGCTGCGAGAGGATGACGACGATGGAGGCGGCGGAGGCGCATCCTGCGGCAGCAGCGGCGCGGGTTCGTAGTCGTAGCTACCGCTGTCGTCCTTAGCAGGTGGCGCAGAATCTTCCGGCGCAGCCGCCTGCGTCTCGTCTTCAGGCGCGGTGCTGGCAACCGTCGGCGCGGTGCTGTTGATAAAAAGTTCCGTGCGCTTATTGGGATTATCGGCGGAAGCAAGCTGGCCTGTGCGCGTGTCTATGACGGCCTGTTGAAGGGTGGCGGGCAGTTGCCAATCGCCGCCCCATTCCGGGTGAGTATTAAGCGCCGCCGTCATAAAATCAGCCCAGATGGGTAAGGCCGAATCCGCGCCGGTCAAGCCTAGTTGCGAGCCGTCGTCGAAGCCCACATATACAACGCAGACGAGGTTCGGCGTGTAACCCGCGAACCATCCGTCGCGCGAAGTTCCCGTCTTGCCCGCGACGTTTGCTTTGAAGCCGCGCGCACGCACCTTCGCCGCAGTGCCGCGATTAACGACATCCTTCAGAATCGAAGTCATCACGTAAGCGACATCAGGGCGCATGACTTCATTGTGCTGCGCGGTTGGAGCAACGACGGTTTGCCCGCTGCCGGTGGCGACGCGGTTGATGGCGATGGGCGTGGCGCGCGTGCCGTTTGCCGCGAACGAAGTGTAAGCCGAGGCGACTTCGAGCGGCGTCGCCTCGCTTGTGCCGAGCGCTCTCGATAAATACGTGTCTTTCGGTTTCGGCAATCCGGCTTTCGCCGCCAGATTCATCACGCGCCCGATGGTCACTTCCTGCGCGACATCGACGGTCACGACGTTCAAGCTGTGAACGAGTGCGTCGCGCAAAGTGACGGGGCCGTTGGAATACACGTCGCCGTAGTTGCCGGGCGAGTATTCCTGATTGCCGAAATTAAAAGTCTTCGGCGCGTCCTGATAAATAGTCGCGGGCGTGATAGTGCGTGCCGCAGATTCGTAAGCCGTGTTGAGCGCCGTCGCGTAAACGAAGGGCTTGAAAACAGAGCCGGGTTGCCGCATGGCATCGACGGCGCGATTGAGCTGGCTCTTTGAATAATCGCGCCCGCCGACCATGGCGACGATTTCGCCCGTGTGTGCATCCATCGCAACGAGCGCGGCCTGCAATGTGCCGGGCGCAATTTTCTTTTGATAAATCTTATCGAGCGCGGCAAGTTGCTTCGTCAACGCCGCGTAAGCCGCGCGCTGCAAGTCCATGTCAACCGTCGTATAGATGCGCAAGTGATCGGCTGCGCCCTGCCCGGCGACGATGTCCGCAAGCTGCGTCTGCACATAGTCCGCGAAGTAAGGCGCGTCGGAAGCGTCTATGCGCCCTTTCACACTCGCAACTTTCAAAGGTGTGGCCTGCGCCTGTGCCGATTCGAGCGGCGAGATTGCGCCCGTGTCGGTCATTGAAACCAGCACTTGATTGCGGCGCGCTGTTGCGGTGTCGATGTCGCGGTACGGATTGTAGCGGTTCGGGCTGCGAATAATGCCCGCGAGAAAAGCGGCTTCGGGAAGAGTGATCTTCGTGACATCTTTATCGAAGTAAGCGTCCGCCGCTTCGCCGAAGCCGTTGATGGAAAATCCCGCTTGCTGTCCCAGATAAACTTCGTTGGCGTAGAGCGCGAGAATCTGTTGCTTCGAAAGACGCGTCTCCAAAATCAAAGACATGTACGCTTCGGCGACTTTGCGGCTCCAAGTGCGTTCGGGCGAGAGCAACAAATTTTTGACGAGTTGCTGCGTGATGCTTGATCCGCCCTGTCTGGCGATGGGCGAGTTCGGGTCTGCATCGTAGCGGCGAACAAAGGCGCGCGCGATGCCGCGAAGATTGACGCCGTAGTGATTAAAGAAATCGCGGTCTTCGGTAACGGTAAGGGCACTCACGAGCGCGGGCGGAAGATCGTTGAAGCCGATCACTTTGCGTTTGGTGCGCTCGCGTCCCGTCACCGAACTGATTAACTCCGGCTCGAGCGAGGCTTTATCGAGCCGCGCATTGCCGTCCATATTCGTGATCGCGGCGATGCCTTTCCCGCCGCGCGCAAACTGCACGCGAAGTCGCTGAAACGTGCGTTGCCCGTCAATGGCGGCGTCCGCGCTCGGCTCTATTTCAATCATCGCGCCGCTTACGTTGTAGCGCCCGCGCGCGCTGTCCGCCTGTTGCGCTTTCTCGACATAACCGGATCGTTTCAAGCGTTCGATCAATTCATCTGCCGAGACATTTTCGCCGACGCGCATTTGCTTCGGCGCAGCGTAGATGCCCGCCGAACGCGTGAAGACCTCGCCGCGCAACCTTGCATCGATGCGCTCTGAAAAAACGTGCCAGTAATAACCGAACACCGCGATGGTGATGGTCGTGACGAGCACAAGCGCGATGATGACCCACGGGCGAAAAATCCTGCGCATCCAGCGGCGAAAAAATCCCTCATCCGGCTCTTCGTATTTGACGATGCGCGGCGGCGGGCGGCGCTTGCCGACGGGAGGCACATTATTTTCCGGTGGATAACGAACAGCCATACGACGCTTTATAGTTTCTGAATGACGATCAAGTATGACGGGCAATTAAAATGATGAGCAACCGCGCGAAGAACCGCCGCGCGCGGCTTCAAACAAAGGCGACACGAGCGCCGCCGCAAGAAACTGTAAACCCTGCGCATACGAACTGTAAACACTTAATTGACACGCGCACAGGCTTTTCGCTACCGTGACGAGTTTAGTTTGATGCGGCTGGTGGCAAATGAGTTTGACTTCTTCGGCCTCGCTTATTGCAAACAAAATCGGCTCGCGGCTGCGTTACGCCGCCGTCGCGCTCATCGTCGCCGTTACATTCGGCACGCTCGGCTTCCACTTTATCGAAGGCTGGACGCTCGGCGACAGTCTGTATATGACCGTGACGACGGTTGGCTACGGCAAAGTGCATCCGCTGGACGCGGGCGGGCGGCTTTTCGCTTCCCTCTTTATGATCGTCGGAGTCGGCACGGTTGCGTATGCGCTCTCCGGCATCGTGCAAACAATCGTGCAATCGGAGCTTGTTGCGGCCTTCGGCGAGCGCCGCCGCTTTCGTGAAATGAGCAAACTACGCGAGCATTATATTATCTGCGGCGCGGGGCGCGTCGGCTCGCGCGTGATTCGCCACATAGAGCGCAACGGCGCGGCCTTTGTCATCATCGAACAGGACGCGGCTAAACTTTCAGCATTGATTGAGTGTGGTATCAATGTGCCGGGGCGCGGAGCAAAGTAGCAGCGAAATTGAAGTTTTGTTGAAGAAAGAGATTTGAAATTGAAGATTCTCGTCACAGGCGGCAGCGGTTATCTGGGCGCACACGTTCGCCGCTTCTTCGGCGCGGATGATTTCTCGCGCCGCTCGCATCTGGACATTCTCAATCCGCATGATCTTGCACGCGTCGGCGATTACGATGCGGTGATACATCTCGCCGCGCATCTCGATAAAAACCCGCAAGCCGCCGAAACATGCTTTCGCACAAACGCCGAAGGCACCGCGAATATCCTGCGCCGGATGCAACCGAACGCATGTTTCGTTTACGCTTCGACAAAAGACGTTTACGGCGCGCACGCGGACAATTATTCGGAAGTGCCGGAAACGTGTTCGACGGATTACAGCAATCAATCCGCCTTCGAATGGTCAAAGCTGATGGGCGAGCGCTATGTTGATTATTACGCGCGCGAAAGAGGTGTGCGCGCCTGCATTCTTCGTCTCTCAAACGTGTACGCGCCTGCCTCTGACGATAACGAACCGGGCTTTGTCGGCAACTACGTCGAAGCCATTAAGCACGGCGAAGCGTTGCGGCTTCCACTGCATGGCTCACCTGTGCGCGACATTCTGCACGTAGAGGATTTGGCGCGCGCCTGTCAATGCTTCATTGATTCTTCCGTCGCCTACGGATTGTATAATCTCGGCGGCGGACGCTTTGGTGCGACGACTCTGCGCGAGCTTGTGGAAACCATCGGGCGACTTGCGGCGCGCACGCCCGTCATAGATGAAGCAGCCGGATTGCCCGCGCCGTCGCCCATCAACTACATCTCCGACACGTCGCGCGCGGAGAGCGAACTCGATTGGCGGCCAACAATCTCCATCGAAGAAGGAATAAAGACTTTATTGTGAAAGGGCGCGAGCTTAAAGCTGAAAGCATCGAGCGCGTCGTCGTGCGCGGCACAAATTGGGTGGGCGACGCGGTGATGACCATTCCTGCCCTGCGCGAACTGCGGCGCGTGCTGCCACGCGCTCATATAACTCTCGCCACGCGCTCATGGGCGGAAGGGATTTTCAGCGACGCGAATTTTATCGACGACATCTTGATTTATGATCGCGGCGCACGCGGCTTCGGCGCAGCGTGGCGGCAAGCCAACGCGTGGCGCAAGCGTTCGTTTGATCTCGCGCTGCTTTTTCAAAATGCTTTCGAGGCGGCGCTGATCGCCACGCTCGCGCGTGTACCACATCGTTTAGGCTACGCGACTGACAATCGTCGTTTGCTGCTCACACATCCCGTTCAATTACCCGCGTGGCGCGTTGAACAACACGAAGTCTTTTACTATCTCAACCTCGTTAATGGACTAGAGACGCGTCTCTACGGCGCATCGAACATCTTGAACCACGCGCCCGTCTTCGCGCTCGAAGTTTCTGAGAAGCGCAAAACAGAAGCGCACGCATTTTTGCATCAACACGGCGCGCGCGCGATTCGCCCACTCGTTGCCTTGTGTCCCGGCTCGACCAATAGCCGCGCGAAACGCTGGCCGACGAAAAACTACGCGGTGCTGGCGGATCAATTAATCGAACAAACGGGTGCCGATCTCGTGCTCGTCGGCGCGCCGGATGAAACGAGCGTATCGCAGGAAGTCGCCGCGCAGATGCGCCATGACCCTGTGATTTTGACGGGGAACACAACGCTCGCGCAACTCGTCGCTGTTTTAAGTCTCGCCGATTTGCTCGTCGCAAACGACACAGGCCCGGCGCACATCGCGGCGGCACTCGAACGTCCGACACTTGTTATCTTCGGCCCGACGATGCCGACGACGACCAGACCCTTTTCAGCTTCGGCGGAGATCGTTCGTCGTCCGCCCGCGTGCGCGCCGTGCATGTTGCGCGATTGCCCGATAGACCATCGCTGCATGACTGCCATTACGCCCGAAGAAGTCTATGCGCGCTCTGCTGCAATGCTCAAAGCGACTCATGCGGAGGTGACGGTTTGAAAGGCAATAGCATGAAGCGCCCTGCCGTGTTTATGGATCGGGACGGCACGATTTCCGAAGAGATCGGTTACGTTAATCACCCTGCGCGCTACCGCGTTTTTCCTTACGCGAGCGAAGCCGTGCGACTTTTGAATCAATCGAACTATCTTGCCGTGCTCGTCACCAATCAAGCAGGCGTGGCGCGCGGCTATTTCACAGAGGACGTTATCAAAGCCGTTCACACACGTCTGGAAGAAGAATTAGCGGAGGGCGATGCTCATCTCGACGCGATCTTTTATTGCGCGCATCATCCGAACGTCGGTGAAGCGCCGTATTGCCTAGACTGCGATTGCCGCAAGCCGAAGCCCGGACTTATCACGCGCGCCGCCGCCGAGTTTGAAATTGATTTATCGCACAGTTGGATGATCGGTGATCGTTACAGCGACATCGAACTCGCGCGCAACGCCGGAGTTCGTGCAGCGTTCGTGTTGAGCGGTTACGGGCTTGGCGAATGGGAATATCAACGCAGTGTTTGGAAAACAGAACCGGATTTAGTTGCAAACGATTTGCTCGAGGCAGTTCAATTAATTGTCGGCGAAGAAAATACAAAAAGTGGAAATTGAGGACGACAAATCACAGTCATTGCAGCGCGAGCGATTGACGAACGTCGTGCGCCGCTTCGCCGAACGAAGAAGAATCGTCGTCGTCGGCGATCTTCTTGCGGATCAATTTCTCTACGGAGAAATCAGCCGCGTCTCGCGCGAAGCGCCCGTGCTGATACTCCGCCACGAACGCACGGAGACAACACCGGGCGGCGCGGCTAATTGCGCCGCTAATCTCGCCGCGCTCGGCGCACGAGCAACGCTCATCGGCAGCGTAGGCGATGACGAACCCGGACAGGCGCTGCTCGAAAAATTACAGGCAGCGAATGTGGATTGCCAAAACATCGTCGTTGCCGACGGCACGCACACGACCACGAAAGTCCGCGTGCTCGCAGGGCAAATGCACTCGACGCGCCAGCAAGTAATTCGCATCGACTACGAAAACCAATCACGCATCGAAGAACATGTACGCTCGTTGCTGCGTGAGAAATTAAATGAAGCCGCACGCAAGGCCGACGCTGTGATCGTTTCTGATTACAACTACGGAGTCGCCGATGCGTTGATGGCGGAAACGGTGCGCGAGGCAACGGCACAGGGCAACATTCCCGTGATCGTTGATTCGCGCTTTCGGTTGCAGCATTTTCAGGGATTCGCTTCCGCCACGCCGAACGAAGATGAAGTCGAACAACTGCTCGGCGGGCAACTGGATAGCGAAACGAAACTGGAAACAGCAGGCGCGCAGTTGCGTGAGCGATTGAATTATGGAGCGCTCTTAATCACGCGCGGAAGCCACGGCATGACGCTCTTTGAAGCGGGCAAAGAGCCTTTGCAGATCGAACCAATCGGCGCGCGCGAAGCCGTTGATGTGACAGGCGCGGGCGACACTGTGATCGCCGCCTACACGCTCGCGATTGCTTCCGGCGCAACCTTCGCAGACGCCGCACGCATCGCCAATCACGCGGGCGGTCTCGTCGTGATGAAACGCGGCACGGCTTCCATTACAGATGAAGAGCTTCTTGCATCCGTTCTTCGTTGAGGAAGAATCTGTGGAGTTCGGAACCGGCGAGCGTGAGCACAGTCGCCGACTTGATTAGCCTGAAGACTATAGTAAGGAGACTTGATGCCGGACACTCGGTCGCGCATTCTTGAACGCAATCGCTTAATTGCGCGCGCGGCGATTGCCCGCAAAAAAGGGGCGCGTATTGTGCTGGCGAACGGCTGCTTTGATGTGCTGCATGTCGGGCATGTGCGTTACCTAGAGGGCGCGCGCGCTCTCGGCGAGTTGTTGATTGTCGGCATCAATTCAGATGAGCAAGTGCGTATGCTCAAAGGCACGGGGCGTCCCTTTGTTTCCGAACGAGAGCGCGCAGAGCTTATCGCGGCGATACGCGTCGTCGATTACGTCACGATATTTTCCGAGCCGACTGTCGAAGCATTGCTGCGCGCACTGCGGCCTGACGTTCACGCCAAAGGCACGGACTACACTGCGGAGACTGTTCCCGAACGCGATGTGGTACGCTCTTACGGCGGACGCGTCTGCATCGTCGGCGACGCAAAAGACCACTCGTCAACGGAAATGATCGAGCGCGTACATCGTCAATCGTGATTAGTCGAAATTGCTTTTACGACGATTGACGATTCAAGATTTACAATTCATCAATGCGTATTCTCATCGTTAGATTAAGCAGCATCGGCGACATCGTACACGCGCTTCCGGCGCTGGCAGCGATCCGGTGCGCGCTGCCCGGCGCGGAAATTTCATGGGCGGCGGAGCGTCCGGCGGTGGAAATTTTGAGGGACAACCCGTCGCTGGATCACCTCATCGAAGTGGACACGAAGGCACTGAGGCGCTGGGCGATGTCTGGGGAGACGCTGCTGGCAACGCGTCAGCAGTTACGTCGGTTACGCGCCTCATCCTTCGATGCTGCACTCGATCTTCAGGGACTTTTCAAATCTGCCATGATCGCACGGCTTGCGCGCACACGCCGCACTTACGGCTTCGCACGCGAGGCGCTGCGCGAACCACTCAGCCGCTTTCTACTAAAAGAAACAATCCGCGTACCGTTGCGCGAGCATGTCATCGCAAAAAATCTCGCGCTCGTCGCGGGCGCATTGAATATTTCTGTGCCAATTGATCCAAAGGATTTTGAATTTCCCATCGGCATTGATTATCGACACCAACGCGAAGCGGACGATGCGTTGCGCGGGCTTGAGAATGAGTATGCGATTCTGAATCCGGGTGGCGGGTGGCCGACGAAGTTGTGGAGCGTTGAAAAGTTTGGCGCGCTGGCCGATGAGTTGTGGACAAATCATAAGCTTCGCTCAATCGTCGCTTACGGGCCGGGTGAGGAACATCTGGCGGAGGCGGTCACGCAGGCAAGTCGCAGCGGCAAAGCAAGTGCGGCAAAGCTTTCGCTCAAAGGTTTTTATGCGCTGGCAAAACACGCTTCGCTTTACGTCGGCGGCGATACGGGGCCAACGCATTTAGCTATGGCGGCGGGCACTCCCATCGTCGGACTCTTCGGCCCGACCGGATGGTGGTTCAACGGCAGCCCGCGCGAGGGTGATATTTGCGTTGAGCGCACAGACATCGGGTGCCGCATTGATTGCCACCGCCGCGCGTGCTCGAATTGGATATGCATGGATATAGAAGTAGGGCATGTGCTTGCGGCGGCAAGCGAGCGTTTGCGTCGTGCGCAAAAGTTTACGCCGGAGCTGGAGAGCGTCGTTGTCGCGTAGAGGCGGAACATGGATGCAGCGATTGCGCGTGCCGCTCGGCTTTGTCTGCGGCGCGTTCTTTTTTGTGTTCGCCCGCCCGCGCCCGCTCACGCTTTTCATCGGCGGCCTCATCGCTTTGCTCGGTCTCGGATTGCGCGCGTGGGCTGCCGGGCATATACGCAAAAACGCTGCGCTCGCCACGTCCGGCCCTTATGCTTACACGCGCAATCCGCTTTATTTAGGTAGCTTTCTGCTTGGCTTAGGCTTCACCATCGCATCGAATCAACCGTTGCTTGCGGTGTTGTTTGCGGCACTTTTTTTAGGCATCTATGTTTCCGTGATGCGCGTCGAAGCCGGATCGCTCGCTGAAATGTTCGGCGAAGATTACACGCGTTATGCCCGCGCCGTGCCACTTTTTTTTCCGCGCTTGTTGCCCTTTAAGGACGCGAAGACGCAGGACGGCGTAAAGTTCGATGCGAGTTTATATATGCGTTATAGAGAGTACCGCGCGGGGCTTGGTTTGCTGATCGCATGGAGCGTGCTCGCGCTGGAAGTCGTGTTGACAAAGTAGATTCACGTTGATTGCTGAGATTGTCGGAATTGCTAAAATGCAATGTACCGCTTAATCACTTCCATTCTTGCCGCTGCCTTTGCGTTATGCCCGTCTGCGTTTGCGTTCAAAACAACAGCGCAGGAGCGCACGCAATGCACCCGCAGCAGCACGACGAGTCCGGCAGTTCTCAAGAAGAATGCGGGCGCGCAATTCCCTTTTGAGCCGACTGAAGAATTAATTTACGAAGGCTTTTTTACTCGATTGCTGTTGCGCAGCATCAACGTTGCGGAGCTATCTTTTACGAGCGAACGCGTTTTGCCCGCGAGCAATGTAAACGGCGTGAACAATCAATCAACGGACGCGAATTTTCGCTTTACGATGGACGTGTCGTCCAAGGGCATTGTGCCGCGCCTTTTCGGTTTTCGCTTTCACGAGCGCGTTGAGTCAACGATTGATGCGGCGTCTTTTAGCGTGCTGCGAACGACGAAGCTCGATGAACAAAACGAGCGGCAACGCACGAGCGAAGCGGTGTTTGACAGGCAGGCGCGCAAAGTCGTCTGGACGGAGCGCAATCCGAAGGAGCCGCAGCAAGCGCCGCGCATTGTTACTTCAAACTTCACTTCAAACTTCGACGGCGCATTACAGGATATTGTTTCGATCTTCTATTTTTTGCGCACGCGGCAACTCACGACTGGTTTGAAGTTCGATGTTCCGATCACCGACGCAGGACAAATATTCGGGCTACCCGTCACCGTCCTCGAAACAAAAAAATTAAAGACCGCGCTCGGTGAAGTAGCGACTGTGCGCGTTGACGTTGATGTATTCGGCGATGGGCGATTGTTGCCCGGCGATGGCGCTTTATCAATCTGGTTTACAGACGACGCACGCCGCATTCCTGTTCAAGCGCACGTGGCGAGCAGCATGGGCACAATCGATGTTAAGTTGAAAAGCCGGACTCTCTCGCCGAAAACTATCAACTGAGTATCGGGCGGTTCAGCCTCGCAGCGTATTCAAGGCTTATTCAAGATAGAGACGTTGACACCGCGCGAGCACTTCGCGTACAAGATGACGTGATCTAAATAATCTACACTGACGCTCCGCTTGCTTTTTGGGCGTGTTTGTTTGTCTTCGCGTAAGCCACGCGCAATCATGGCAATATTCTTTCCCGGCAGTTCCGAACAAAGTTTAGCAGCCGCGTTAAAGATCGTGACGCTTCCCGACAGCGACATTGTCGCACCGGCGGCAGCGGCGACGGACGAATTGTTGCCTGAAACTGCTCCGGTTGATCGCATACGCCTGCTTATTCAATCACCCAGAAAACTTTATCTCTACTGGGAGTTGGCGCGCGATCCGTTCATTGCGTTGCGCCGGAGCGTGGGCACGGCGCAGGCGGAAAACTATAGGCTCGTCGTGCGTCTCACAAACACAGAGAACGGCACAGAGCATTTGCGTGAAGCAGACAGGAAGACGCGCGCGGCATGGTTTGATGCCTTTCCCGGAACCGCATACAAAGCCGCTGTCGGATTGTTTGCGCCGGGACAGGGCTTCATACGTTTGCTTTCTTCTAACTCCGTCCATACGCCGCGCGCGGGCGTCTCGCCTTTGACTGAATCTACGCCGGAGTTTCGCGTCGCGCCGATGGAATTTGCGCGCGTGCTGGATCAAGCGGGTTATGCAGGCGACGCGCTGGAAGTCGCACTCGAAGCACTCGACGCGCAGACGCACAATCAAGCAACGCGCGAAATCCTCGAAGGCTTTGGCGACAAAGGAGAAGCATTTGCGGCGAACAATTTCGATTTCGCGGAAATTCGCGCTCTGATCGTGGCGCTCGTGTTCGGCGCGCCGCTCGCCGCAGTGCAACCGACGCTTTCGCCCGCTCTCTCGCAATGGATTGAAAATATAAATATAGGGCACGGCGAACTCTTCGACGCAGCCCGCGTGCTTGAGCTTTTGCGCTCGGTTTTGCATTTTGAATTGAGCGTTGATTCCGCTGCTTCGATTGATGAAACGACGCGGACTGCGGCGCGTTTTATGTGGAGCGCGAGCCGCATCAATTTGCCGTCGCGTCCGGCGCATGTCTGGCTGCCGAGCATGGCGCTTCGTTTCGGGCGCAATTGAAATACGGTCATCCATCGAATAACGACAACTAATAGCAATGCAGCGAGCGCCGTTTTTATCCAGACATGCTACTCTTGGCGAACTGAAATCTGCTTTTGTGCGTCTCCCGTGCAGTAAACTTGATTTAGCTTTGAAAGGAGCAAACAGATGAAAAAAACTTTCCTGCTATTCGGACTTGCCGTTCTCATGTGCCTCTCCGTTGTGGCGCAGCAATCGCGGAGAGTGCCGCGCAACTCAACTGCTCAAACTGAACTCAAAGAGGTCTATTCCAAGTGGCTGACTGAAGATGTTACGTACATTATTACGCCTCTTGAAAAGCTAGCATTTATGCGGCTTACTTCAGATAAGCAGCGTGAGCGTTTCATTGAAGAGTTTTGGCGGCGGCGCGATCCCAATTCTGCCTCAAGCCAAAATCAGTTTCGCGCCGAATACTATGCGCGCATCGCTTATGTCAATCAGAACTTTGCATCCGGCAGCGTGGTAGGCTGGCGAACTGATCGCGGGCGCATCTACATCACCTATGGCAAGCCAGATGAAGTCCAGAAGTCTTCGTCGGGAGAGATATGGACATACAATCGCCTGCCCAATCTCGGAAGAGGCGCTAAGTTCGAGTTTGTGGATAATTCAGGTACGGGCGATTTTCACCTTCGGCAGTAAATTTCGCAAGCTACAAAATATCGTGTGGCATCAACGGTTATGCTGACGCCACACGATAAGTCCTTGCAGCCAATCGCCCAATACAGCGTGTCTCTTATCCTTCTTTGTTGGAAGCTGCTCGCTAGGCGGCGGCTGAAGTTCGGCGTTCAATTCCTGTGGCGATAGGCTCCTTCAGTCTCATTCTTCATGCGCACCTACCATTCGTGCGCCATCCCGAACACCCTGAATTCTTAGAAGAAGATTGGCTCTACGAGGCGATCACGGAAGTTTATTTGCCGCTCGTCTTCGTCCTCACAAATTTGCAGGCCAGCGGCGCTGCTCCGCGCCTTGCGTTGAACGTCTCGCCGACCCTTTGCGAAATGCTCGCCGATCCGCTGCTGCAAACTCGCTACACGCGGCATCTGGAAAATCTTCTCGCGTTGACCGAAAAAGAATCGGCACGCACGCTTCGCGAAGCGCCGGAATTTTATCCTGCCGCACGCATGTACAACGAGAGTTTGCGCGCTGCTTGGAAGCTCTGGTCAGAGCGTTACGAGCGCAATCTGCTGCGCGGCTTTCGTGAATTGCAGGATGCGGGCGTGCTCGAAATTATTACCTGCGGCGCAACGCACGGCTTTCTGCCGCTCATTTCCACCGCCGAAGCCAAACGCGCGCAAATTAGCGCAGCAGTTGTTAATTACCGCAAACATTTCAAACGCGATCCGCGCGGCATCTGGTTGCCCGAATGTGCTTATGAAACGGGCATCGAAAAGCTGCTCGCCGACGCCGGTCTCGAATACTTCATCGCCGATTCGCACGCGATTCTTTACGGCGAGCCGCGCCCGCGTTACGGCGTTTATGCGCCCGTGCGCTGCCCGAATGGAGTCGCCGTGTTCGCGCGCGATCTGGAAACAAGCCAGCAGGTCTGGAGTTCCGTCGTCGGTTATCCGGGCGCTCCCGAATACCGCGAATTTTACAGGGACATAGGATGGGACGCGCCGCTCGATTATTTGCTTCCGCATTTGCACGCCAATGGCGAACGCCGGAATCTAGGTCTCAAATATCACCGCATCACAGGGCGCGACGTAGCACAGCCGGACAAGCTGCCGTATGATCCGCAAACTGCGAACGAGCGTGCCGCGCAGGACGCCGGACACTTCGTCGGCGAACGCGTCAAGCAGGCGCACCAACTCTACGATTTATTTGAAGGCCGCGCGCCGCTCATCGTCTCGCCCTACGACGCGGAACTGTTCGGTCACTGGTGGCATGAGGGAGTGCAGTTTCTCGATTTTGTTTTTCGTAAATTTCATTGGGATCAAAACGATGTTCAGACAGTGACGCCCGGCGACGTGCTCGATTCGGGCATCCAACTTCAAACTCAACAACTCTCTGCTTCCTCTTGGGGCGAAGACGGTTACTACAAAGTCTGGCTCAACGAAGCGAACGCATGGATATATCCGCACCAGCACGCTGCCGAAACGCGCATGACCTTGCTCGCCGACAACCACACTGCGCCGAACGATTTGATGCGCCGTGCCCTTAATCAAGCGGCGCGCGAACTACTGCTCGCGCAGTCGAGCGATTGGGCGTTTCAAATCTTTCAGGGCACGACGGTTGAATACGCCGCGCGCCGCTTTCGCTCGCACATTCGCCGCTTCAATCTTCTCGCCGACGCCATCGAACAAAACTCAATTGACGAAGCACAGCTCACAGACATCGAAGCGCGCGACAATCTCTTCGCCGAACTCGATTACCGCCATTACCAATCAACGTGAGCGATCATTTCAGCCGGAACAATTTGCCGCTCATCATAGGGCATCGCGGCGCGTCGGCAATCGCGCCGGAAAACACGCTCATGGCTTTCTCGCGCGCGATGTCCGACGGCGCGGACGGCATTGAGTTCGATGTCAGGCTCGCGCGCGACGATACGGCAGTCGTCATTCACGACGCGACGCTCCAACGCACGGCTTTAAGAAGCGGCGAGGTTGCAAAACTTTCGTCCGCTGAACTAAAGAGCATAGACGTTGGAACATGGTTCAATCTTCGCTATCCGGCAAAAGCCTGCACCGAATATTCACAGGCGACGATCCCTGCGCTCCAAGAAGTTTTTGAATCCCTTGACAAAAGCGGCGCGTTGTTTTATGTCGAAATGAAATATGAGCCGCAAGATTCGTATAAAACTTTAGCTCGGCAGGTGGCACAACTTGTCTTGGACTATTCATTAACGAAGCAGGTTGTAGTTGAAAGCTTCGCGCTCGAATCAATCGCAGAAATCAAGCGCTTGAATCCACTCATCCGCACGGCGGCGCTATTCGAGCGCACGCTTTCGCGTCCCGCGCCCAGTTTGCGTCATATCGTCGCGCAAGCCGTTCGCTGTGGCGCGAATGAACTCGCGCTTCACCGCACATTTCCGTTGCAGCGCGCTACGCAGGAAGCCGCGCTGCATAACTTGAAAACAATCGTCTGGACTGTCGATGCGCCCGCGTGGGTCTTGCGCGCCGCCCGTTACGGCATCCATGCTTTAATCACAAACAATCCGGCACGCTTGTGTACCGAACGCACTCGAATACGCCGCGCGTCAAATTCGACAAGATCAATTCCTACAGTTGATCTTTAGATAATCGATTTCTAGATAACCGATTCTTACATGGACAAGATTTTTATACGCCCGCAGTACACTCTTCACTATCGCGAAGCCACGCGCTTGCGCCTGTCAATCGAGTCGCGTCCCGTTTACACAGCTCTGTTTTTGCTCGACGGCAAATTAACTTACAACGTCAACGATTATTCTGGCGAACTATCAGAGCATGGCGCGCTACTCATCGAACCGGGCATTGCAGCGCACGCCAAAAGCCCTGCCGTAAAATTTCTGACGCTCTCCCTCGCACCGACCTTCATGCTCGATGCTGCTTTACGCACGCGGCTGGCGGGCGCAGGCGGCGCGCAAATAATCTTTCGCGCAGTGGTTCTTCCGAATGACGAATATCTCACTCGCCTCGCGCGCGATCTCGTTGGCGAATTGAAGGCGGAACAGGCCGG
>JAABUK010006765.1_pt1 | contig 16915 bp, 19 predicted proteins | sample 5559141 | NCBI WGS metagenome assembly JAABUK01 (sample SAMN10711869, study PRJNA513367) | rock metagenome | isolation source: Antarctica rocks | place: Antarctica: Victoria Land, Pudding Butte nord | collected 2016-01-03
TTGCTGTCACTAGGTTGCTGTCTAGGGTGCTGGTTGGGCCGTTGACCCCTCTTCCAATGTTGTGGTGAAGTCCCCACTAAAAGCCATTTGAGCCGCTGCCACCATTGGCTGTTGTTCGCCAATACATGCAGAACTTTGTTATTGTGTGGCCTGCCCCTGGTGAATGGCAGAGATGCCAGCAGCAGCAGCAGCAGCAGCAGCAGCAGCAGCAGCAGCAGCAGCAGCAGCAGCTTCTTCTGTTGAAGGTGTGTCTGCTGGAGCAGAAGCAGCATCAGCTCCTGTACCAGCGGGTAATCAGAAGTACCTGTACCTGCTGACTGCTGGGCGCTGTCTGCAAGCTGGCTGGCACTTGATCAAGGCCTGGTGAACCAGATTGCTTGCCGGTGTGTCCCTTCAACTGCAGCGTGAAGGGCTTGCCTAACTGCAGCTGCTGTTTGCTCTTCAACAGGCATTTGAGAGTTGTTTGCAGGTTGCTTGCTCAGTGGCAGATGGCAGTGTGCCGGCTGTCATGCCCTTGCTGTTGATGGGGCCAGTATCTGTGTCATATGACCATCACATTAATCAACTTACGCAGCATGTGGCCTGCGGAATCATCTCCAGCTGTGGACTTCTATACAAGCACAGGTGTTCAAGGGCTGGCCATGACTGAGTATGCGCTCGATTTCAGCAGGACATCTGTGCACATGCTTTCAGGATGCACAGGGTGGACACAATGCATCCATGAATGTTCACCAACTATCCAAGCCACTCTTGGTTTCGGAGCGCATCTTACAATTTGTAGCCAGACACACACACAAAATCCTTTGAGAGAGGCTGCATCACCGCGTTGCTGACTTGCATCATGGTGTCGCAACCGTGGTATACAACTTTGATACGTTCTGCCCTCGGCGTTCAGGTTGCGCTCTGGACTGCTGTGTCTGAGACCTCACCCCTGGCCATCTTTGACTCGGCGCAAAGCTCACCACTCGTTTCCGTTTACGTGCAGGAGCGAAATGAGGAGCGCAATGAGGATTCTGATGAGGATGAGCTCCAAAGGTGCAGGCCTGATGGCTTCTTGGTATGGTTCCAGGTGGAGACCGCAGGTCAGTCCGTCTCTGCTTCAGCAAAGCACAACACATAACACAGACCGTCTGTCAAGCCCATGTTTGGTCTTTGACATCACCGCTCTGTCGGGGTATTGACTCTGATACCTCGCTCAGAGTATTAATTGTAGCCTTTGTGCTGCAGAGCAAGGCCTTGTGGCTCTGCCAGTAATCTCAAGATGCGCTCAGGTAGCTTCTGCAGCCTCAATGACGCACTGCACTTGCATTAGCAAGGACATCTTGCACAATGCCTTTGTTTGCAGGGTTTGAATGGCAGAGGCGAGCTGCAGGTGTTAGTGACAGCCAACAAAGCAGGCTGCTCCGTGCTTCAAGGCTTGCTTCCAGAGCAGGTCAGCTTGATATACAGCGGCTGACAAAACCGCACAATGCTGACTATGCACGTACACAGGACTGTTGAACGGCTGTCCGACCTATGTACTATACAGGTGAGACTGCTGGAGACCCTTCCAGGCTTTTTCCCCGCCATAAAGACCTTCCTGGCACAATGGCAGCCCAATGTAGCAGTCTTCATGGTCAGTACTCGCATGCCCCTTGTTGCTTTAGGCCTGCCTCCTTGCCAAAGCTCCCAAGTTCAAAGTTGTTGATGCGTGTCAGATGTTGGGAACATACACAAATAGAGCTTGGTCGTACAAGAAAGGCCACATAAAGCTGCCAGACTTGTACTTGCATGACTATCTTGGGACCTGAGGCATGACTTCACTACTTGGCAAGTTGCTGATTGCAATGCTACTGTTGAGCAAAGCAGGTGCTTGACAGCAAGCCTGTCTTGATAACCTGGCTTATCACACCACACAAATGGTGGCAGCCCTGCAGCCACTCCTGGTCACCCAGCCCCTTATGCGCAGCAACAGCAGCAGCAGTTCAGCTGTCTGATCTTTACAGATTCTGCAGCCTCTGCGCCTGTTGTCCGTCAAGTAGCTGGCCATCAGGTGCATAAAGGTTTATGTTGCAACTGCAGACAGCGCAGCCAGCCCCTTTGTCATTCAGCAGCACTTCATGCAGCTTAGTAGGCAATCAATAGTCCCAGCTATGCAGGAGTTGCCCACGCAACCAGTGCCATTACATCAAGCAGCTAGCAAACATGTTTGTCCAAGCCAACAGCAGCCTGGTCAGCTCTGACACCTGAGAAGCTCTACCAACCTCAGCCTGTGCAGCCAGCAATGCCTGCGCAGTCAAGGGGCTTGACCGGTGTACCTGCTTTCTACATGACCTGTTGTGTTGGCGGCTGGTCAAGGTGAACACAGCTGTAAGGGGGTGCACTGTAGTCTGACCTCATCCCAGCCATGCAGGATCCAGAGCTGCAGCCTGCTGTGCTGAATGCCTGCCGTGAGCGAGGCATATGGCTGGCTTGGCTGGATGCAAGGATGCCTGTGCCCCACTTCTTGAAGCATCAAGGCAAACAGCAAGCCAGGGCAAATGTCAACAAGCTGCTGTGCATGTTTGATCTCATTCTGCCAGAGACTGATGTGGTACACCTCTCACTGTGACCTGCATAAGTAATTGCACATGTCTCTTTGTCCCTGTCACATGCCTGGTCTTAGCTTTGTAATTGCGTGAGCAAAATCTGAGCCTGACAATCTGCTGCTTCTCTGCTATAATGCTGACTGCTGATCTTGTTCCTTCACTTCTCATGCTGTTTGCCCACCAAAATAGCATGCATAGTGGCTGGCTATCCTTCTCACACCTGAATGCAAAGCATGCCTTCACACCAAGCTCAACACAACCAAGCTTTGGAGCCATCACCCAGATCTGCACTTCATGAAACCGTGATGGCTATGAACTACAGACGCTCAGCTTCCTCCTCCTGATGCTGTGCGTCCCCCACATTCTGAAACAAACTGTGCCTCCCAGGATGTGGCCAGGTTGCTGATGCTGGGAGGAGCGCTAGCTCAGATGCCAGCTTGGTATGTGGAGCTCAGCTATGCACAGGCCCTGGAAGCTTGTGCTCTGCTGGCATGTCAACCCCTCAGTGCAACCTGCCGCCTCTTGCAAGAAGGTGCGTGAACCTTTGCACCTTTGTTTCACATGCGCCACCTTTGGAGACCTGCCTTCAGTCTGCACTCCGGTTTGTTGCATGCAAACGTTGCTGTTGTGCATGATCAGCGTGAGCTGACTATGCGGGCATGTCGACTGTTGTTGCAGATGCACAACTGGCTGCATGAAGGCAGAACTCCTTTTAACTAGCCACCTGGAATACCATTCAATCCCTGCTGTTTCCTTGCTGTCAATGGTGTGGTTGTTCAGCCCTTCTTCAGTGCTTCTGCTGCAGCCCGTGAAGTGTTGCTGTGTGAATGCAGCAAAAGCTGAAAGAACAGTCTGGTTGGCTGCCAATGTGTCAACAGACGACGTGTCAGCCAGCCTGCTGGAGCTGCATGGGGCTCTCAGGGCCAGGTTTTCCAACCTCTTGACTGTCATAGCCCCCAAGGATGTCGCACAGGCTCCGCGGGCTGCTGCTGAGTTCACAGCTCAAGGCCTGAAAGTCACTCTGTGGTCTGACATTTCTCAGGTCAGTCTGCACTTGTTGTCACGTGTACCATGCTTGTACAGCCTTGCTTTGGTTCATCATTTGCTGCTGATGTAAAGGCAGCTCATAAGGCATCCTGAGTCATGGGAGGCTGTGCATGATCTGTAGATTAAGCTATGTGACCAGATATGCCATTAGCTGACATTGTGTGCAAGTCACAATGATGGCAAGTGCCAGACTTGGTCACATAGCTTGATCTGCAGATCATGCACAGCCTCTCATGAAGCGCTGCTTCCACTTCTTTGACAGCACCATAAAGTTGGCTGCCCTATACAACTTAGTGCTGTGGATGTGAGATGCATCTGACAGCACTGCGTGCACAGGAGAGGCAAGGCGTGGAGGGGATTGAGGTAGTGGTGGTGGATGTGGCAGGTCTGTTGCCTCAGCTGTACCAGGTACTGGAGGTGGTCTTCATGGGAGACTCAATGGCAGAAGATGCAAAGTAGGACAACAATTTCAACACGCTTCACCAAATCACCAGTGCTGTCATCATATCTGCTGCTGCTGTCTTGTTGCAGCTGGGGCTGCTGCTGCTGCTGTTCCTACTGCTGCAGTGCCTGCATTGCTGTTGCTGCTGGCCCCGGCCAGAGCTTGCCCCTGCCATCCTTGTCCACATGTGTCCTCTTCTTCTTTCAATGCTGTTTCTGTTGGCCCCTGCCGGAGCTTGTCCACGTGCTTCCTCTTCTTCCTGCTTCTTCAGCGGGTGCTTGCACCCTGAGCATCAGCATGATGCAGTTTGTCAGTTGAGGTCACCTTGCTGCACAAGTTTGGCCCTGCACATCATACAGCCAGCAGACACTGCATGAGTCAGCAGCATCTGTTGCGCATGGCATGTGCTGATGACTCATGTCAGCAGGTTTGCAGACTGGGCTGCTGTTCATCATAAGGTGGCAGTCACACCGTGTGTTACAAAGGGACTGTGGGTGCAGGGGCAGCAGGCTGCATGAGGTGGCAGCAGCAGGCTGTGCGGTTGTGACTGGCAGCTGCAGTGCCGTCTTTCTGGAAGCCTATGATCTCAACCAGGCAGCTGTCAGGGCAGCTGAGGAATGGGACTTGAGCGCTGAGTCACCCATGTCTACTAGCCCTAGCCAGGATGATCAGCGCTGTCAAAATCCTACTCCCAGACGGGCTGCAGGGTAGGGTTCTTGATCTGCTGCCATTGCTGCAGTTCCAACCATATCTGCATTACTACAGCTGTGTCCATGTCCATTTTGTTCATGATTGAGCATTGATTGTGTTGGCGCAGCAGCAGCACTGCATCTGACAATTGCGCTGCTGCATTTAAGGCTGGTCATGCTGCTGCTACTGCTGCTGCTGCAGATATTGCATGCTGCTGCAGATATCACATGCGGCTGCAGACATCACATGCTGCCTACTGCTCTTTAGGCAAAGACTTCTACTACTGCAGTTGCAGTAGCAACTCATGCACATACATGCCCCCATGCTATAGCAGGAATGCTGATTGCATTCAGTGTCAGCCTGGCATAAATTCTTATGTTAACTGCTGTGCAGGCCTCCAGAGAATGGCTTTGCTTCAGAGTCAGGCAGCAGCAGCCTCCCTAGGATCCGCACAGTACCAGAAGAAGAAGTCATCGCCGATGCTGACTTGCCCTCCTCTTTGACTGATGAGAACTCTCAGCCTCAGCAGAGTACGACAGCCCCAGCGTCACTGTCCCAGAACTGGCGGTTCTCTCCCATCAACAGCCCTTCTGGCGCCTCCAATGAGGCTGGTAGGAGTGTTGGTGGCTGGCGGCGCACCACCTCTCTACGCAGAACTGGGTCTGCAGAGAATGCAGGCAGCCTGATGCCTGAAAGGTGAGCATCCATTTGTTGAGGTCAGGTGTTCCCTTATCTAAGAGCCATGGCAAAAGCAAAATCTGTTTACCTGATTGCCGCCGCTTTCAGTTTTGCAATCCTGTGTTACGTCCCTGGTCTTTCTGGTCTGCACCCATTCTATGCATTTCACTTTCGATATTCAACATGGCTGCCGTCATGCTTCTGACAGCAGTCCTCTGCATTATCAGTACATCATCTGCCTGGTTCAAGGATCATCATTGGGGTATGCAAATGTGCATGCAGCAGCAACACTTGTCGGTCACGGCAGCCAACCTCATGTAACAGTTGGACAAATCTTGCTGTGTCACATGACTTTGCATTTGTCAATTTGATTGCTGCCTCCTTGTGTCCCACACCACTATGTTTCTGACCAACACAATTTGCAGAGCCTGTCAGGGCCCTCTAGCTGCACGTCTTACAAAACAAGGACAGTGTCAGCAATGCTTGCAGACAAATGTTGTCAAACATTAGATGGGTGGCATGCAGGAGCATAGGGGGTCTGGAGAGGGTACCCCTCAGTGTACTGCTGCGCCGCACAGGCAGCAGTGTGTCCAACAATGGCAGGGTGAGTGATGACGCCACCCCCACCCCCAGTGGGCCCTCCCAAGGCACCACTTCCCTCTTCACAGCCAGATGGCCCACAGTGCGCAGGTGGGCGTAACATGCTTGACTTGTTATTTCACGCATTGTTATTGTCAATCATGGTGTCTCCGCACACATGTGGTTTGCACTGATATGCACGACAGTGGTTGCATTGGCATTTGCAATGTCTCATCTGCACCCAGTTGGATAAGTACTGCGTGATTTAGGCGCCTTTTTGTACCTGCTGTCTATCCTTGGCACTGAGCAGAGGATAGGAACAGGAAGATTAGGGTCGTCAACAACTTTGTGAAGCAATCACTGCAGGTGACCGGGTGTATTGCTGCCACTGCACACCACCATATGTCATTGCACAAGATGGGCCCACTTTGTGACGTCAGACACGCACTGCCAGCTTGCTGAGCAACATGTAGACTGTCCCACTCCACCCTTTCTTGACAGCGCAGTGCACACAGCATGGCATGCACCTAACAAGCCCAGCTGGGTTTTCTGATACAAGAACCACTGCCACAGCCTCGCTTTTTTGCGCCATCAGCAGTGGCCCACCTGTCCTGCTATACATGCTGTATCCTTGCATGTGACATTTATTGTACTATAATACATTGGGTATACAAAATGTAACCTATGACACACTGTATATGACATGCTGAGTGATTACACCTTGATGGGTGTGCAGGTATGAGGAGCAGTCTGTGATGCCAGTTTGGCAGCTGCCACAGCACCCACGAGGGCCATGCATCTGGCAAGTTCAGGAGGCTGAGGAGCTGAAGCAGGCCCTAGAGCTGCTGCTGGCTGAGCCTCTGCAGCGACGCTCTCAGGGCCATGCAGCTGTGCAAGCTGCTGCCAAAATAGGCAACGGCATGCTGACTATAGCCTGGGAGGTGTTAGTCATCATGGTCTTGGAGCCTGCTTTGGCTGGCTTGCAGACCAGGGCAATGTCACAGGCTGCAGCCGTGGTAAAGAAGGAACAGCCTATGATGGAGCATCCAGCAGACGATGATATGATACCCAGCGTTCTTTCACCAAGTGCTGCTTGACGACTTTGAGATGCTGACCAGCCTGGGGTCTTGTGTGATCATGCAAGCATTGTGCGCTTGCAGTGAGCGTCTTTGATTTGTGTGAAAGCATGCAATCGAGGGCTGGCAGCTCAGATCGATGCTTGTTTTGTATCAGCTTTGTTCGTTGACAACCAGTGAGCTCAGCTGTTGCATGCAGCTGTGCCGCTGTAATATTGAGACTTTGTCAGCCATAGCTTGCTAGTGCTTCCGTTTGTGCTAATGCTTGCTTGCTATATGCACTTCTGGCCGCATGTGGTGACGTAGCAGGCCAATGCATGGATGCAGTTGCAAATGCACCGCCATAAAGCTTGTCCTGATGAGCTTTGCCAGACTTGCAGTCACGGATGTGTGCACTGCACAGCTTGAAAAGCTGTCAGTGCATACCAGACCTCAAAATCAACTCACTTGCAACACCCCTGCAGGGCTTAATGTGAGATGCTCTGAAATCACTCACAATATCACGGAGAAAATAACAGCTAGCCAAAATGATGCAAGCAAAGGTAACATTGCTTGGTCTAGCCAAGCTTGAAGGACAGCTTAGTGCGGGCACCATGCTTGCCAAGAATTTTGGCTTGGTCCTTCTTTCGTTTCTGCTCTTCCTTCTTCCTCCTGCAGACACTCAACTGACTGAGTGCTGCCAGAAATAACCAAATCCATCTTGCGTGATGTTTTCATAGTTGGCCAGTTTTGTCGTAGTGCACAAAACATCTCAGAAACTCAACTGCAGTGTGCATCAGACATGACGTCACTGCAATCAGGGTTCCTTACTGGTCCTGCTCCTCTTGAGCTTTCTGTTGCAGTTCCAGGAAGCGTTGCTCTGCTGACTGCTGCTCTGCTGCCTCAGCTTGCCGCCGAGCCTCATCTGCCTGCACCAACGTGCCACTCTGTTTTGTATTGCTCAGACGCCTGGCAGCAACTGTCAGTGCAAATATGAGCAGAACTTGCACAGCACCCTACCACCTGACAGTGTCAACAGCAACATGCTGCAACCGGATACACTGCCTGTCATACACCTGCCATTGTCAGCAGTTGTGACCATGCTGGTGATGGTATCATGGACCGGGGAAGGGAGGGGAGGGGAAGAAGACCCAGAAGGAAGCAAGGGAGGTTGCTGTGTATTGTGCACCTCATGCTGGCGTTGCTGCTCTATCTGTTGCAGCTCACGCTGTTTGGCCTGGATGGCCTCCTGGGCTCTCTTGGCCTCAGCCTCTGCTGCCACTCTCTCCTCTGCTAGCTCCTTCTCCACCTGAAGGGCAAAACATGCCTGTATTGAAGGGCAAAACATGCCTGTGTTGAAGGGCAAAACATGCCTGTGTTCCCGGCAGTGACAGTGCAGAGAGCTTTGGAGAGAGGCTCTATGGGACACTTAATGCAGTCACAGTCAGGCAACAGCAATCTGTTGTCCCTGCCACACATGCATATCTGATATCATGCTGACCATGCTGCAAAATCCTTGACATGTGACATGTGCAAACGGCGGCAGCAATGGGTGACGTAGAAAAGAAGCTTGTAAGCATGCAGCATGCAGTTCCTCCATGTGGGCAGCAATTGGCAAGCAGATGTTCAGCAGCAGGCTTTTTATTAATTTGCTGACATGGCTGTGCATCACGCATCAGCCTTCCTGCCCACAAGCCGGTTACACTCAAGTCACCAGCTTGTAGGCAGGCTACAAACATGCTGCCAGGAGGCCTATGAGCAGTGGTATGTGGGAGGTGGCATGCCTGTTCCTCCAGCAGTTTGCGCTCCCTGACAAGCCTCTCCTGCAGGGATTGCTGCACTGCTTGGCTGGACATGACCTCCTTGACTTTGACCTCCACTGATGCTGTCACCAGCCGTGCTGTCTCCTCCTCTATTACCCTTGCCTCCAGCTCTGCTTGTCGCCTGTCACACAAGGCAGCAGCAGCTTGGTTCTGGAGGGTATCTATCAAACGGCGGCATCAATATGATCATCATTTGTCTGAGCATGCATGGGCTGTGCTGCTGTTGAGGCGAGTGCAAAGGAAGATGGGAGAGCAGGTAGCAGATTGTCACAGACCCACATGCAGGGGCTTTAGTGTGGAAAGCCTTGCGGTATGTAGGCGTTTAGACTCAGCTGGCTTCTTGACTTAGTTCTGAGCTTGGCAAGTATCCAAACATTGTAATGCAGAATTTGGATAGTTGCCATGCAGATGCCAGGTGGCGTCATGGCATTGAGAGCTTCAACTTGAAGTGGCACTCTCCTTTTGCACAGATGCATAATATGAGAGGTGACTGCCCTGGAAGTTCAGCTCTTTGTAACCGCAATGTCAGGCAACAGTGAGTTCTCAACATTGGAGGTGTCCACCAATATGGCTTACTTGAGCCTTGCTTCTGCCTGTTCTGCAGTTTCCTCCTGCTTTGCCTTCCTCTTCTCCTTGTTACGACTGGACTCTTTACCACCATCACTATCACTGCTGCTGCCACTGTCGCTGCCACTGCTGCTGCTGGAGCTGCTACTGCCCTGTTTGCGCTTCTTGTGTTTGTCCACAGCTTTGTCCTTACCCTTTGCCCTGCCCTTGTCTTTATCCTTTGCTTTGTCTGCAGATCTGGATCTTGAACGCTTTCTTCTCGGCTCAGGTGATCTGCGAGAGGTTCTCTTCCTCTCCCGGGACAAGGACCTTTTGCGTTCCCTGGATAATGATCTTTTCCGCTCTCTTGAAGCTGACCGTCTGCTGTCGCGTCTGCGGTCCTTGCTGTCAGGCTTTGAATCTCTCCTGGACCTGTCATCTCTGCTGGAAGGCTTGTCCACCTTGTCTGTTCTGCTGTACTTATCTGTGTGTCTGCTTCCTCGCTCTCTGTCAACGTTTCTGTCTCGCCGCTCACTCCTGGCAAGCAGCACACTCGAGTTCTGACGCGGTGATAGCAAGTTGTGCGAGACTGCAGTCCTCTGCGGAGTGTATTAAAATGCTTAAATATGCCAAAACATGCAGGGTCTGATATCAGCAAACAGCGCACCTGGGGCTGCAGGAAGCAACAAATCAGACTGTAGCGCTAATTACCTCGGCTTACACTGCCTGCTGTGTTGGCAAGAGTGTGGGCATGCGAGCAGGTCTCAAAATTTGCTGGTGTACGGCCAGCTAACAGGTGGCCTCAAGCAGTGTTTGGGATCAAAAAGTTTACCTGTGCCGATCGTCGGGGCTGCCTCGGGATCGCTTGGAGGCACGGTACCTATCGCGCGAACGCGACCTTGATCGTGCCATGAGTGCTTTGGGACGGAGTGTATCGTGGCGTGGCAGTAGCAGCAAGTAGACGCTGTTGCCAATAGTCGTCCAGATCATCTTACGAAGAAAGCGAGCGTTATTGCCGGCGGGGCGTAACGCATGCGTTTCCAGCAGCGAAAAAAAGCGCAAGCGCAGCGCACTCACATCTTCAGACGCTGTCGTGTAACGCGCAGTGCAAAGCGCATGTGTTGAGTCAATCGAGCGATACCTTTAAAGACTTGTCTTGCACAATTGTGATGCATCGGCTCTGATCCAAGTTGTTCTAGTTGCGCCTGTTGTCCAGGCTGCGATGTAAGCAGTTCAGTGGGCTACACTGTGTATGTACCCCGTTGATGACAAGCCTAAGTCCGCACGCGTCCTCTGCAACTCGCTCTGTGTCGGAAAAGGCAGCAGATACACGAACAATCTCTTACAAAGCGCTGTGAGTCCTCGACTGTGCTCTGCTCAGAAAAGCTGGTCAATCTTGTAGGTGAATAGTAGAGTTTTGCAGGAAACGCTCTCGGACAACCATCGAAGACTTCGTGAAATCATATTTTCCACTGCATGGGTTGGACCCAGCACAGGTACTGTATCACCTGACCTGGCACAGCGTGTCCATTTTGTTTGACACGCTTGTGTAATGTACAAATGCAGGATGTGTTTAAGTATCTAGACATCCTTGTGTTTGTTGAGGCAACAATTTATCAAATGGATGAAGATAACGAGAAACTATGTGCTGAAGGAGAGCAAAGTGACCAGCACGTGCTAGATGGTAAGCTGCACTGGCTGCTGTACTCCTAGCATGTTTAGCTTTTTGTAAATGATGCTTTGAGACCATATCAGGAGAGCAGGCCATTCTTGGGGTGTTACAAAACAAGGGCTTACTGGAACAACGGCTGGTAGATGAGCTTGCTAAGGTGTGACCCGTCACCAATGCACTGCACAAGATGCAGGCCACGATACTGCAAGTCTGCAAGGTTGTGATATGTGGAACAAACAAGACACACTTCAGACATGCACAGCACCTGACATGGAGATGCTAGTTGCCTCCTGCGCCTGTCACATGACAGCAGATTGAGAGCATGCCTGGCTGAAGGCACAATGCACCGCAATGCACAGTAGTCTTGAAATGCTGGTTCTACAGTTCCTACAGTGTTGTTGCAGGGCAAGCAATACTGGGATGATGAACGCAGACTCTGCAAAGCTATGCTCAGTCACAGTCAGGTGCAGACGTCCTCAGTCACCTTTGACCTGGCAGATGTGCACAAGACCAGTGAAGCCAAAAGCTTTGACTACAGGGCAAGTCTTCATAGCTGATTCACCGCCAGCATTCATGTTGCGCCTTGGGGAGCATTGACTGGTTCATGCTATCTGAATTGTGTGCTGCACAGTGATGCATTTGCACAAGGTTGATATGCTTGGCACACTCACCATAAAAGACTCACATTTCTTTTTGTTGGATGCTTTGCTCGGGGGTGCAGCCAGCAAATACGTGCCCCTGTTGACGGGGACATCATGGCAAGTGCATGCTGTGCAAGGCGGTCCACAAAGAGCAGGTGCAAAAGGCAAAAGACAGAAAACATGTCAAATGCCTGAGATACTGTTTCAAGAGATGCAGGGGCACACAAACATCAGCAATGTCACCAAAATGTGCTGCAGGTGCTGAACTTGTTGCTGTACAAGCTGACAAGGCGCCCATATGATGATGTGTTATTAGGCTTTCTGTTTGTGGATGAGCATTTGGTTGACATTGGCGATGATCTTGTGGACTATGAGGCAAGTAGGCATGTGGTACCTGATCACGCTGTGCTATTTTATGCAGTCACGAGTATCAAGTTGCAGAATGCGTGCTACATGCAGGATGATGTGATTGCAAACTCTTTCAACATCTACAGAGGTGCTGAGCCTTGCTGCACTTCTGCCTGGACCCAGCCTTTGAGCTGATGACAAGCTTGACTGTGTTGTTTTGGTTCGTTGACAAAGTTTCAAGACTGATCATGATGTTCTGCAGCTTACATTCACCTGTATGGCAAAGAAGCCCAAATGCGTTTGGTAAGTGCATCTGCATTCATAGCTTGAATGATCCCAGCTTGCTTGCTTCCACGTTGTTGGATAGTTACCACAATGTGTCTCTTGGCAGCATCCAGGACTGCATTGTGACACAGATGTGTTGTCCAACAGTAGGCAGCCTGGTCTGTGCAGATACAGCGCATTGTAGATTTTGAACAGCAGCACGCAAGTATGTTATCGCAGCTCCCTCAGCAGACTCAGGAGCGTGTCAAACTGAGACAGCATGAGGCTGCCTCGGTTGCAGGTGAGCAAAAGCCCTTGTACAGAAATCAGGAAGGATGAGGGACTTGTATTGCTGGATTGCAAGACATGCTGTTAGATTTTTGATTTTGGATGCTGGTTGTGGCATGCCACGCATAATAGTCAACTTACACATATCAGTTGCCTGTGTGTAAGCTGATGGACAGCAGGTCCTTACAAGTGTTTTGTCTTGTTGGTTCAGGCTCTGAGAAATGGGTATTCCCCTGTGCAATACTTGATGAGGGCAAGTACAGGGCTGACATGGGCCTAGCCAGCAGCAGTGAATCTGAGTGATCTGTGCAGACTTCATGCCTTGGCTAATTTCACAATGATGAGACCATCAAACACTACATGCATGCTCATGGTGCTGTAACTAACAAAAACAGGCAGTCCGATTTACAGCAGAAACCAGCGATGAGCGCCTACCATGCGAGGAATGAGCTATCGCTTAACACACATGCCTGGTGCAGCACACAGAAGAGCACACACGAAAGCACGGACACAAGAAGCATCTAGAGCTGTTCTTCTCATTGAGAACTGTACAAACACAGTAACAAATGACCACTGTCAAGCTGCAGAAGGTGCATGTTGTACATATATTGACCCATTTGCAGGTGGGTGGCAACAGACTAGCAAATGCTTGCAACTATTGAGGTCTATATATGGACTTCAGAAGGCCTCTCCTTGATGCCTTCTTCCGCTGCTGTTCCTCAGCAGCAAGTCGCATGCGCTCCCTGCACATGACAGACAGTGCAGCACACTACATTTAGAAGCAGATCTTGGAAAAAGATCATAGGGCAAAAATGGAAATACACGCAGCAAAAGCTTTGTCCAGCATACAGGGGCAATCAACCATCTCACCTCAGTCATCTTAGCCATGAGAGTGAGTAGAAAGGATGCATTTGTACCTGAATGCCGTAGGAATGTCGTGCCCCTCATACCCTTCCACAATCTTCCTGACATCAGGTGGGTTAGCTCTGTAGATGGCATCCAAGAAAGGCATCAAATCCAACAGTGTGTGATCACCGCCCTCAAGCTTCCATGGTTTTAGCTGCAGCACAGACAGGGAGTATGAAGCATTGCACAATATGACCAATCACAGCAATTTTGAACAGCCATCAGACATTTTGTCAAACCACTTGAGTTGCAGCCTACTCTGTAGAGTCATGCCCCCATACTGTTGAGAGTGTAACATGCTGCAGTGCAGAGCGCTTGGAGCAAAGCATCAGCTTACCAGGACTGTGTTGTTTGGGTGCAGTTTGCAGGCCTCTGGATCACTGGTGACGAACAACACCTTGCTCATGTCTCGGTTCAGCTTGGACAACTCGCGAACATGATGACCATGCTGATATAGAGTGCTGTCACGGTATAGCCTGTAGACTATAAACCTGCTGGGGTCCAGTCTGTCCAGAATGGGGTCTGCATATGTTGGGAGAGCATGTGTGTAAAGCACTATCTCATATAGTTGTGCCATCTGCTTGAGGAAGTCCTCTGCACCAGGACGCTTGAATGTACGCCAGCCTCTGCCACGAGTCCAGTCAGAATGGACCAACAAATCGTCTAGATCTAGCACAAGACTCCGTACATGCCTGCGTGCGCGGATGACACACACATGAGCACATTCATGCACAGCACAGGCAAAGAATGATGCATGGTTGCAAAACGGCAACATGGGCTTGCAAACATTATACTTGGGCACTACTGTTTGTCACACAGTGTGAGCCATCAACGTCAACGTTGCATTGTGCACAATATGATGCGTCTCATTCTGATACTCTAAAAGCATCATGCAGTCATGAGGTAGTGCCCAGAACACTCACGATGCCCCCTGAGGCAGTGGAGGCAGAAGGGACTCAGAAGGTGGATCTTGGTACTTCTTGATTTCTGACTCGAGGTATATTCTTTGCTCAAGATACCACTCCATCACAGGGAGCCACACCTACACACACAGAAAGTAACTTCTTGCATGTGCTGACCACGCACACATGTCCTGTTTGGCAATCAACAAAATTCATGCCCACCGAGCTGCCCGCAAACTGGTTCTCCTCTTTATGTGTTTCCTGCACAACTGTCTGTAGGGTTTCTGCATCATATCGCACAGTATAATATCCAAAGAATGCTCCAGCGCCCAGCAATCCCAGCAGGGCTGCGTTTCCTGCTGTTGTCAGCATACGCATGGCTGCTCCAGGCTCAGAGGGTGCTTCAGCTGTTGCTGCAGATATCTCTTCTGCTGCCATTGGTTTGACATTTTCGAACAGTCTGCTGGTACCACCAAGCCTTGAGCCTGGAAGCCCACCAGCACCAGCACCTGCACTGCTGGCAGCAGCAGAGCCAGAAGCTGGAGCTGTGCTAGAGCTGGCAGCAGCAGACCCAGAAGGCGTTGCTCCCTGTCTGCCAGAGGTTGATGCTGCTTCACTGCGCGTCACAGAAAGGCATGTGTAAAGCATGTGTAGGGCGTCGCTCAGGCGAATAGAAGGATCAGCATAAAGCCAGAAAGTGAGCAGGGCAAGAGCTGGAAAAGACACCACACCTGAAACTTCTGCAACATCTAGAGGCGGCACCACATTCGGAGGAAGCTTGCAAGAGTCGGCAGGAATGCCGCAAGAACGACATGTCCTTGCAGATCGGCAGCAACTTTGCACTGTGTCCGAGCAGGAATTTGGCAGTGCAGCCGACTAGCACTTTCTTAGTCTGAAGCTTGCATCTCAGCGATCAGGACGTCAAAAGCTGATCGGTGACCTGATCGATGCTTGACTGCACCACTGGACTGCAACCGTATTGTGACGACTGGCCTCCTGCGAATTGACGTCCTAATTGACCAGCGATTTCGGAACCCTACGTTCCGACAAGTAAAACTTTGCAGTGGCTTATTTATAGGCTGACAGTGACCATCCAGCCTATAAACATGCTGCATGTCATTGTTGTTGTATTCTGATCCACAGAAACAAGGTGAGTGTGATGAGGCAGACATGTAGGTGTTGATCAGGGTTACATGGCATGCTAGCTGCTTTCAGGCAGTTTCGGGTCGTGCGTGCTTACAACACTACAGCACAGGCTGTCTCCAAGATTTCATCCACCCGTCACTTGCGCTGCAAGCATGTACAACCACAGTGTGCATCAATCCAGTTTCTGGGTCGGCAGGCCGTGCCCCACTGGGCCCAGCAAATCCGGAGTCGCAGCTTTTCTGCACTTGCGCTCACCGAGGCATCAGATCTGACAGTCCCACGGGCAGAGGATGTGTTAGCCCCTGGCTTGTACTTAGTTGGCACCCCAATAGGCAACCTTGAAGACTTGAGTGTACGAGCTCTCAGAATACTCCAAAATGCGACAGTCATTCTGGCAGAGGACACCCGTCACAGCAGGAAGCTGCTCAATCACTATGGCATCAAAAGTCATATGTATAGTTTCCATCAGCATAACGAGCATAGCAAGCAAAGTAAGGTGAGTGTCTTTGAGCACTGGCTTCAAAAGTTGCACCTTGAGTCAGCAAGATCATCATCGCAAACAGGATTTGTCAGCAACCCATCTTGAATAGATGTGGCTGTCCTCAGGTGTTGGAGCAGTTGTCTCAAGGTGCATCTGTGGCTGTGATAAGTGATGCAGGTAGTGCTTACAGTAGCTGACGCATACGTGCTAACAATCTGCAGTTCACTCGTGCTCGCATGCGCATATGTTGCATGCATGCCTACTGTTCTTATACCACTGTGAGCGTGCTGTCAGAACTCCTGCACCAGCTGTGTAGCAGCAGGGGACAGTAATCACATCGTACTGTGCTTTGGAAGTCCTCTACCCATCCTGCCCATGTGAATTACACATACATTTGTGCACAGGACACCATTTCTCAACAACGTGTTGCTTTGCAGGAATGCCATTGATCAGTGATCCTGGCAGTGGTCTAGTTGCGGCAGCTGCTGCAGCAGGCTATCCTGTAGTGCCCATTGCGGGACCATCAGCCTTCTTGTTGGCACTGGTCGCATCTGGTCTGAGTTCTACCAGGTTTACATTTGTTGGCTTTCTCCCTGACAAAGCAAAGCACAGGCAGCAGGAGCTGCAAGATTTGGCAGGTGCAGCCTCTCGCCCTTCGATTTCAACTGCAAAAAAAACAGCAAAAAAGCAGCGCGTACACTTTTGTTGCCTTCCTGAGACATCTGCAAGATCTACATAGGCTGCAGTGTGGTGTTTGCAGATCTGGCACACACCCTGGTGTTTTATGTCCCGCCGCATGATCTGCTAGATGTCCTTCAGGACGCAGTTCAGGTTTTGGGT
>JAABUK010006766.1_pt1 | contig 16912 bp, 10 predicted proteins | sample 5559141 | NCBI WGS metagenome assembly JAABUK01 (sample SAMN10711869, study PRJNA513367) | rock metagenome | isolation source: Antarctica rocks | place: Antarctica: Victoria Land, Pudding Butte nord | collected 2016-01-03
ATAGATGTGACAATAATGGATAGAAAAAGTATCCACATCACCGAATTCCATGGGGTATCATCTTCAGCAAAAGGAAATAAGTGACAAGAATCATCCCTCACCGCCACTAGGTCGTATGCCCATCCTTTGAAGGTCGCGGCTCCTGGATACTCAACTTCCCAGCACTCGTACCACTACTACCAGTAGTGATAGCTGCATCACTAGCCCCTCTTTGCCTGCCAACTTCTCTACCACGTTCTTCATCAATAGCATGCGACCGTCTTTGCTCGACTTCTGCCCTCGTGATCACCCTTTTCAATGCATCGCTTGCATCGATGAGCCCATCAATACTGATTGCATGATCTGTCATCTCGTTCCCGATATAACCATACACTCTCGCTGGATTATCGCATTCCAGCAACTGAGTCTCATTCAACTTCAACAGCGCAAGCGCTACTTGGAACAGAAATGTGCTGCCGTCGTTGAAGCAGAGAACGACATCCCAGACTCGGAACAAAGCTTCTGCAGAAAGGCAATCTGTGAAGACGCTAAGGAACCACTGGAAAGTCAAGGCTTCCAGCTCGATCCCCAGGTTGTCGAGATGGGCTGAGAGACGGGGAAGGATTTCACTGACGTACTGGCGAAGAACTTGTTGGTCGGCGCGCGAGGCAAGTAGAGATTTATCGTAGTAGTGTTGTGGGAAGATGTCTTCAATCATGCTTGTAAGGACCCAAAAAGCATCTTCCGTCGTTGGCATTATTAACAGTAGTGATGCAGTGATGAGGTTCATGCCCTGACAGTAGCCGACTTCACGGTTGCGGCGGGAATAGGCTAGAAGAACTTCGTTGAGTTTTGCCACGCCGGGGCCTTTGCGGAAGAAGACGTTGTCAGTCAAAGTGCGATTGATGTCCATCTGTATCTGATTTGCTATCTCGGGATCATCGACGCCCTTGCTGACCAAGTCGTCGTAATAGCCTGGTATGCGGCGGACGGAAGCACCGCTGCACTCGGCCCAGATCTTGGCACGATAGGCGACCGGGATGCCTGCTAGGACCAGCTGCTTGAGTTCTTTCCATTTGGCTCTTCCAACTTTACCTTTGTTACCAAGGCCAGCGACACCGATCATCTCGCCATCTGTGATTGAGACTTCTGGCATGGTTGCTTGCTTGGAGCGAGCATCCGTGGCTGCGGCGGTTTCGCCTTCTTTCTTGCGTTCAGCTCGGACTTTGCGTAGAAATTCGTTCCATTTGGTGGTTCTTCCGCGCTGGAGGTTGTCGTGGAGTTCTGTGAGTTGTGCTAACAACAGCTTCACTGGCTCGCCCTCGACAGCCGCGGGCTGAGTCTGGGCGCTCGCAGGACTCAGCGAAGACTGAGCTATTTCGGCGTTACCTGCCGTGACAGGCGACATTTCAGGCTCGGGATTGAGACTCGTCGATGGTAGAGAACCGCCGGTCATGGCTCGCTTTAGTCGATGGTTGGTACTAGGGCTTTCGGGACTGACGACTGGATTGATTGGCTTTGCGGAGGGAGTATGAGAGAGCAGCTCGGTAGGAAACGTTGCAACCTTCAAATAGTCCTGCCATCGTTTTGTAGGCTTCCCTTCTGCTCTGCTATCAATAGATGCCGGAGTATCTGGTCGCTGGACGGAGTTGCGTTTCGAATCGTGTGAGCCTTGGTCGGCATCTGTGATTTTCAACGAATCCCGAGCGCTGCCAATCATCTCCACATTAGCACTCGCATTCGACTTGACTCTTGTATGGTGTTGCGAAGTCTCGGCCTCCTTCTTTCTCCGACGCTGATCGTAGATGAAGCCGAACCGGTCCGTCAAGAGCTCTACCGAGCCGTGACGGGTTTTGAATTGGGCCAAAGTTGGAGGCTTGGACTCTGGCGGATGAATGGTGTCCATTTCTACCGGACCCAAATTGGTCGCATCACTGACGGGTGGTGGGCTCGTTGGCATCTGAGGAACAGAGGGGTGCGGAGCAACTTTCGCTGTACCGCTTGATCCAAGTGTGAGAGATTGAACGGGTTTGCGATAAGCCTTGAGATTGGAAGAGGACTCCTTATTTCTCACCTTCATCAAGGCTTCCTTAGCAGACGTAGGTGCTGGACCTGAAGCGGTAGATATAGTCCTTGAATCTTTCGGCGGCCCACCACTAGCAGTAGCTGACCTGCCTCTAACCGTCTTCTGCTGGTCAGCTTCACGACTAGTCTTCTGATTACCAGCAAATAGTCTGGCGATACTCCAAGACGCAACAGATGTCGATGACTTCCGCGACTGAGCGGCGCTTGAGCTCTGCGTTGTCGAAGCTCGCGTCGGAGGCTGAAACAAATCGTCGTTCAGGCTTTTCCGACCTCCATTGGTCCCACTGAAGCCTCGCGTTCTCGGTACAGCCTCCGCCTCTTCGTTGTATTCGCTGACCACACTGCTCGCTCGACTGTTCCGGCTTGTACCACTACCACTCCATATGTATTCCCTCCAACCCTGTATCGTGCTATTTGGCCGACCATGCGAGTCCACACTGGATGTTGTAGATTTCCCATCCGACCCTTTCGACAAGTGGCTTTGCGCCTTCACCGTAGCCTGCTTGTCTGTTGGTCCTAGCGAGTCAAGATAGCCTTCATCGATTTCAGCACTGATCCGTCCAACATCATCCTTCAGAGCCTCTCCAATCAAGTTATCAATACCACCTGTGACAGCAGCTATTGAGCCACTCCTACCCCTTGCCCCTGTTCTTTTCGGGCCGCCTTTTGCAGGTGGGTCCTGTAGGGTGATCTCCCCGTCGACAGCGTTGCTGATACGATGGAGCCTGGTCTCGACATCCAGATTCGAAACCTCCACCTCTTTGAGCATCTTCTTGAGCTCCCTTTCCCTTTCTTCTGCCCGCAGCCTAAAGGCCGTCATCTCGGCATCTCGCTGGGCTAAGTCTTCGGCGAGTTGTCGAACCAGTGTGATAGCCCCAATTCTGTTGATGACATGTTGAATGTCCTTGTCCTTGGCACGATGTAGAGCACCAGGTATGCTCGGTGTACTGCTCTGGGGAGAGTCTCCAAAAAGCGCCGAGCGGCCCGTGAAAGAGGGAGTGCTCGTGATGAGACTTTGAACAATCGATGGAGTGTTTTTGGAGGAAGTCTTGAAGGGCCCCGGGTCTGGCGACTGAGGTTGTGGACTTGCCACGAGCATGTGGGGGGACTTCGCGCCGGGGGAGGCATCGGGTGACAGTGAAGGGAACGACTCGAGCGTTTTGGCAGAGGTGGGTGTCACCAGTGACTGCTTCCTTGGGCGGGCTCTGGCGGCACTGGACTTTCGTGAGGCTGTAGAAATCTGAGACGATGTCCGCTCGATATTCTTGTCGTTGCCACTGCCGTTGCGGCCTGCCATGTTGATGCCGCCAAGTCAGTACTGCGACCAAGGCAGCTGCTATGCGAAGACACAAGAAGTGAGTGAGCAGAGTTGCAGCCTAAACTCGAGCATGACTGGTGTCGTTGATCGTCAGGACGGAGGTGAAGGATTTCCGTCATTGGCTGGCAGGATTCCGCACCTTCCTCCTTGCTTCCATACAGCGACGACATGTGTCTTTGCCGAACTAGTGGACTCCAGAGTGGAAGCCATCCATCAGCTCATGGATACTGTCCTTTATATTAACTCCTCCACAAGAGATGGTGCAGGCTGGCGGTGCAGCAATACGGCACGCGATTCGAAACGTTTGTGGCAGGTGTGGGGCTGACGCTCCCGCGAATCAACTTGAGCTTGTGAACACTGCTACAAAACTGCGGCTCCACTCAAATCTAGAGATGAAACCAGTCAAAGTGTGGAGGTCAGTCCGGCGCATGTAGTGATGAGCAGAGGTAAGTTACCTAAGGTAAGGAAGTGCTCCCGCCGAATTGCCCATGTCTGCTTCTTCGAACTGTTTGAAACAACCCCTCAAGCATCACCAATTTCTGCAATCAAAATCAAAAAGCATCTGTATTTTCTCGCATTATCGTACACATTACTTTGTACCATCATATTGTACGTCAAAGTCTTCTGGTGTATAGCATGTGACCGCCCGTACGGCGCTCGGTGGCAGAGTTCTCGATCTATCCGAATCCTTGTCAGTCCTCATTCTGATGCTGATATGCCGCTACAGGTTTCCTTTTTGATGTGGTTTCCGTCTGGGCCAGCCAGTTCTGAGTACAGAGCAAAAACTACCTCCTATGACCTGGCGTTGATTTGCTCCGAGATCGTCTCCGCCCAACGTACATTACCCTTTGTCTGCTTTTTACCCGTTGTTTACCTAGAATGAATATGGCCAATGGCCTGTACAGAATATGTCTATCCGCTCCCAGCTACCCTCCATCTGAATCAGCCGTTTCAACTTACAGAGATGCGGCAGTATAAAATCGACATTAGCTCAAGAATCATACGGAAGAAGTCACATTTTCATACACCGCGGCGAAGGCTACGGTATGATTGAAAGCGACCGACGATCCTTGAACTGCGTTCATAAGCTTGAAGTTCATGATCTAATTGAACGGCTTCGTCTTTCATGCAACCACAGTACCATAACATGTGCTCGAAGAAACTCTAGTTATTCTACGTGGACATCTAGCTTATTAGAAGTCGCTTGGCTTGTTCCTTGCACATATACTTCCGATCTAGGGAACGTTCCTTCCTGGGCACGCCCAACGATATCGTATCCATTCTCCCCAGAAAGCTCCACCATCCGTCATGTCGTCACAAAGAAAGAACACCGAAAGTTGAATTCTCGTCAACGGAGCAGCTGCTCCGCTTGCTTTCCGACCTAACCGATATAAAAACAACTCGAGAACAGATCTACCAATCTTCCCCTCAGTCAACCGCAACCAAAACCAACCAACTCCGTCTATCCCAGACTCTATCCTACAATTCAATATCTCCAGCAGCAATGTGCCACGCACCCATCAACTCAGAAACATACTTCGACGGCTGTCGCTCCCGCCAATGGCACTGGTGTTACCTCAAACAACCCACCACTGAAAACTGGAGCGGGAACGGGACGAATTGCCTCGGACATACCGTGCAGAACGTAAACATGCAGGCAACGAGAAGCGATAAACCGTGTCCGAAGCACGGAGATACGCCAAGGGGATTATTCGACAATCCGTACGTTGACACAACGGTAGGCCAAGATGGTTGCATCCGGGCGCCAGGAGAGAGCCTACAAGAAGGGGAGGAGACGTTGAGCAAAGCTATGCGAGAAGTGGAAGGGTTGCTCGATAAGAAAACCAATTGAGGTAGAGTTGGCTCGAACGAGAGTCACAGAGATGCCCATATAACAAGAGCCCACCGACCAGCCTCGACGAAGCCAAGGAATTAGGAAGCAGAGTGGGGTGAAATGCTATTTAGAGCTCCCACCTTGTGGAGGATCGTCCCGAATGAAATAATTGGTAGTATACAGAAGGGCCGTTTGGGTTCAGATATAGTTGCTATGGCTCCAAGCTATCCTTCCCCATTCTTCCCCAACTTCCCACATCCTTCCCCCAAATCCCAACTTCCACGATACCGGCAACAAACCTCCACAGCATCTCCCATCAGCGCTTCAGTATATATATCACTCATCATCACATAGATCAAATAAGCCATATCACTGCCGAGAGAATATCGTGTTGAAGATAATAGCTAACATTATCATGTTTAGCCACTCCTGAATAGGGTTGATACGGTGGTACACCTTTCTATCTGAAATCAGCAGTGTCTCCCCGTTGTTGTAGATAGATCTTGATCAAAGATTTCATCTAGCATTTGAGAGTCAGTAGGCGCGCTCCACAATGTGCACTCTGACACCATATTACTACGTCATCGTAGGGTTGGAGACTGAGGTTTTCACTAAACATCGAGGATCTCTGTGGTTAGCTACCAGCCTCGAACGTTTGCGTTGGGCATGAATTAAGGGGGTTTACGTGGAGTCTCTACGGAGTTGTATCCTTTGTGGATTATTCCTTGTGTGGGATGGCATGTTGCATTCGACCTGGAAAAAGTACCTCCAAAGAAGAAAACGAAACGAGACGACGTATACGAATTGAAGTCAATAGTTTTCAATGTTTATAATTGCACGTGGCATTCAGATGCCACATCACCAAAGAATATACCAGCGTTCATTCACGCGAGGCGAACTCTCCTCACTCCCACTGCAAGGTTGAAGACGAGACGGCTTTCCGAAGCCGCATACCGATCCATGGCTCTGACGCCTGCAGACGCCGTATGCCAAACGCCATTGCTTTCCACCGACACCAAATGATATGCACACGGTTCACACAATCATCATCATCAATTCACCGAACCGCTCAGGCGCCAAGACCCAGCTTGCAGAATCAATCAGTGTTCGCCATTGCTCTTGCCCTTCTCCTTCAACACTCCCAACTCCACCAGCCGCTCCCACACATTATCTTTCCTCCCCACCATTTCCCGATCAACATCCAGCCCATCCAGTTGCTGTAACGTCTTACAAGCGTTAACGATTAGCATCTCATAGACCCGTCTCCTGAGCTTCGTATCCTCGTCTAATCGTTCCCGCGATGCACTGTCAGCTTCTTTATCCAGCGGAGCCAATGAATATGCATTCGCGGCCTTCACCTCTGCGTCATCCCCATCGTCCATGGAACTCTGCGAAGCGACGCGCGGAACGAGCTGCTTCTCCGTTCGCGATGCTTCCTGCGGTAAGTAGAAGCCCGTTGTCAAAGGGTTGTTTCGTAGGTCGATCTGCAAAAGCTCCTCTCCGAGACGATCGATTACGGCGGCAGTCCTTCGCAACCTAGCAATGCGGTTGCCGACCAAGGAAAGTCTTTGCAACTTCACCACGCCCAGCAACGGACGTAGATCACGTATCGCATTGTAGTTGAGATTGAGCTCACGAAGGTTGGGACACCGCGATCCAAAATCTGAAGAGAGATTCTGGAGGCCTGTAGAAGCAAGCTCAAGGCTTTGAAGGTTGAGGAAAGGGGTCGATGGAGTGAAGGTCGAGATTGCGTTCCCGGATAGGTAAAGATTGCAGACCTCGTGGCAGTGCTGATATTGGAGTTCCGAAAACCCATAAGCTGGGACTAGCGTTTGCGCGCGCCAAGACAGCGTTTCCAGATGCCTTAAACTGCTCAAGCTTTCAATCGATGCAAGTGAGTTTTTGTCGAGATTGAGATTCTTCAGGTGTGGCACTTCGGCTAGGTCGATAAATGACAGACGGTTATCGGAAACATCGAGGACTTTTAATTTGGACAGAGGAACCGAAATGGCGAAGTCCAGAGTCTCAAGGTCATTGTTACCTGCGTTCATTAGTAGGATACTCCGAGGCGGGCCTCAGGGTACTCACTCAAGATGCAGGTCTCGAGGACTGGGAGCTGATGGAGGTTAGATACTTGCACAAGCTCGTTGTCATGGAAGTCGAGCTTGGTGAGCCGCTGTCTGCTTTTAAATCAGCGGGGGGGTTTGGGATGCTCCGGAAAATCTTACAGATCAAAGTTCTCGAAATCGACTTCTCTCAACCGATTACCTCTCAGGCATAACTTGATCAGCCCATTCAGATCCTCGAGACCATTCAAACTCTCGATTTCGTTATTGTCCGCTTTCAGTGACCGCAGATGGACAAGGTGTTGGAAGCCGCACAGACGCGCAAGTTGGTTACCCGATACATCAAGGTACTGCAAATTCCGAAGGGAGTCCCATGCTGCAAGATCTGATAGACAGTTGCCGCGAATATTGAGTTGTCGAACAGTATGAGGGATGCCATTTAGCCCTGAAAGTTGATTCTCCGAAACATCAAGTTCTTGGATTCGCCCACAGAATTCGTCAAGCATATGCAACGTTGTCAGGTCACGGTCATGTAGGTCAACGCGCCGTATATAATCCCAGTATGGTTCATACGGCTCTAGATCTGTCAGATTCTTTACGAGATCCTGGGCGGACAGCGACAATCTGTTGTCAATCTCCCTTATGGGCAGCCTTTTCGCGACCTGACCACGGTTACTATCGATGGGCTTGTCGATCTGATCTAGTGTGAAATCTGGCAATGGGCTGAGTTGAAAGCCTATACTTGATCGCTGCCCTGTAGTTGGTGGTACCAGATTGCTCTTCTGGAGGGGCAAAGGTGTTGAGATCGCCAGCTCCATGCTCATGTGTCGGTTTCTGATTGAGCAATGGAACATGGACATTTCGTCCTCTTCATCAAGACGAGACATAGGGCGTGCAAGGTAGGATTGGTTGCTCAGGGACATTCGGCGGGAAGCACTACGGCGTCCTGGTTTCCCTGCGGATCCAGAAGATGGTCTCTTTACTGAGGTCTCTTGTCGAGTGCTGTACCGTACGGGCGAATCGTCCAGGCTCAGGTCTTCGTCGGAGTGGGAAACTTGGACTCGTTCGTCTGATCCTCTGGGATCGACCAGTGGTGAAGAAAAGGCTACGGTAACTACTCTCGCCTGATGTTTCCTACTGCTCCGAAGCTTCGGGTTTCGCGACTCACGACCTTCGAATATGCTGATCTCGTGTTCTACATTCTCCTCATATGTATTTCCAGCGCTTTCCCCAGTGGTCGTAGCAGGACGAGTCGGTAGCTGAGGCTCTTTGCACGAAAAGGCATCATATCCCCAAGATGTAGCTCGCGTGCCAGGTTGAGGACCACTCGATGCAAAGTGAGAAAACTTCGAGGGTGCTGAACTATTGTCCACAGCAGCTATGGCTTTTCCGTCCGCCGTTTTTGGTCTGACAATCTCCGTCTGCTCGCCAGCAATAGGGCATGCCCTTTGCATCTCAATAAACATTGCCTGATCACGAACAGACACCTTGTCCCCTGCTGTACCTATCGATTTCACCGAAGAGACGGCTTCTTTAACCATCTGCAACTCTTCCATCTCGTTGACAGTCAAGTCAGGGATGTCCCCAAAAAGATCTTCTTCTGTCCCTTCACTTTGGGTATGATCAAGATTATCGAGACCGGCTACATTAGGAGAACTTTTGCGCTTGACCCAAAGCTGCCTTTGCCGATCAAAGACCATGCCAGCCATTTGATCTGACAAAAGGTGCGCAACAGTCTCTGGTGCAATAACCATCCGATTCGTTGAGCTGTGAGATGATCCGGTGGGATTGGATCGACCAGATGAAGGACACGAGGTCGGTTGAGAATCTTGAGATCGAACCTGTTGCTCTGGCTCAAGGACTGAGGAGTCATGTGTCGAGCAAGAATTTTGGAGTTTCTGGATTTGGATAATACCCTCGCGGATGCGAATGTTTGGCGGATCACTTTCTGCGCCGCTATTTACATCATTCGTTGCCTCGGGGGTTCGAGCAGAGGCCCGTGATCCTCTTCTCGACCGGCTAATTTTCAAAGTCTTGAGTGACGACGAAAGTGCAAGCCCCAGGTCTTGATCATCCTCATATTTGCGGAGGTGGCTTATGACCCTCGCATCGGGTTTCGCAGGTGGCTTCAGCCCACGAGGACTGCCTTCCCGGCTTGGTGGCCTTGAAAATTCATCTTTAGTAGATTCATAAACGACGGACTCCTCGACAATGGTCGGATGGCCAGCTTCGGACCCTTCGGTGGTCGTATAACTACTTCGTGGACGTCCCTTGGCACGGATAAGTTGCATTATCTGTTGTGCTTCATTGAAAAAGTCTGCTGTGGTAACAGAAGCCTTCCTGGAGCCATAGGTAACCTCTTTCGCTGTATTCAGAGCTATTGTGGCTAGAGCACCCGCGACAATCTGCGTGGGAGGATCTATGGCGGAATCCTCATCCACTTCAAGCTGTACCGAGACTTCGCCGAGAACTTGGTCTGTGGCTCCGAATGCCCTGGCCTCACCGCCATCTGCTCTCGTGATACTGGTGTGGCTCGGAGTCGGCATTTTGGGCTGGCGTATCTGTCTCATTGCTATAACGCTTGGATCGGCTACCTGGCGGTCACTATCATAAAGCGCGTCTTTTCGCTTTCGACCGGAAGGCGCGGGCAGTTGCCGCGCTGCGATGTGCTCCTGAAGATGGAGGTGTACTTGGTCCAGTCCCTCTAAATTGCGCAAAGTTCTGCGGCGCTTTGGAGCAGGATCTTTCGCAGGTGAGTAAGGCAATCGTTTCCCAGTGGTTGTTTGTATAGTCTCTTCCCTGTACTCCTTGAGACTCTCCTCCCGCCTTCTTTCAATGCCTGACTCATGCCCTTGGTCTCGCGGAGAATCATCTCTAGTACTCCGCAACGAGGCCTTCGATCTGCTGCTTATTTCAGTTTCAGACTGATATATATTTGTACGCTGAGATCGAAAATGGTCGTTTTGATGTTGTAGAGACCGGCTATGACTAGCAACCTGCTGAGCGTCATCGACTAATTGATTTGAACCGATCTCTCGATAGGGCAGAAATTGATGGTCGTTGAGCTCTCCATATCCGAAGCTACTTGTTCGGCGATCATTCGGGGCTTCTGGGATAAATTCGGTCCGATTCTGGCTGTATGGACGTCTTCGTCGTGGCGATGGAGAGGAAGGCTGCTCTTTCGCACTTTCGGCTGTGCTATCCACTGATAGATCATCGTGAAACGTCTTCTCGAATTTGCTCATTCGCCGAACCAATCTCTCGTTGGTAAATGTATCATGTTTGTCGAACAGCTTTAGAGGGCTTCCAGAGGATCTTGGCCTATCATTGCTATCGACGCTTTTATTCTTTTGGTGCCTGGGCGTATGTGGTGTTGAAGAACGTAATGGTGATGAAGGAGTCCGGGATTTAGTCTGCGAGAAGTTACGAGGCAACTCAAGGTTTGGGTCCCGTCGGGTGTTAGAAGAAGATTGCAAACTCAAGCTCGGGCCATCCAGATCATGTAACAATGATGGGCTTACCGGTCGTCTTTGGAAAGAACCATCATTCGAATAACCCCCACGGCGAACACTGACAAAGCCACCATTCGCCGCATAAGCGTCAGTACCCATTGATAGGTCATCTGGAAGTGATTGACTCGTAACCTCATCCATTCGTTCCAGAAGCACCGAATCTCCGGCAGGCCTGGACTCTGTATAGTCAATCCCATGGTCACTTAAACGAGAGCTGGGTAGATTCTGCTGCTCCAATCTCATCTTGTCCATTTGCGATCGTAGCCGCTGCATAGACATATCGATCGCTGCGTATTCAACGCGCCCATCAACAGTGTTATGTCGAGAGACGTAGAATGGGCTAATGTCTTCATTACGAGTCTTGTCACTAAAGACCCTGCTGTGTTCCAACCTGTCGGGCGCCGGCCTGGAATCGCCTTCTATGGATGTCAAGTGATGGGAGGGAAGCGTAGGAGGTATTGGTGACCTAGGTAGATTTGATTCCGGGCAGCCTAATGGTGTACTCAATATTCGATCATCACCCACGGAGACATCTCCGTTGTTTCGGCTTTGAGAAATATCGGAACTTCCATTCAAGTTCTTCGCGGTTTTACGAGGATTTCGAGTTTCTGCTGACGATTTACTCTGTGGTGTTGTAGCAGCAGTTGGCTTTTTGGGGTCGCTTGCAGGAGCGCTGGACTTCTGACGTGGAAGCGTAGGGTGTCGTGGTGGATTCGACGGGCGTTCGTCTACTGCGGAAACTTTCCTCTTTCCTTTCAGTTTCGCATGTGGTGTCAATTTGATCGTAGGAGGTCTAAACACGCCCTCCAAGCCTAATTGTTGAGGACTGAAAAGATCTCCTCCGGCATTCTCCTTGAGTACCCGTCTTTTCCATTCCGGTGTCCCACATACATCTCGCTCTTTCGTCGGCGATTTTTTGTACTGGACCGTGGCCTGAGGTGTCGTAGGTGCGAACTCATTAGAGGCCCGTCTCCCACGAAGTCCTGTCGATGCAGCGTTCAGTACTTGAGCCTTGACTTGCCCTTGAGACTGCCGCTTCGGTGACGCATTGAGATTTGAAGAAGTTTTCTCTTTGAGCGCATTCGCCGCAAAACTGCTCCTTCGCACTGACGCTGACCTTTCAAGCTCTTTCCCACTCGCAGTCGTCGTACCCGAGGCCGAACGATGCTTGTAGCGGGGTATGCGACTTTGAGATGCTCTGCTGTTAGGGCTAGGACTATCTCGGAGGATGGATCCTTGTATCACGGAGCTTGAGTGGTCAGAACGAGGTTGCGAGACCCAGTCTTCGGAGAGAGAGTCGAGCCATTGGTCCATTGTGAACAGTGATAATTGTTACGTCGAAAGGCGTCGCGCGGTCGCAGGCTGGTAGCCCTGAGATAAAGCGTTAGAATAATGATAGCCTAGACATGCTGCTCACAATGATACTGTTGGCAGGCCTCGTTGATGGTCAGTGTTGGTTTGCGACTGTCATGACGCGCCCCCGCCATACAATGTTTTTCAATGCTCCGCGCTATACCATTTACAGGGCGTTGTCTGGACGACATATAGTGCCAAGGCACTAGCATAGTTGGGGCTAGATGCTCATTTCTAAGTAACGAGAAATACATTACTGGCGTCTCGGCTTTGGAACACATGTATTCTTACCTCCTCGGAGTACTTAGTATATAGTCAAAATCACGTTGTTCAACAGCCTTTCTCAATCACGCTCCACAAGATTCGAATGCATGAAACCATTTACAGCCACCGTGTATTTTCTTGTATGATATAATATAACATAGCTACAGCAATCCCTCGATCAAGTAATAGCAGCAGCCCAAGGGTATAATTCGTTATTTCCCAAAATCAACTCCATCCTTACAAGTCATACATGGGCCTCATTACAAGGGCTGTTTATGCCTTGCGAACAATCCTCAGCAGCGGCGCAATCCTCGCCCTCTTACTCAAGCCTACTCGATATGCCACCTTCCCGCTGCTGATCGGGCTATGCTTGTCAGGGCCTTTCTGGGCTGGCGTATCAGCTTTGCGTGGAGTCTGTGGCGGTGTCTCCATTGCTATAGCTGGTGCAACAGCCGCGATCTTGGTCGGCGATGCCGAGGTTGTCGCCTTTTCAACGAGACTCGGCGTCGTGCCGCTACCTTGGGTCTCGCGTAGAATCTTGCTGGAATTACTGATAATATTATCCACATCACACAGTTCATCGTCGCTATCGCGAACAAGCTCTTCGCTGATTGGCAATGGGGCTTGCTTGGCTTTGGTACCTGTTTTCGCCTTCCTAGTCGAGGCTGGATGCTGGACGTCTTCTGAATCTATGTCCAGCTGGGTTTCATTGGAGTCTATGCCTCTTGGAATCTTACTCTCAGGCGCTTCAGTAACCCCTTTCCTTGGTCTGCCTCGCTGTTTCTTTTTTTCAGCTGACTTGGTAACAGGCTTGGGGTCAGGCTGAGTATCCTCATCCACTTCATTCTCAGCACGCTGTTTAGTCGAGTGTGCCTCCTCAAATTTGCCGAATTCCCTTGTTGGGATCTTTTCCATGGCTTTCATGGTAGGTTTGTAATCTATGGTATCCTCCTCTCCGTCGACCTCGGTTTTGGCTAGTAGCTCGTGAAACGCGGTTGTTTTACTCCTTTTCGCCCTGCTCTTCTTCTTTACTGCTGCTTCGGGCCTTTTCGAAAAGTCGACTGGTACAATTACTTCCTCTGCGCCTCGCCCCGATCTAGACCTGCTTGGCCTAGGCTGATACTGATCCTTGGGTAAGCCAATGTCAATATCGTCCGAGCCAGGCTCGTCGGCTGGGATATTGTCGTTCTTCCGTTTTCGAGCTATGGACACTGTGGTTTGATTGATGCTCCATGTCTCTGGCCCATGTGAAGGGAATGAAAGCTCGTCTGTCTCTTCGTGGCCATGAGAAAGTTCGGGTGACGGTATGACCGGCTCGACCTGCTCGGGCGTGTAATGCGCAGCCAATGCCGGTAAGGTCTCGTCATCTCTGATCCCGCCATCTTCAGTCAATATTTGTGGGCCGTGTTTGATCCTGTCGACTGTAATGATCTTTCTGGGCGAGAGAGCTGATGCACTCGAGCTTAGTTCAACAGGCTCAAGTGTAGTCGGATCTCGATGCAACCCTGGTGGAATGCCTGAACCCTTCATGGTCTTCATATTTGGGGCTTGCTCTCTTTCACCTCGACCACGTGAAGACATTGTTGGGTCTGGCATTCGGCTTTCGGAGGAAGTTGGCTCGAAAAGTCCTGATCCCTCCGTAGCCATGGGCTTGGATGGCATGCTTCTCGCGTGATCTTCGTCTGTGGATGTAGCCACGGTATTGGTCTCTGAAGTCTGCGTCTGCGAAGTGGATCTTAAAGTCGGAGGTGGCATACAGCTCATGCCCGGCTTATCCCTGGACCCTGGCATGTTAGGAAAAAGACCTGCGTCCTCCAAAGCCACTGTCTGGCCGGTAGATAACCCCCAACTGCTTGCCATGTTTCGCGGACCCCCAACTTTATTCGTAGAGCTTTGAATTTCCCCATCACTGTCCTCATGAAACTCGAAGATGTCTTGATTGGATTCAGTCCCGTATTTCTTCAGAGGTTTCTTCGTTCTCGGCTTTTCTACAGCGGTCTTTGCCCTCTTTATTTTCGCTCTTGACGTTGTAGGCGAAGGCTGAGACTCCCCTTGGGAAGCAGAGGCGTTCTTGGTAAAGCGAAGGTTGTCATCGGGCGTCGGGTCGATCAGGCTTTTGTGTGCAGCGCGGATCTCGCGATTGAGAAGCTCTGTAGGTTGTCAATCTCGTAGCCACTAACAGAAGCTAGACTAGTCACCAACCTGTGGATCCTGTGCTCGGACCAGCGGACTGCTGCATATTATTCAGACTCGAGGATTCTTCCGAAATAATAGATGTGCCCGCATTGGTGTCTGGGAGAGCCAAAGCTCGATGTCCTGGTGGGGTAGTCTCAGCATTGTCCTCGTCGTCCGAGTCCTCGATGACCTTCCTCTTGGCCATGCTAAATGAAGACCTTCACCGTGAATAGTCATCGATATGCGTGTACCGTCCAGAATGCTGTCTGAAGAACACGGAAGTAGGAAGGAAGTAATGAGGTGGTCAAAAGATAGCCGCTGTGACGCGCTTCGGCTGGCTGCACGCCATCACGTGACAGCGGCTCCACAATGCAAAGTGTCTACGGAGGTTGACACCAAAAGTCTTGAGCAAGCGCCAAGTCTGTAGGGATCAGGGTGCCTAAGTTCTTTTGCTTACTTCCGGGCTACGACGCACTTCTAGGGTGTAGTTTCCGGGCTAATCACCCTTAGATGATTGGTGCTCCTCCCGTTAGCGCATGCTCAAGACTTTTGGTGTCAACCTCCGTAAAGATACTCCATTTAGCTGTAGAGCCCAATGCATCCATCAACTATCAAGTGATGCATCAAGTGATGGCTGGTTACGATATCGAGGTAAGCTAGACCGTCAAGTACTAGAAATGAGATCCCAGATTGGCAGCTTTTGTTTGCTTTATACACTCGTCTACCAGCATCCAAAGCTGACAACGCCTAGAAACGCCTACGCCGGAAGAGTACCCCAATGCAATCTACGATCAGTCATCTGGCGCACCCTTGTGCGGTGTACGATTGATGTCTCTTATCGCATATAATTTATCAATATTCATATCAGACTTGCTCCATCATTCCCACTGCACCTCGTCAGTACTATATCTGCTATGAGTGCCGTTCATTATCATACCTGAAAATATGGCCCACTCATGACCAACACTGTATTCTCAAATACCACAGAAGACACCATATAGCGCTCGCGGGGATCAAATCCCTGGGTGAACAGCATGATGCAGATGTGGCTTGACTATGAGCAAGTGCTCAACCGAGCCGCGTTGACGCTATGAACTTGAGATTTATATACGAAGTCCGGAATTCATAGTGGCCATGCAGGCGATCATAGTCCGCCTGACGAGGAGAATGTACTTGATCTGTGCATTGCAGGGTTGAGGTAATTAAAGGAAGGTTGGATGAATTATCTGCTGCCAGCAGTTTGATTCCTAAGGAGGGCACTAGCAGGGTAAGGAGAGGATTTATGCATAATCATGCAAGCGGGTACTGGGAAGACTGCCGTAATGAAGCAAGCGGCGAAGAAGATCTCTCTGGTGACTGCAATAAACACACACTCCTTCAAGGTCATTCTAAACGCTATTGATGTAGTGGGTTATATTATGCATTATACTCTAAGTCAAGCTTCCAATCACGCGCAACTATCACTAAGCAAACAATCCCTCGTAATACTACCAGCGCCTACACCCCCAATATCCTTCCCTACCCCAGTCATTGCTCCACTATACTGATTTGGGCTCTTAAAATACCCCGGGCTCCCCACCAGATAAGCCGGCTGATCATTACACCCCGTATTCGCCGCAACCCTGACCCCAGTATTCCTCGACAGCGCAATAGAATCACACAGCAAATTGACGACCCCGGCTTGCTGTCCAGGTGCCGCATACTTGCTAGTACCAGTCAACATGCATGTTTCGGTAATGCTTTGCAACGTGGTCGTACAAGACGAACGATCGTAATCCGAGATTTGAGACGCGTGTTGTTGGGAGAACAGAATGTCGACTTCGCAGGTGCCGGATACTGATTTGATGGGATAGAGATTGCGAGAGACGTTGAACATGAGGTCGACGGCATTGCAGGCAGAGGCGATGGCGTTGTCGCAGTCTGGTTGGACGGTTACACTTTTTGGGGTACCGAAGTGGTCGGTGAGATAGTAGTCGTTAGCGCAGGTTGGCCAGGAGGGCGAGTAGTAGATGAGGCCTTTGTCGTCGATGCTTGTTTGACGGCAATTGAAGTCGCGGGTTCGTAGTGATGAAGATAGGACGGTGGAGATGAAGCCGAGAGCTAGTACCGAAAAGGGCAACATTGCTTAATCAGAATTTTTCGCTGTCAATGAATAGTCTTTGATGAGGCCTGCAATATTTGTTGTCTACAGAGAAATAATCGAAGCACCATCCATATACTTATATGATTGCCAGTGGTGAACCCGCTCCATAGAAACATTGATAAAACGTACTAAAGTCACAGAAAGGTTTCATTACGGCGTTTTGGGACGCTTGACAACGTTTCG